>CBJMC01400__coassemble_635_pt1 | contig 53615 bp, 46 predicted proteins | sample CBJMC01400__metabat2_low_PE_023 | metagenome-assembled genome bin CBJMC01400 | reverse complement strand
AATCTTTATTCAGGACAGGGCTGATCCAGTCCTTGTTCCGGGCAACTGCTACTTTGCAATTATCCGGGGTGATTGTCGGCGTCACGCCGCCAAAATAGGACAGAGCATTATTGTTGACCCGGATCCAGTTCCGGATATCGCATTCGGTCATTCCCTCAGCGTAAAAATAATCACTGTAGGTGAGGGCAGCGATAAAGATCGTGACCTTTGTGGTCTCATCCGGGTTCCGGCGGTTATGCAGATAGAGCTGCTTCCCCGCATAGTCCAGTTCGAGATTGACACCGGGATAACGCTGGATGTGGAAGGTCAGCTGTTTGGAATCAGCCCATTCGCTGTAACGCCTGCAGTACTGGCGATAGCTCATTGGCTTCTTCCCATCTACGACACCTATGGCATTGTATTTCTGCCACAGATGCTTCAGGGTCTCTCCTTTGCGGGCCAGAGCCTTGTAGACAGCTTCCTTGTTAAAATCCCGGTAGAGGAGCTGATCCGCCGATACACCAGGCTTTTTATAAAGCATGTTTCCGATGTATTCATTCGTGACATCTGCCGGTAAAGGGTATGAAAGCTCCGGATTCTCTCTGAAACGCTTCAGAAACTCGTTGACAGTTGTTTTGCTGCAGTCGCCGCAGCTTTCGGCGATTTCACGGCAGCTGAGATGGTTCACAAAGTGAAGCCGTAGTACTTTTTTGTAATCCATAGTAGGACCTCCAGATATAATATTTCTCCATTTTAAGGAGATGCACTTATTATATCTGAAGATCTATTGTCCGGTTAATGTGTCCCTACTTGTCCGCTAATTATGTCTCAGACTGTCCGCCGAATATGGCACAGGTGTCCGTTTGGCCCGACAATCTGCAAATATATGGTACTCGCTATTTGGCGTTTACTGATCAAGCGCTGGTTCCGCAGCTTTAAGTATGAAGAAGCTTATCTGACGCAATATAACAACATCCGTGAAGCAAGGAGTGCCATCGGGAAGTATATCCATACTTACAACTTTGAGCGCCGTCATTCCGCACTCGACTACCAGACACCGGCTGAATGCTACTATCCGGCAATGTTGTTGCCCTATGTAGCTTAGCATATATGGGAATGGGAGTATTCCACCGTCCTATACCTCATCCCTGTAACTTATCCACCGTAACAGTTCATTATAAAAATCTTAGATTTTTGTCTTGACAACTGAGCCACTATAGTCGGGCGTGTCCCATATCAGTATACACAGTTTTGTGATATTTACTAGGCGTGAACACAAAAATCCAAAACCACGATGAGGATCCATCATAAGCCCGGAGATGTCATGGACGTGGACTGGGCAGGCGGAAACTGCCGCTCAAAGATCCTGTTACTAGGAGCCATTCCTCTTTAGTTTGTCAACAGCTCCAACTTGAAATAGTCTCAAAAGACCTTGGCACAATCAAATATCACTTACTTATAAATCACTTTTTGAACGTATTTTTTTAAAAACAAAAAATTAGAATCTTTAAAGATAATGGATAATATGATATATGAAGAAAAACCTCCCAACACTTGTAAAATGAGTAGAATAATTAGATTACATTCTATATATCCAAGACTATAGGAAACAATCCCCATAACAATTGAATAGCATAATGCTGGAATACAATCCAATAACTGTGACTTTATATCATATCCAATCAGTCGCTTTACAACAAGCCCGTTAATTACTAATTCAAGAATGGTGTTCAAAGGTAATGTTAACGCTATAGCATAAATACCAAACTTCATAGAAAGTAATAACGACACTAACATAATCGGCTTTTTTATAAATTCCATTTTTAGCATTAAATCACTTCTTCCATAAGATTTAATTGCTTGTAATGTAATTGTACCTACTACCGAAATCATGGCTTCTATACAAACAATGTAAACAAATGGAACAATAGGTAACCATTTTTCGGAATATAATACTATGGTCATATTATCCGCCACAGCCATCATGCCAACCATTAGCGGAAAAATGATGTATGATAACATTTTAACACTTTTTTTCGTTAATTCCTTCAATTCATATATATTCGAATTTACCTTAGACATTGCAGGAAAAAGAACACTGATAAGCGTTGTATATATATTTGCCCTTACAAGCATGGGCAATTGTTTGCCCTTTGAATAAAACGCTAGCTGAGATGAATTATACTTTATTCCAATAACAAAATCACTCAAATTATTAAAAAAAGTACCAATAAGGTCGGTAATCATAATTTTCCAGCCATAATTAATCAGTGGTTTTGCGTGCTGAAAATCAAACTCTATTTTGGGATGCCATCTAACTAATATTGCAAGAATAATTGTATTGATGCAAGTACTTGTTAAATACTGGAAGATTAATGCCCACACGCCAAATCCCTTAATAGCTAACACAATACCCACTACTGCCGAAGCCAATGTGCCACCGATTGTAGCAAAAAAGAATTTCTTAAATTCCATATTTCTTGAGATAATAGCGCTCTGGATCGTTTGAAAAGCCGATATTGGTAATCGAAGGGCAAACACTCTAATAGCCGGCTTTAATATCGGTAAATTATAGGCTTGTGCTAAAAATGGTGCACTTATAAATAGAAGTGCGTACAGAACACAACTCAAAAAAAGGTTGCAATAAAATATAGTAGAAAAGTCTCTGCTTTCTGCTTTAGAATTTTGTATTAAAGCAGAAGAAAGACCACTCGTTAATAGTACATCCGCAATTGACATGAAAACGTTGATAATAGCAACTGTACCATAATCCTCTGGCATCAATAATCTAGCCAGAACCATAGATACAATAAAAGAAACTCCCTGTGCTCCAAGTCTCTCCGCAAATTTCCACGACATCCCAGAAATCATTTGACTACCTAATTTATTATCAGTCATTCGTAAATCACCTTTCATTTTTTAGTGTAGTCCCGAAAACTCAAATCCCTTGAATTTCCCGAGCTTTACTATTCTTTTATATTTATTACTGTTCATTTTACTAATCTGTTATTTCGTTTCAATTTCACATTAGCTTTATTGAGGTTCTGAGATTATACTTTTTGAAATAATTCTCGCTGGAACACCCGCAACAACACTATATGGAGGAATATCATGTGTTACAACAGAATTAGCTCCAATTATTACGCCTTTTCCAATTGTTACATTAGGCATAATACAAGCGTTCCTACCAATCCAAACATTGTCACCAATAACTACCGCTCCTTTAGAAGTTATTACTCTTTTTTCAACAACACTATCTAAATCATCCTTTTTAGCATTACCATGAAAATTGTCCGACACAAAACAATTTGAACCAAACAACACACCGTTTCCTATACTAATTTTATTAATTCCAGAAATATAACAGTGATCAGTTATCGTAACATCATTTCCGATCTCTATTCGAATTGTATCTATATCGTCATTATCCTCCCATGCATGAATCCGTACTGATTGGGTAGATGTAAAATTATTACCGATAGCAATGTACTTTCCGCCAACAATGTCTAAATCATAATAGCAATTGAAATTTATTCCAACTTTACCAATTCTTTTACTATATATCCTACGTGCGCAAAAATTTAGTAAACGTATCCATAATTTATAAATACTTAATATCATCCAACTCTTACTCCTTAAGTAACCAATCATAAAAGGTTTTTCCATTATTATATTGGGGTTTAAATTGCCAAGCTAATTTTTGTGGAATAGTTTCTAAAATTTTTCTACTACATTCATCGTACGGTTGATCAAGCATTCGATGTAAAAAAAACATATCGCCAGTATTATATGTTATATTATCTAAAGCACCCCCATCTATTTTATTGATTTTACATACCATTAAAGCAGCATCTGTAAAAAAATAAATAGGATAATTTCGATTTTGCAAATAGTATTTCTCGAATATTTCGTTCATAACGATAGTAAATACCGAATTTTTTCTAGCAGCAAAAAAATATACCGACCAGTTACATGTATAATTTTTATATTTCAGAAAACTATTACTTGTCGAAAAGCAAATAGATTCGATAGGTTTATTTTTCAACGTCTCAAAAATATCATATTTTTCTGAAAAAAATATAGTAGAATCGATCCAAAAACCGCCATTGTTTTTTAGTAAATTGAATCTTAATATATCCGAAAAGGTCTGTATACTTATATTACCCAACTCAAATCCTCTAAGCAGGTCCGGATTAATATCTGTATAATTTTTAAAGTTATTTTTAGATATCTCTATAATCTTACAATCGGAATAATACTTTCTTACTGTTTCCAAACATTTTTTTACGATTATTGGCGCCTTTTCAAAACCATCCCACCAAAATACAAATATATTGCGTTCAATGCTACACTGTCTTAAATCAGTTACTTCTGTTAAAAATGGTTTTATAATAGGTAATATTTCTTTCTCCAAAATGCTCATTTTTCTATTCAAATCGACAAATGCTCTTTTTCGTTGAATACGAAAACGCCCAGAAACAAAACCTCGATAAACCCCTGTTTTTTTTACATCCTTCATTAAATCATATACGGAGAGAATCCACCATTTGCTTTCCGTATATACTTTTTTCATATTATCATAAGCAGCTTGTATAAAATTGTATAAACACGCCATATGCCAAGACTTTTTAGTCAAAAAATATATCTTTCTTTTTAAACTAAAACGACTAAATTCTCTTACTGCGTTAATATATGCTTCTTTTTTTGTTACTTCTTTAAGTATAGTCACATAATTGGTTTTAGACGTGTTTTTCATCCGTTCTAACAAGGACTCCATCAGAAAATAATATAATACATCGGCTTGAATTTCAGACATTTCATTTTTTCTTAACAATGATGTTAATGCCGTATGCGCAGCCTCAGCTTTTTCGCAGTGTGATTCAATGGATCCATTTGTCATCATCGAAGTCTGGCTTCCTATATTATAAAAATAGGAATTAGGTCTAGTAAGAGTTTTGCATGACTTACAGTTTTTCAGCAATAAAAATGTAAAAATAGAATCTTCACCAAGAGATATATTCTTAAAGCATACAAACTCTTGAATTATTTTTTTTACACATTCAGTCTTATACATTTTATTCCATCTAGAAATAAAAAATCTATTTGATAAACCTAACAAAGCTGAGTCATATAAATATTTATTAATGAATAATTTTATATCATCTAAATTATATTCTCGATTCTCTAATAAATATTGTGGAGTAATTACTCCACCACATCTACGATAATATCCCATTGCAATAAAATCATTATCTCCAATTTCAACCAAGAAATTCTCAACAAAATCAACTCCTATGTAATCATCTGGGTCTAAGAAAACCACATAATCACCTGTAGCAAACGAGACACCTGTAATTATTGCATCGACTAATCCACCATTTTCTTTATTGATAATAATAATTCTACTATCTTGATTACGATATTTTTTTATTATTTTTTGGCTCGAATCTGTAGAACCATCATTAACGCAAACAATTTCTAGATTTCTGTATGTTTGATTTTGCACGCTAGGTATAGAAATTTCCAAATTACTCTCCTGATTGTATATAGGAAGTATCACTGATATCTTTGGTCGCTTATCTATTTGCTTTTTATTCATATTCTACCGCTACCCTTCTTTCTTTTCTTCATCAAGTGCTATGCCGTAAAGTAAACCGATTGCCATAAAATAGAATAAATCAAGACTAATTTCTATCATCGCAATTACTGTCAACACATAAATAAATGATAAAATCGGAATGATCACTGCTGATGGTTTTGCTTTAGATATTCTAAGAAAAATCACATATAAGAAAAGCATTAAAAAGCCTGTACCAATGATTCCTACTTGTAATATCCATTCCATCAATCCGTTTTGTGTATTATCATAGTTAAATAATGCTTTCGACACACTATAATTTATTCCATAGCCGTATCCAGTCCAAATATTATTTGTTAATATGGATCCTAATAATTTATAAATATTTGTCCTTCCTGTTAATGATATATCCCTATCAAACACCTGTTGAACAATAAACTTGACAAGAGGACTATCTAAAACAATACTATATATTACAACAAATAATACGGTAGACACCAAAGTTATACTAAACACTTGTGGCTTAATGAAAAAACTATATCTTTTTCTAGCTATTATAAAAAATATTAAAAACATGCCCACAGAAACAATTCCTGTATTACAATCAACAAAAACAGTAGAATATACAGTTAATCCTATTAATGCAATAAACACTATATATTTTCCATAGTTTTCTCTCTGCTTTTGGAAAAAAGCACTAAAAAGAGTAGCAATAAAAAATAGATGCATATAGCCAACATCGAATTTTGTCCCAAGGAAAAAGCTTGTCCACCACTCTCCCCCAAAATGTTCGGCCATTTCAGTGAAAAAAAACATCATTAAGTCATTAAAAATCACAAAAATACCTAAGATGATTACCATACTCTTTTTCGCAAATACAAATTGATCTGTAGATACTGTTTTTTTTATCAAAAAAAAATAACTACAAAGAACGCCGCCATCTAAGATAGCAGTAATAGTCGGATCATCTTTTATAATTAATCCCACATTCTTATGCGAAAAGTAAATCATACAGCCAACAAAAGAAAACAAAACTAGCGCTGCTAATAAAGACGATTTTTTCACAAGAGTAGATTTTGTTGAAAATCTAATTAAATAAATCACACTAGTAGCAATTGCAAATATTTCTATTATCCGCCTTATCGAATAATCAATATAAACAGAATTACACAATACAAGAGAAATTGAAAGGAACACTAATGATAGAAATAGAATTGTTTTACTAATCGAAACTTTCACTTTATTAAATCCTCACTTTACTTAGGAAACTCACCGTTTTCAAGCAGCGCATCCCTTATTGCCTCAAGATTACCGAATCCCGTACGAACATCCGGCTCTAAGTATCCCCCTTCGGCCCATTCATTCCATGCATACATAAAAATCATATCTTTATGATAAATTTCTTTTGCTCGTTTAATTTGTTTAACCATATATTTTTTAAATTTTTCTGGAGAATCTCCTGTATAAACCTGTCCACGATAAGCCTTTCTTGGCGTATTATCCCAACCAACAAAAGCACCTGGAACACATTTGTTATTATCTGGAATATGATTGAGTATTGCTCTCCACGCTTCATCATAACTTGTCAAAAGCACACTATCTTTTTCTTTTCGAGAGTACTCAAAATATTTTGCTACATCAAATCCGATTTTTTTCTCTAGCCACAAGTAAAGTTTACGCCGAATATTGCGCATATGATTCCACACACCAGATTTTTTAATGACTGAGACATTATTCATATCATTCCAAGCGTAACTGGGCTGAAATTCAATGTTATAAGTAAATCTACTATCATCTTTATTGGGGATTAAATCAAATGTAATATTTTGATATGCGTAAACCATACCTTTAAATCCATTCTTTTTCGCTAACTCGCTCCAATAATCCAACATTTCATTTAAATGCTCAATAACCTCGGCTCGATAAATAACGAGTAGAGGTTTCCCATCTTCCTTTATGTAACGACTATCTTTAAAAAACTTTAATAAATAATCAAAATGTTCTTTCCATTCTTTTTTTCCACCATAAAATTGTGGTATTAGAACTTTCTTTTCATTAACCCATGCTTTTGTCCAGGGTTCATTAGCCCAACTTATACAAAATGGAATATCAATATTGGGATTTTCAAGCATTTGCTCCATTGGTTTTTCAAGCAAAAGCTTCCCCCCAAACCAATAGTGATAGTAGCAAAAGCCGTATACACCATATTCCTTTGCAAGTTTAGCCTGCCAAATTTTCACTTTATCATCTAATAAATTATAATAATTATTATTTAATGGAATCCTAGGTTGTTCATGACCTTTGTAAAGTGGACGTGCCTTTTTTACATTTACCCATTCTGTAAACCCTTTTCCCCACCATTCATCATTCTCAGGGATATCATGAAACTGTGGTAAATAAAATGCAATAATCTTCATAATACGAATCCTTTATAAATGTTCTAAAAAAATACAGAAAGCTACTTTTCATAATCTACTAATGCATAATATTCGCTAATCATATTTATATTATCATGATTTTCTTTTTTAATATTGCTAACTATTAATTGTTTTTTATCGGAATTAGTAACAAGGTTGTATATTCCATCCGCAATTGCCTTTCCATTCATATCTACTAAAATACCTGTTTTGTCATTTAATTGGTCGTGCACTGTATTATATTTGGTTGCCACGATTGGTTTACAAAAAATCTTTGCTTCATCCAACGCAACAGATTTCCCTTCAAAACGTGAGGTCTGTACAAAAACATCACAATGAAACAAATACGGATATGGATTTTTTCTTATTCCACAAAGAATAAAACTATCTTCGATCCCCGCTTTTTTTATTTGTGTTTGTATTTTTTCTCGAAGTTCACCTTCTCCTAAAACAAACCAACGAAAATTAACACCTTTATTCTTCAGCCTTTTTGCAGCTTCAATTGCTAAATCATAACCTTTTTGCTTACTAAGCCGTCCAATTGAAAGCAACTTTAAACCGTCCACTGAAATAAATTCATCCGGATAGAACTCTGTAGCTTTTATCTTTACTAATTTTTCTGATGTTAGATTCGGAATCATAACACATTTTGAAGCAAATTCAGGAAATATTTCTTGAAGAATATGCAAGCATTCATTAGATATGGTCACAATTTTTCTAAACAAAGGAAAGTATTGTCTATCCATCTCTGCATCATATCCCATAGCATAATAATCATTATGAATCCATGCAATCTTATTATTTGAAGTCACCTTGTCTGCAACATAATACATTGCATCATCGTTCATATATGCAAACACTGCATCGTACTTACCTTTACAAGTATCAAGATATTTTTTATAAAAATGTTCCCAACGATACTGTTTACTCCGATTAATATTTTTCTCTTTTTTTCTACTAATCAATGTCGCTTTTACACGAAAAAGAGCTGTCTTTAATGCTTCTTTTTTTAAAATATCCATAATACAGAAATCATTATAAAGATAATTTAACTTGATATCTTTTCTAATAATATTTACTTTTTCTGGAATTTGATTACTTAGTAAGCCTGAGTCATTTAGGGTAAGCAAATCCACCTCATATTTCATGTAATCGAATTCATTTAGCAAATTAATCAAACTTCTTTCACCGCCACCAACGCCTAAACAACTGATGACTATTAATACTTTTTTCATATTCTCACCACTTCAGATATAAATTCAGATATTCAAAAATTTTCTTATTTACTTTTCGATAATCAAATTGTTTAGAATGAATATATGCATTTTTACTGTAGGTGTTATAATTATTCATTATTTTCTCAACAGCTACAATTATGCTTTCTGATGTTCCATCTGTCTTCTCTGCATCATTACCATATTGTACAACTTCTCCAATACCACCGACATTTGTTGTAACTACTGGCAGGCCCATACTCATGGCTTCAAGAATAGTCATTGGAATGCCTTCATGCAATGAATTCATAATCAAAATATCCGCTTTTTTCATGTGATTTTTTACTTCTGCTGGAACAATACTTCCAGTAAACGTAATACGATAATTTGAAATAACTTTCAAATTTTCCATAAGTTCACCTGCACCAATAATTTCTAAACGACAGTCCGGCAAATATTTTTTAGTTGCTTCAATAATTGGAGCAATATTTTTGACAGAGGAAAGTCGCCCAACAAAAATCAATTTTGGGCAGTTGGCATCTGGAAAGTGATTTGTATATTCTGGATCACACACTATAGAATTTCCCACATGAAAAACATTATTATTATATACACGATATCGCTGCTCAGTGTCTCGATCCAGTACAAATACTCCAGTACTATTTTTGATTAATGAAAGTAGGATCTTTTTAAATACAATTAAAATCAAACGTGAATTCTGAAAAAAACGAACATGATTTAACATATTGAAGAAAGAACCATGTGAAAACACAAAACACGGTGACTTTCTTGCTATAATATGAGTAAAAACAAAGGCTTCTGGCGTATGAAGATACAAACAATCTTCTTTCTTTATATTTATTTCTTTTCTATATTTAAACAATCCTTTCAGATATTCGACACGTAATGACTTTTTTACAGAATTCAAATCCTGATTGGCCAGTGTTACTGCCAGAAAAAAAACCATTCCTGCTTCTGTTTGTATATTTTGGATCTTTCCAACATCTTCCATAGATGTTGAAACACCTACTAAAAAAATTTGGTCAGCTTTTTGTGGATAACTGTCACCAATATATTTCATAAAATTTTTAATACTTGTAATTTGACCTCCAATAGGATAATCACGGAAATTACTCGTGTCAAAAATAACCAATCTACTCATTCTCACACCTCGTTTTACATATTTATATATTAATTGATGTCGCTATAAATAGACTTTTTCTTATAATATCTTTTAACTGTTATTAATTTTTAGAGAACTGATTTGAAGCAAACTCCAAAACGAAAGCTATTAAAATTATGACATTAATAAAATAGCCACACTACCCTCATCTATTTGTTATGGAGTCATATATGGATCTTAAAATCGAATAATTTGTTTGATCCGTGAACTCTTTTTTATATTTTTTGTATGCATTCATTTCCATCTCTACCGAATCCATTCCTTTAAATCTAGAAATAGCGTTTTGAAGTGATTTTGCTGAGTTATATTTAAAATGAATACCTGTTTTTCCTTCATCAACTAACAATGCGATATTACCTATATTTCCAACAATAACTGGCTTATGTGCAGCATATGCTTCTACAATGATCATTCCAAAAGTTTCGTACCACTGTGAAGGAACAATTACAGCTTTTGCCTTCGATAAGTATTGGGCTAACTCTTGTTTATTAAGAAATCCTGTAAATATCACATTATCAGTTGCATTATTTTTATATTTTTCAAGTAATGATCCAGTCCCAGCTATAACAAGATTTTCATTTGGAAGACCCGAAAATGCATCAAGTAGAATATCTAATCCTTTTATTTTTTCTACTCTTCCTATAAACAGATAGTATTCACGTTTGTCTTCAATAATCTTAGAGGACATATCAAATGTAAAATTGGGTTTTATGAAAACCTTTGTTGGGTCAATTATCTGTCGTTTTCCTGAAATGTTTAACTGCAAAAGCTTCTCTTTATTAAATTTTGTCAAACATATATAATTTATTTTTCTATAAATCCCTGTTATTCTATGAATTTTAGTGTTAATTACACAAGCTAGCGTTTGAATCTTACTGCCACGATAGCAATTATGTTTCAACGCACAGTGCAACCCCTTTGTAATACACTCCTCACAAATCTTCTCGTTTCTATAGAATGTCGCTCCAGGACATAACAACCTAAAATTATGAATAGTTTGTACAACAGGTACTTTCATAACTCTTGCAGCATAATAAATTGATGGACTAATCAAATTTAAAGTATTATGTACATGAACGATATCAATATGTTCATCTCTGATCAGGCGTTTTGTTTCCTTAAATGTTCTTAAACTGAATACAGTTGTAAAAGGAAGTACCAGTTTCTGCAATTTAGACATTTGCTTTAATTCAGAATTATTTCTACTGTACTGAACTACTCTATGCCCGTGATCTTCCAGCATTTTTTTTTCATTAGCAACAACAGTATCTTCCCCACCAGGAATTTGGTAGTAGTTATGTACAATTAAAATGTTTTGTTTTTTCGTATTGCCCATATCTGCTACCATCGTTATTTTCCCTTCACCATCGCATTCCAGATAAATTTTGTGTTCGTGTGCCAGTACCGACCCAACAGTCTTTTCGGATCCTGCAAAAGTCTATACATCCATTCAAGATTAGCTTTCTGCATCCACTCTGGAGCACGCCTAATATTTCCAGCATAGTAATCAAACCCTGCCCCCACGCCAACCATAAATCCTTTAATTTTCCCCTGTTGTTCTGCCATCCACTGTTCCTGCTTAGGCGCTCCAAGACCAATCCACACAAAGTCCGGATGGGTCTCGTTGATCCGTTCCACCACCAGGTGGTTCTCTTCTTCAGTCAGTGGTCTAAATGGCGGGCTATACATACCAGCAATTTGAATTCCAGGATAATCGCGTTGGAGTGCCTGGTACAGTTTTTCAAGTGTCTCTTCTGTACTACCATAAAAATAATGGCGGTATCCTTTCTGAGCCGAAATTTTCAGGATTTCTCCCATGTATGAAGGTCCTGTCGTGCGTTTCATATTTTTAAATCCGCGCTTTTGCCCTACCGTGCTTAGAGGCCCACCATCCGGAATTGCCATAATACCACCATTCTGGACATCGCAATAGGATTTGTCCTCGAACGAAGTAACGGTGGTATGTACATTAGACACACACATATAATCGCCGGACAACTCTTTAATATGCTTATCTGTAAAATCAAGAAGCCAATCCATATCAATTGCAGCAATGTTAACACCTAGAATATTGCAGACAGGTATAAGGGATTTATCGACTTTATGTATGTATTTATCAGAAATTTTTACCATCGAAATCATCTCTCCTGTTCATTTCTGTACTTATCTTCCAGTAATCATATCGGAAATAATGTTTTGCAAAACACCCTCTGTAAAATATGTTTCTTTCTATTATCACTTTCCATATTACACAAGTAAAGCCAAACTACCCCTATTGCAAGACTAGCAAAGCCAACTAAAAGGCTCACTCCGAAAAGTGCCAGAGAAAACACTATAATCGCTATTGCAATTAAAGGAATAGGTTTTTGAGGTAGTTCTCCCGTAGTAATATAAGAGACGTTTTCAACTGAACCATTGTGTTTTCCCATTTGATACTTTTACCTGTAATCGTAAATCTTGGAATTTCAATTTTCTTTTCATTTTATCGAAATTTCATTTTTCGCCTTATTCTTCTTTCTTTCCTTACCTATTCCCACACAATCTCACTATCCCACACATCCACACCGCTGTCCTGAAATACGCCGTGCAGTCTCTGGCTGAGTTCTTCTCTGGTGACGCCTTTTTTCAGGATCACCTGCAGGAAACCTCCGCCGCCGGCGCCGGCGATAAACCTGCCGTCAATAAGGTCTTCACACGCCAGAAAAACCTGCTCGATACAGGAGTTAGTACATCCGTCGTCAAGCTGTTTCGACAGTTCCCAGTGCTGATTGAGGAGCTTTGCGAATTCATCCACATCTCCCTTTTCCAGCTGATATTTCATCAGCACTGCCAGCGGCTGCATATCTTTAAGCGCCGCAACAGATTCCGGACGTCCTCCTACATATCCTCCCACTACATCCCTGAGAAGATTTCTGGCAAGACGGCGCTGCCCGGTATAGATAAGAGCAAAACGTTCCTGAAGTTCCTGCCTTGTTTTCGCTGATATCTTAAGCGGGATCAGTTCTATCCTCTGCTCAATGCCCGGACGGGTACGCAGAAGCTTCACTCCCGGCGTCAGGCCGCCCACCTGATCCTGCCATCCTCCGCCGGTACTCATGATCTGTTCCATGCAGGAAACCACCGCGAAAATATCCTGCTCTTCTTTCTCTATTCCAAGGAAGCGGAAAACCGCTTTTACCGCTGCGCCGGAAAGGATACTGCTTGTACCCAGACCGGAGCCTTTCGGTACTCCCTCTACCTGTGTGGACAGATAAATACCGCCGCCCAGACTGGTCAGCACTTCTTCCAGGCCTTCCTCTCCTTCCAGCGGAATCACACCGCAGGCGATCAGCGCCGCCTTGTGAAGAGCGAAGGGATCAAAGGGATCGTTGCAGTTTCTCACATCGTCAATATCCGTCACTGTACCGAAAGCGCCCACATCCTCGCTGGCGAATTCAATCACAGGCTGATCCAGCCGCCGTAAGATAACCTTCACCGGGTATTTTCCCCGCAGACGGATAGCCGCGTTCAGTACCAGTCCGCCCTGCTCCATACAATATGGCGGAGTATCCGTCCAGCCGCCGCCCCAGTTTACTCTTACCGGAAGCTCTACTTTCACTTCATCATTCACGATGCGGCAGGATGAACTGTCAGGAATAATGCTAAAAGCATATTTCTGTACAGAATCAGCTATAGTCTGGAAACATTTGGCTTCAAAGGTGTCATAACGGAGTCCGTCGAAGGACGCCTTCTCATGCTTCATAAATCTTGAAAGCGCGTAATATGCTCTTACTTTCAGAGGATCTTTCGCATCCTGGATATCATGGAGCAGATTCCGGTACACCGGTTCCGTGATTCCGCGGTTTCCCAGGAGTTTCAGCGCCTCACGGTAGTAAACGCCGTCTTCCAGCGCCCAGATGAAACGGCTGGAAAGAATTCTGTTCTCCAGCTCATAGAGCCACTCATAAAGAGCCTTTGTATTTGCCTCATTAAAACTCTGACAGAGACTCATTTTCGGACTTTCCTGCCATCTGCGGATTTCTTCCGGAGAAGCAGACCCTTTTGCCATACGGTAAACGATAAGAGCCATCTGTACCGCTTCATATCTGCTCTCACATACCGGATAGATCGGAGCCTCCCATAATGTAGTATATGTATCCGGCCTTATACCGGCTGCCTGCAGGAACGCTTCCGCGTCCTCTCCCAGGAATCTGTGTCCAGGCGCCAGAAGATCCTTGGGATTATCATGGATTCCGTAAATACGCACAATATGTTTCTGCCCGTTCAGGAGAAGGCCGTGAAGGACAATCTCCGCCGGAACTTCGGTATCTCTGAGGTACACACATGAAAGAATCGTATTATCTCCCACTGCTGATTTTCCCAGAATGAATGAATTCTCAAAATAACAGTCTTTGCCTGGGCAGACTTTTTTTCCTATATAAGAATTGTGGGCTGCGAAATCTCCGCTGACAGAGGTGGAAAGCACCTGCTTTTTCCAGTCCAGGAATTCATAGTCTTCCACATCATGAGTCACAAGCTGAAGCAATTCCCATGTGGTTCCGAAATGGATAAACTCTGCCGGTGAGAGACAGATCAGTTTCAAAGAGAAGTCGTGCAGCGCCTCCCAGATTTCTTTCCTGCACTCTCGGAGTTCAGGAGTATCTTCACCTTCCGGTTTCTCACGGTAATAGTCTTCCAGAGTGGAGCTCTCCGCCAGAGGATAAAGGAAATCTCCGTAGAAACTTACTCTGGATTTTTCGTTTACAAATTTATAGAATTTGTTATTGTCTAATTTATTTTCTGTGGTAATGAGCCCAAGAAGAGCCATCAAAAGTTCGGAGTCAAACAGAATGGCTCCTGTATCCAGGTCTACGTATCCCTGTTCGTTTACCGCGCCGGACACCCGCAGAGATTCCTCTGTCTGTTTGTGGAGGAAACTTCTGACACAGTCCTTTCCGTTATTGAGAAATACGCCGTGATCTTTGCCGATCTCTACAGGTTCTTTGATCGATATAGCGGCGGCGCCGTGGAACTGTGAGTCGATCTGCAGAGGATTAAACAAAAGAAGTACGTCTCCGGACAGTACCAGCATACCGTCTTTAATGCGGGAGGGCACTCCGGCCATTCCGATCACAAACTCGTCAAAAAGTGTGGAGCCATGACCGTTTGGCAGTTCTCTTGGTACCGGGGCAAAAAGCTTCCCCGTAGCGGAGTACTGAGGCACTCTTTTGCTGTCGCCGCCGGAATGGATCACCAGGATACGGCGGTCTGCAAAGGGATTCCCCCTGTCCGGCTCCTGTTCCCGGATATAGCGCAGCACATTAAAGGTGGCTCCGCCGGAACCCACCCTTTTTCCTTCCGGATCAGACAGAACGGCATAATGCGTCTGCGCGGGAAGCAGCCCCTCCTCCAGACGGCAGCGGATCTGTTCTCTGTAATTCTCTGCCTGCTCTTCGTTGGAAGCCGTAATAATGAAATAATCCCACACAAGGAAATTACTTTTATTAAGGCTTCTCTGATAATCTTCCCAGGAGTCCAGATAAGACTGCCTGAGGAAGAGATTTTTCATTTTTCTGTACTTCTCCTTCATTCTTGTATCCTTTATATTTATAACTTATCTAATTCCTTTCTATATCCGGAATGCCTCGCATCCCGGCCCCTTCAATTTATGCTGTATAATCGGCAACTTTCAGTATTCCCACACCTTTATGCAATTACGGTATGATTTTACAGCATAATTTTCTTTATGTATAACAAATCAAGGTAATGATAGCATCCTGAAAAAAAGATGTCAAGCGCAGTTCTGGCGCTCATGCATCTAATTATGACACTTTTCCTTCTTTCCACAGCGTTAATGTACAAGAGGACATTACGTTCGATAAAGGGGCAGACATCAACTCCTTTTCGACTCAGAAACTCCAACCGCAGGAATTTCAGCGATTTACAAAGCAGACGATAGAAGCGTACGGACGCTTTTTACCGCTCTTCTGTCTCCTGAACATCGGCCTATAGAAACCGGCAGATTCAATGTGCAGTGGAGAAAAGAATTGTTTGTCATCTCTCCCTCCCCATGTTAAAATAAAACCATCAAATATCCCAATCGGAGGTACATCCATGGCTAAAAAGAATCTGATCGTCGGACAGTCCGGCGGACCAACTGCAGTAATCAACAGCAGCCTTTACGGAGTCGTTTCAGAAGGTCTGAATCACCATGAAGAAATTGAAACAGTTTACGGAATGGTAAATGGAATTGAGGGCTTTCTGGAGGATAGGATCCTTGATTTCCGTCAGGCTCTTCCCGGTGAAAAGCTGGAATATCTTAAAACAACCCCCGGCGCATACCTTGGTTCCTGCCGCTACAAGCTGCCGGAATCTCTGGAGGATCCCGTTTATCCCCGGCTTTTTGAAAAGTTTGAAAAACTGAATATCGGCTGGTTTTTCTATATCGGCGGCAATGATTCTATGGATACAGTCAGCAAACTTTCCCGGTACGCCGCGCGGATCAAAAGTCCCATCCGGGTGATCGGCGAGCCGAAGACTATTGACAACGACCTTGTAAATACAGATCACACTCCCGGTTACGGAAGCGCCGCCAAATATGTAGCCTCCACAGTGAGGGAAATCGTTCTTGACGCTTCTGTTTATGAAAAAAAATCTGTCACCATCGTTGAGATCATGGGACGCCACGCAGGATGGCTCACCGCCGCAGGCGCTCTGGCCCGAAAGTATGAAGGGGACAATCCCCGTTATATCTATCTCCCGGAAAGCAATTTCGATACAGAGAGCTTTCTGAAAGATATTGAAAGCGCTCTGGAAAAGGACTGCTGCGTGGTAGTATGTGTTTCCGAGGGAATCCATGACGCCTCCGGAACCTTTATCTGCGAATATGACAGCGCCGTTGGAACCGATACCTTCGGACACAAGATGCTTGCCGGATGCGGAAAATACCTGGAAAATCTTGTCCGCAGCCGTCTCGGCGTAAAAGCCCGCTCCGTAGAACTGAATGTCAGCCAGCGCTGCAGCGCCTCTCTTATGTCTGCTGCGGATCAGCGCGAGGCTGTGTCGGCAGGTAAGTTCGGCGTACAGGCTGCCCTGAAGGGAGAAACAGGAAAAATGGTATCCTTTATCCGTCATACTGAACCGGACAGTTCCTGCCGGATTGAATGTGGGCTGGAGGACGTTAATGTCATCTGTAACGAGGAAAAGACGATCCCTTCGGAATGGATCATCCGTAACGGTTCCGATGTGTCAGAAGAATTTATCAAATACGCTCTTCCACTTATACAGGGGCAGGTGGAAGTGCCTCTTGGAAAAGACGGACTTCCTGCATTCGTGTACCGGAAGTAGAATTTTCAATTTAGAGGGGAGACAGACTCTTTTGTCTCCTCTTTTATCATCGAAGGTACTTTTGCATTAGCAGACTCCTCCAACACATTTGCAAATGCCTCCACTTTATCTTTCCCCATGTACTTTTTCCAGTTCCGCCTCGATCTCCCTGTCCAGCTTCTCTTCCTCCTTTTTTTCCACCCGGCTTTTGGGAAGGATAATATTTAAAAGGACTGCGATCAGCGTTGCCAGCACTACCGGGGATTTCCCAAAGATCGTCGTTACCCAGTCCGGGAAGGTGGCCAGTGCCGCCGTTGCCTGGGAAACGCCCATTCCCAGAGCCGCCGCCAGACCTACGATGGAGGAATTTCTATAGTCCATCTCCGCGGAAGCAACCAGCTTCATACCTGTCATGGCGATGGAAGCAAATACGGAAACCGTAGCTCCGCCTAATACGCATTGGGGAATTGTTGTCAAAAGCGCGGAAAACTTCGGAACAAAGCCCGCCACTGCCAGGATCACTGCCGCAAGTCCCAGGACGCAGCGGTTGATAACCTTTGTGGTCGTCACGATACCTACGTTCTGGCTGTAAGTGGCTGTAGGGAGACAGCCAAACAGCGCGCTTATGATATTTGTAATACCATAGGCCACAATGCCGTTCTGCAGCTCTCCGTCTTTCGGCGTGCGGTTCATGGCTCCGATCGTAGTAGCCGAGTAATCGCCAATGGCCTGGACAGAATTGATGGCAAAAAGAATCCCGATGGCAACGCAGGAGGAAATTTCAAATTCCACTCCAAAATGCATGAACTGCGGAAGCTGGAACACTCCCGCGTCCCCCACGCTGGACAGGTTCACCATACCGAAAGGAATAGAAACAATATATCCGGCGATGATACCGATTAAAATTGACGCCAGTTTGAAAATCCCTTTTCCAAAATGATTTAGGGCCGTTACTACCGCCAGGGTAAAAAACGCCACCAGCCAGTTCTGCCAGGAGCCGTAATCTTCGCTTCCGGTCCCCCCTGCCATGTAATTGATTGCCGTGGGATACAGAGAAAGTCCGATGGTAAAAACCACGGTTCCTGTGATCAGCGGCGGGAAAAACACCCGTATCTGGCGGACAAGAAGCCCCATAACAAGCGCCACAACGCCGCCTACGATCTGAGCCCCGAAAATCGCCGCCACACCGTACCCCTCCGCGATGGCCTGCATACTGGGCACATAGGCAAAGCTGACTCCCATGATCATAGGAAGCCCGGATCCTATGGCAAACCCAGTCTTTTTTCCAATGGGAAAAAGCTGAACCAGCGTGGACAGCGCCGACATTACAAGGGACGCCTGGATCAGAATAACTCTGTCTTTGGCGTTCAGTCCTCCTCCGCCCACCGCTCCGGCCACAATGATCGCCGGAGTGACGCAGCCTACGATCATGGCCACTACATGCTGCAGCGCCAGCGGACAGGCTTCCTGAAGGCGCGGAATACCGTTAAGCTCAAAAATACTGCCTTTTTTCATGATACCCTCCGTTTTCTCATGTTTTGCTGAAAACCACCCCGTATGTCAGTATACAAAGATCCACAGCATTCGTATACAAGGTACAACCCGCTTCAGATCGCTCTCATTCTTCTTAATACTGACTTCTCACTTTCAGAAAACCATGTATATTTAGTCTTAGTATATCAAATCAGTGGTATAAAAACAATTAGGACGCCTAAAAATTTTTGTATGCATAACAGCTAAATTTACGAATCTGTTTTTGTAATATTTTACCAAAATATCACTTTTATATACAGGTAACATCCGTGTCCAAGGGGATAGTACTGTCGATAAAGGGCTGATTTCTGTCCCTTGTACACTGACGCTATCGATTGTATAGAAAGAACAATACGCATTCTTCCCCTCAAGTCCTGCTTTCATGCCGCATATCAGGTCAAAAGCTCAAATGTATGATACAGGTCCACTTTTCCATATCCCCATTCCTTATTTGGATACTGCATATCCTCATCACGGACAGCGCCTCTTCTCAGATAATTTTTTACGCTGTTTCCGGAAAAATATGGTTCATTCCCACGGATAATAGCCCATTCAAACAGAAGCGCGGCGATCCCTGCCGTCTGGGCAGCCGCCAGACTGGTTCCCGACGCTTCTCCAAAGCCTCCAAGTCTCCCCGCCGCGGCTGTTTTTACTTCCACTCCCGGCGCGGCAAAATCCGGTTTTACCATCTGGGAAGCCGTATAGCCCCGGCTTGCTTTTGCGAAAAGGCTTCCATCTCTTTGCTGATAGGCCGTTACTGTCATTCCATCCGCCGCATCTCCGGGAGAAGTCACGGTGTACTCCGGATCGGGCTCCAGAAAGTAAGTCTGTTCCGAGATCAACCCCTGTACAGGCAGCCAGATGTGGAAACGGGCCGGGCTGTTCCTTCTTCCTTCTATTCCCAGTTTCCAGATCCCGGCCGCAGGATGAAGGAAGCGGAAGAACACCAGTGTATTTCCGGAATTTCGTTCAATGGGCACATAGTTTACCTGTACCTTTGTCTCCACAAATACAAAAGAAAGTTCCTGTGTTCCATACTTTAAGGCTGTGCTGACTTCCAGCTTTTCTCCTGTAGGCGACTGGATCGCAATCCCATAGAGGTTCGGCGATTCTCCCCAGAACTCCATGGAGAATCCTCTGCCCGACTCTTGTTCGCCTACACGCAGCTCCGCCTCGCTGAAAGGATTCTCCGGACTTATCTCTCCCATATAGTGATGTCTGGACAGTCCTTCGTTTCCGGCGGCCACAGACACGGCGTTCTGACTGAAATTTGCCGTGCTGTCGATCAGCTGACTGAGAGGGCTTTCTCCTCTGTGGGAGCCCTGGCTGCTCCCGAGACCGATGCAGATGGATAAGGGCATCTGGTTTTTTGTAGCGCATTTTATGGCGTAGGAAATCGCCAGCATGATATCGTCCTCCTGGTAGGCTTCCGCTTCCGGTGCGATCAGGTAAAAATCACGAAGATACTGTTTCGCCTGTTTTAATTTCACGATCACAAGCTCCGCCTCCGGCGCCGCTCCTGAAAATCCTTCTTCGGGAATATTTTTTCCGGCCGCGGCTGCAGCCAGCATAGTCCCATGTCCGTTTGTATCAATAGAAGGGACGATTTCCTGAGGATTTTCACTTTCCAGGGCACGGTTGATATCTTCTTTTGTAAAAACCTGCCCGAAGGGCGCCGTCTCTGACGAATCTCCCGGAAGGCTCTGATCCCAGATACTGACGATCCTGCTCTGATTCCCGTTGCGGAAAGCAGGATGCCGGTAGTCGATCCCTGAATCGATCACGGCAATCATCGTTCCTCCGCCTCTCAGTTTGAGATACGGATGATCATGAAGTTTTGTGACGCCGGATGCAGAAAGACCTCCCAGATCCATCAATGTGTAACATTTTGGAACTGATGAGTATGTGTAACTTGTAAACTCCAGTTCAGGCACCTGCTGCGCAGGAGCATAGATAATTCCAAAACGCTCGTTGATAATCTGGAAGGTCCTGTCCGATTCATAGTCTGTCAGACCATGGATATTCTGATTGTACCTCACAATAAAATTCCGGTACTGTTCACTCTGAGCAGGAACAGGAGCCTGCTGCTCTTCTCCGTTTTCCTGTTCCTGCTGCTGTGCGCGGAGTTCCTCTTTAGGAACGCCGCTTTCTTCTGTAAAATCTCCCTCATAATCCTCGCTTCTCAGCATATCAGTTCTCCATATAAAAGCCGACGGCTGGACTTCTCTCCCCATATTTTTTCTCCACATTTCCCACAAGGACATGGCTTCCACATTTTGGGGGATGCCGGCATAATATTACTACAGCCTATTCTGTATAAGAACACAATATACCCGTTTCGTCCGTTGTCTCATTGAGTAGGGAACTTTCTTCACCATCGACTTTTTTCTACTTCTTATTAAACCCATCTTCCAATTTTGGCAAATTATTTAAACTTATCATCTCCAACGTCTGCAACTGTTGCACCGTCAACTGTCGAAGTAATTCCATCCTCTCTTTCTGGTTTTTCCCTTGACTAATTAAAACCGCATTATAGCTTTCCAGATTTGCAAGTACCAGTAATTGATTCAGTGTTGCCACATCCCTCATATTCCCTTTAACAGTTGGATTTTCATCTTTCCACTGCTTGGCTGTCTTTCCAAACAAAACAACATTCAACAAATCCGCTTCATTCGCATAGGTATATGCTACCTGTGCAGGCGTCAATTCCGGTGGAATCAGATTTTCTTTAATCGCATCTGTATGTATCCTGTAATTTAATTTGGAAATCTCTCTGTTTAAATTCCAATTCAGAGATAGACGACTATTTTCATCTGTCTTTAAACGCCTATAGTCTTTCATAATATATAGCTGGAATTCAGGAGAAATCCATGTCGCAAAAGACATCGCAATATCACTATGAGCATATGTCCCGCCATAGCGTCCGGCTTTTGAAACAATGCCAATAGCATCTGTCGCTTCAATCCATTTCTTAGGCGACATTGTAAAAGCATTTGCGCCAGCCTGTTTTCTAAACCCCTCGAATTCGAGGGGTTTAAAGTCCGGATTATGCAGCCTTTCCCATAGCCCCAAAAATTCTATCACATCCCGATTCCTCATCCAATTTTGAATAACTGCTGTCGGATCATCGCTCTTATACCGTGCAATATCTGTCAAAGAAATAAATTCATTTTCAAAATCCTGCGTATAAATTCCAATATCGATTCCATTCGCATGAATTGTATCTTTAATTATCTTCCCCATTGTACCTCCCATAAACAAACTATAATACCCTGAAACACTGTCTCCTTTTCCCTTTAAGAAAAATCTTCCAAGTAACTATCCTCATCTTCCCATATTTCCCGATACGCTTCAATATAATCCCTAATACAACCGGGATATATATTCAAATACTTTCTACATACCCTTTTGTACAATCCCAGCATTTTTCATCACACGCAAAGTCCAGTAAATAATCTAACAAATGTGATAATTCATCCTCTGGAGCAGTTCGCTTGCCCAGATACGGAATTGCGTGCCGCGCAGCGACTTTACCTGATAGCCGAACATGATGATGTTAGACTGATTCATCTTCCACATTCTCCTTTTTAATAATCTCGTGCTGGATATAGTACTCTAAAAGACGAAGTACGTACTCTGGCGCATGGCGGTTATCCAGTTCCCACTCTGTCACAGTCCGATAGGGAATCTGAAAATATTTACAGAATTCCTTGCGGTTCATGCCGGTGCTTTCCCGCAGTTCTTTTATTTTGGTTTTGCAGTCCATTTCACTTACCCCATAAAGAAAAAATACACGTTGCGTATTTACTATAGCATACGCCAAACAAATACGCAACGTGTAAATTCAATTTATATCAAGCGGTTTTGTCAAATTCCTGATACACAGGAACAGGTTGCTTTCCTGATACCGCAGACCGTGTGCATCTATCCTTCGCAGTCTCCTGCATCTGTCCCAACAGCTACAGCCCGTACTTCTGCAACAGCCGCGCCGCAGCTTGAGGTCTTCGATCTGCTTTAGGATGCTGAACTTCTGCGCCGATGCAGGAGAATCTTGCAGATTTCCTCCGTCCGGCTTTTGGCGCTAAAGGGATTGATTCCAGTGAGCAGATCCACCAGTTTGCTTTTCTGTTTGGTCAGTCTGGGCATCTCCTTGAGCACGCAGGGCGGGATATGGTCGCGCCCTTCTGGAACCCGGACATATCCATGTCCTCCAGAGAGAACTCCACCTGCACTTTTACTGTATCCTTGTTATTCCAATTCTTTTTTAGCTCAGGCTCCCCTTCTCTTCCTGCATTTCAGCAACAGCGCAACTCCCCCAAGGAACGTAAAAATACTGATAAACTGAGAGGTAGAAAGCATCCCCACACTTCCCCGGACCAGATCGCCCCGGAAAAATTCCAGGATAAAACGGCCCGCGCTGTAAAAGATCAGATAGCAGGCTCCCACCTGACCGTCCGCCGTTTTTTTCCCTGCCACAAGCAGAAGCAGGCCAAAATGAAGGAAATCAAGAATACTGGAATAAACCTGTGTGGGAACAAGGGCAACGTCGTTTGGAGCATAATCAGAATGATGAAAGGTAATGGAAAATATACTGTCCGTTTCTTTTCCGTAGCAGCACCCCGCAAGCAGGCACCCAATCCTGCCGAAGCCCTGAGCCAGAGCTACGGACGGAGCCATAAGGTCAAAATATTCCAGGAAATTAAGCTTCTTTATGCGGCAGTACATCCATCCTGCCAGAACGCCGCCGACGATCCCTCCGTATACTACAAATCCATCGGCCATAGTCTCAAACATAAAGGCAGGATTCCATGCGATTTCTTTCCACTCTGTGATCCAGAAAAGGAGCTTGGAAAACACAAGCCCTCCCAGCAGGCACCAGATTACAAGAAAAAACACATGCTCGTCTTTCATTTTCAGTTTTTTTGCCCGGTATTCCGCCGTGATCCAGGCCGCCATCACGCCGATAGCGATCATCAGGCCGTATCCGTAAACAGTAAAAGGACCGATACTGAATAATTCATTTTTCATAAATCTCTGATTCTCCTTTTATTCGTCTTTTCGCAATTTCAGTGATTTTCAACGTTATCCTCCGTCGACGTACGTCCTTTATCGACCGTATTGTCCCCTTGTACATGAACACGCTGCATCACTGGAAAACAGACCTCCGGTATAATTCCAATAGCGCCTGGTTAGCTCTGTCGTTGCAGAGACTTCCGGTTCCCGGTTCCGCTTCCCCGCAGACATCCATTCCCGGCACGTCATAATTTTCAAAAAGCAATTCCAGATATTCTGTCAGTTCCGAAAGTTTCATATCGCCCTGGCTCCAGGAGGTAGAGGCGTCCTCCGGACACAGCACGTCCTTGTCCACCGACAGATAAACGGGCAGATCGCCTGGTATCTCTGAGAAGAATCTTAAGATTTCTTCCTTGGAAAGCTCTGCCAGCTTTTCCCTGGAAAGGAACCGCACTTTCTCCCTGAACTTTGCATCTGTCTGGGAAAACGCCTCCTCATCCGGACCCACAAGGATCACTTCTTTAAGAGCCGGAACAGTTTCCATGGCTTCCGCTGCCCATCCGCCACAGGAGAGGAGCCCTCCGAAAGCTGGAGGCTGCATATCCGTATGGTTGTCAAAAAGTACCAATCGGAAAGGTCTATCTGTTTTTTCCAGCCAGAAAAGGCTTATATAATGATAATTCCCGGAATCCAGAAAATGAATCCCCTCCGCCGGAAGCCCTTTCATTTTCTTTCTCAGTATCCCTGCGGCTTCTTCATCACAGTAGCAGTTGCAGCCAGTAAGATGCGAAAGTTCCAGCCACACAGGATCTGTTTCCCGGTAAAACTGCTGTTCCTTATATATATCCGTAAAATTCATAAGAATAATATTGTCTTTCATATCCTCCATACTCCTGATTTATCCGTTTAAAGATTATATAAAACAATGTCTGTCGTGTAAATTCCGTTTTCCAGATGGGTACGGACAGTTCCGGAATACTTCCGGGCCGCCCGCGCCACATTGCGCAGACCCGTCCCATATGGCTTCAGTTCCCTTTCACGGCAGGGATTTTCCATATGGAAAAGAAGAGTGTTCTGCTGATACACAACGGAAAGTATAATTTCTGTTTCTTTCCCGCAGTCCGCGCAGGATCTCACTGCATTATCCAACAGATTCCCCAGAATCGTAACTGTATCGGCAAAAGGAAGGGGAAGATCCTGGGGAACAATTTCCGCTTGGCGCGGGAAGTTCCGCCTGCTGCAGAAGCTCTGTGGTGGACTCAATGTATTGTAACAGTTCTCCGGAATTCCCCCCCTGGGCTTATCTGCAATCACTAAACGACTTATAAAATTTTACATCTTTCTTGAATACAGAAAAGCAGCCTGTTTTCACAGACTGCTTTTCGCGTCGCGTAATCCATTATTCAGTTCAAAATTCGCTTGGGGAATAACGAACCGTCACCACGATCACGGTTTTCTTTGCTTCATCAATCCGAAAAACAGCAGTATAATTCTCCACAAAGAGCTGTCGATATCCCCGGTTTGCATAAGCTCCTCGTTTCCGTTCTGGACAGCGGTAGGGCATCGCCTCTAATGACAGGATGGCACTCTCAATCCGGCCCACCAGATTAAGGGCCGTCCCCGGCTCCAGCAGTGTGTGGGCGATGTAATCATAGATGCCGTCCAAATCCCGCAGCGCCCGGCTCATCAGTTTAACGCTGTATTTATCCAAAATGCTTTCTCCTTAAAGAAGCCAGCGCCTCCCTTGCGTCATAAAACTGTCCATCCCGTTCAAACTCGGCCTCTGCTTCTGAAATTGCGGTGTCCATCGCTGCATTTTCCACCATCGCCTCGTAGGTTTCGATACTCATCACCACCAGATCGCCATACCCGTTTTTCGTAATAAATATCGGCTCCCGGTGTGCATGACAGATGTCCGAAATCTCGTTAGTGTTGCGAAGGTCTGTAATCGGTCTGATCTGCGGCATATCGCCACCTCCTTTTCTTTGCTCATTATTATAGCATAATTATGCGCAAAGATACAGGTGCCAGGCAAAAAGTTTACAAAGATTTTTTATTTCCCCGGCCTGTTCAATGCCGGGCGTGATTTCAGGCTTTTCCTACAGAACCGAAAAGCTCCATTTTTTCTTTTACAGTGGCTTTGATAGCTTCAAATCCAGGAGCCAGAAGTTTACGCGGGTCGTAACCCTTACCCTGCTGGTCCTTGCCTTCTTCGATATATTTACGTGTGGCTTCTGCGAAGGAAAGCTGGCACTCTGTATTTACGTTGATCTTGGAAACGCCCAGGCTGATAGCCTTTTTGATCATGTCGGCCGGGATTCCTGTGCCGCCGTGAAGAACAAGAGGCATGTCTCCTGTCAGCTTCTGGATAGCGTCCAGAGTCTCAAAGCTCAGTCCCTGCCAGTTGGCCGGATATTTGCCGTGGATATTGCCGATTCCTGCTGCCAGGAAGTCGATTCCCAGATCAGCTACCATCTTGCATTCCTGAGGATCCGCGCACTCGCCCATGCCGACTACGCCGTCTTCCTCGCCGCCGATAGAGCCGACTTCTGCTTCCAGGGACATTCCATGTTCCGCGCAGATCTTAACCAGTTCTTTTGTCTTTGCAACGTTCTCTTCGATTGGGTAGTGAGAACCGTCGAACATGATGGAGGTAAAGCCCGCCTCTACGCATTTCAGACATCCTTCGTAGCTGCCGTGGTCAAGATGAAGGGCAACCGGAACGGTGATATTCAGTTCTTCCATCATTCCCTTCACCATGCCTACAACTGTTTTATAGCCAGCCATATATTTTCCGGCGCCTTCGGAAACACCCAGAATTACCGGTGAATTATTTTCCTGTGCTGTCAGCAGGATCGCCTTTGTCCACTCAAGGTTGTTGATATTGAACTGTCCTACTGCATAATGGCCTGCTTTTGCTTTTTTCAGCATTTCTGAAGCGTTTACTAACATAATAAATTCCTCCTAACCTTTCTTTAGACACAGTTTTCACCATGCCCCAATATATTTCTAGTTTAACAGATGAAATCTGATTCGTCTACTGTTTTTGTGAAAATCTGCCAACTCACGATCCGGTGCTTCTGTGGTAATCTCTTGTAAAATTTTCCAGCATGGAGTCAATATTCCGGTTATGGATATGGGCTTTCGGTTTGTTCGCAAAATACGAAAGCTCCTTTTTGATATCCTTAAGAATCTCCTGATCAGCTCCCAGCTTTGCCGCCTCATTTTCGTATTCGTCAGGCGTCCGGATGCTGTGAAAAGCAAGAAGATAGCATTTCAAAGCCGGACGGCTATGATTTTCCTCATAAGCCATGCGGAAGCACTCCAGGGCTTTTTCCATCTGAAACAGATAACTGTACGCGCAGCCCAGATTGTGGCAGACACTTTCTCTAAAGCCCTCTCTTTCTTTATCCAGGTTTTTCTGTTCCAGAAGCTTCTGGTATACACGGATCGCATGAACGTACATCCCGTTTTCTACCAGTGTATCGCCCTTCTGTTTTTCCCTCACCTCCGGCGTTTCCCCGTCAAGCTTCTGTATTTTACTATTCAGCGCTTTCAGTTCTTCATAAGTAAGATAATTGATCTCCTTAAAAACAGGATAGAGAAAATCCTCCGCACTGACAAATTTTCCGATTTTAGCCCGAAGCTTGGCCGCCAGCTTTGGAAGCTGAAGCTCCTCCTGGATCCAGGTACACAGGCCCTCGTTCATAATTGTCTGATCCACCAGATAAAGATTATGGTATAAATAATAGCAGAGTTCTTCCAGAGAATAGATATTGGTGCTGATATTTTCAATAAAATACGGAATCTCCGCCTTCCTGGTCTGGCATAAAATATAGCCGCTCATTTATATCCCCTCCTTTACCACCGGGCCGTTTCTCTCCATACTTTTCCGCTTGCAGGGAACATTTCTCCAAAGCCTAGATCCTTCACTGTGATCTGACATTCCGTCCGGGAAATATACTGAAGCTCCAGAGAAAGCCTTGTGGTCTTATTGGGGCGCTTCGGAAGACCGGGCAGCTCCATGGCAACCCGTTTTTTCTCCGTATCCCCCATCTTGCTTACAATGAAAACAAGTTCTTCCACGTTGTCAAGGATCAGCTCACAGGACGCCTTGCAGTCGTACCAGTTGCTTCCCGCCTCGATCAGAGGATGATATGTTGGAGCACCCATAACCCGCATATCCATGCCTACGTCCGTCAGCACCAGAGAACGGCTCAGATAGTGATAGCCTTTCAGATTCCGGTTGATCAGACGTTCAGCCCCGGCGGCACAGGCGCCGCTGGCGAAAAGATTACTTCCGAAAAATACTTTCCGCTTCTGGTAGCAGAGCAGTTTTACAGATTTTACCGCCCATTCCTGATCAAATCCCTCTCCGTTCATCTGAATACTGGAATAAAGGTCCGTGCCGAGGGTTTCTTTTATGAATTTGAAGAAATCCTCGTCCCGCTCCTCCGGGACTTCTCTCAGGTCCGTCTCCTTCGGATCTTCCAGCCGGACAAGGACCGGCTTAGTTCCTGAATTCATTACCATTTTGCGGAAAGTCACATGGTTTCCGTCGAAACTGTACCATCCGACGCTTCTGTTCCATGTCTCCACTTTCTGGGTCAGCACATAATAATAGAAGCTTTCTTCATAGTCCAGGAAGCTGTAAACATCCTCCGGAAATCCCAGAGACTCACAGGCTTTCCGCAGGTTTTCCACCTGCACGGCGTCCAGAGTTTCCATTGCAATGATCAGCGATTTTGTATTGTGGACCACATCCATGATCCCAAGGAATTTCAGCATTCCCCGGAAAAAATGCGCCAGAATTTCCCATGGCATAAGGGTATCTCCGGCAATCTGCACCGGTTCCCTGCTGGCCGCGGTTTTATAGAGATCGTCCAGAAGAAAACCGTCTTTTTCCCTGGCGAAATACTCCGCCTCCAGGCCGATGCTGTAAGCGTCCTGATCCGCCCGTCTGCAAAGGCAGGTAGGCGTTTCATAGAGGCTGCTTCCCACCTTCACAGGGACTGAGCGCGGTTCCTCCGCTTTACGGTCGTAATAGCAGATCTGTGAATATTTTTTTCCGAAATCGATCCCGATGATCAAATCCCTTGTCTCATTCATTTCTCATGTTCCTTTTCTATGATAAACATTTCCTTCACATACTGTTCCTGGCGGAGATAGTTCTTCAGCCCTTCCGTCACCTCCTGTCTCTTGTCAAGCCTTCTGGCGGACAAAAGCCGGTTCAGGAGCTGGTATTTACTTCCCGGAGTTCCTTCCACTTTCTTCATGGTGATCACACGTTCCGCCGTTTTTCTGGAATCGCCGCGGAAGTCGATCTGGAAATAGTAGTGAAGGGATTCCCCGTAAAACAGAGTAAATGTCTTTGTAAAGATCCCCTGATAAACTTCTTTGACGGGAGTGCTTTTGTACTCTTTTTCTCTTCCGAGTCCGGTATCCAGAGCATAAAACAAAGTGACTCTCGCTTCCGGATTGGCGTGGCATTCTACAAAGGTTTTGTCGTCAAGCTGATAGGGGCTTAAAAGCTCCGGGGAAATTCTTCTGAAGAATCCGAATACCATATTATCTTTTGCGCATTCTTCCAGAAGCATTCGTTCCATTTCTGTATATTTTTCATTTTTTTCTTTGGACAGTTCTTTCAGAAGAGCCAGTCTGCACACCCTGTTTACCGGCCAGCTATGCTCCAGGGCGTATTCCAGCCGCTCCCGGATAAAGGGCGTCATTGTATATTCTTTTACAAATATTCCATAAGCCACCTGGGTGAGATAGGCTCCTATGATCCTCTCCTTGCCGGACTGGTTCACATAGGATTCCAGAACCGTCTCCCCCTCTTTGCGGAAGTCGGAAGTAAACATCAGAAGACTTAAGATCCTCTCCTCCAGGTCGTAGGTATCCATCTCAAAGCCCTTCGCGCTTTTCCAGATGGCGATCAGTTCGTCCAGAGGACCAAAACGGTACTGCATCAGATAGTGGAGGATCACTTCGTCGTATTTTCCGCTTCTGTATACCTCGGAAGCAAGGGCCAGAAGCTCGTCGTCCTCCGCCATATCGGATTTCAGGATCATCCGGCTTGTAAGCTTGAGCAGGCTGCTGAGAGACAATCCCTCGTAACCGAACTCTTCCACGATCCCCATTGCCTGGCGGAACATTCTCCTGGAAATCAGCACCTCCAGAAGAACCGGGCGGTCCACAAAGGCATATTCCCGGTAATTCATTTTTTTCAGATAATGGTCCAGATCCTCTCCCTGTACATGGGCCGCATAATAATCCAGGATCTCCTTTCGGATCTCTCCGCGGAACTCCTCTGTGAAAGCCTCGGATTCCGCCATCCTCTGGTAATACTCCAGACTGACGGAATCAAGGGGATTTTCACTGCAGTAGTGGAGAAGGACTCCCGGCTCCGTCACTCCCATTTTTATAAAAGCAGGCACTGCCTGACGTTCGTCTGTCAGCTTTTTCAGGTTATAGTGGATCGTGGATACATATCTTCTCTGTTTGTCGTCCTGAAACAGGATTACTGCGTCCTCGGTGTAGATCCTCGGATACGCCACTCCCTGCACGCAGGGATAAACCTCTTCTTCCTTCATCTGGCTGTGGCAGACGATCACCTGCCGGACCTTTGGATCGTCGCAGTACAGGCGGTGGGTAAACAACACTCCCGCCGTCTGTTCCGCCTCCTCAGGCGTCTCCGGGTCGAAAAGAAATTCCTGATAAACAGACGCATAATTTTCATCTATTTTTCCCTCAGCGATCTTACGGCGGGCAAACCGCTTCATACTGTCACGATAACTCTCATAGATCAGAGGCTCTTTTTCTTTATGGGCGATCACACTTGCGTAAAGAAAGGCTTTTCTTGTGTCTCCCAGGGTATTGTCATTATAGTTGAAATACATCAGAAGCGGCTTCGGGAGCTCCCTCTGGTATGAAATATCCATTGTCTCCACATAATATTCAAAGAGTCTGGTAAGTCTGAGCCCGCGGCCTACCGCCAGGGAAAACCACCGGAAATACTGAGGTTTTCTCGGATTTCCCTTCATAATATATTTGCAGACCGCCTCCAGGACGTCGTCGGAAGGGAATTTCTCATAACCGGCGGCCAAAGCCTGATACAGCACATTACTGAAGGTCTTTTCATAACCGGAAAGATAGGCAAGGCGCATGACAAGCTCTTCTGTAAGAAGGTCTCTTCTTCCTGCATAATGGAAAACCTGCATCCAGAAAGGACTGATCCTGTGAAACAGGGACATATCCCTGCTGACCCATTTCCAGGCCTCCATATACAGAAGCGGGTTTGTGCATCCTTTTTCAAACAGCTCTTCCATCATGAAAATTCCCATTGAGGGGCTGTTTTTATAATAGCTGTCCATCTGCAGCAGAAGCCACAGAAGCTGGAAGCTGTCCTCCTTCTGCATGTAGAAATTCTGGATTTTCCACAACGCCTGGGTTCTGTCTTTATACAGCCCGGTAAGCGTACAGAGATACAGATAGGTTCCCGCCAGCTCCAGCTCATCCCGGGTAAATTCCCGGTCCTGATACTTTTTCAGTATCGCCGCCGCTTCCGCGTCTTTTCCTTCCAGGTGATCCACGTAGGCCTCGTATAACTGGTACTCAGGATATTCGCAGCCGGATTCCCGAAGCTGGTTCAGAATAAAGTGCGTGCTTCCCGCCCACGCCTTAAAGTCCAGACGGCCTTCCCGGTAATCTATGTAATCCTTTATCATGGATATTCTGGCTTTCTTTTCTTCCCCGTGAACATCCACCCGGACATTGGAGCCTTTTGAGGCTGTTACATGGTAAATAAGCTCCTGGTAAGGACTTCTCACCACAATCTCTCCAAGCTGCGTTCCCTCTTTCAGTTTATCCGCCTGGATAATATAATCGATCCGGCAGGTGCTTCCTATAAAGTCGTCTTCCGTGAGCACGCGGCGTTCCGCCTCCAGAAAACCGCCTCTCGTTTCAATATCCAGTCTCAGATGTCCCCAGCCGCTTTTCTGAATATCAAAAGATTCCTGTACCGGTTCGCTGATGCCGTAAAACTCCGCTTCTGTTGTTTTCAGAACAAGAGACACCGGTTCCTTTTCTTTCAGTCCTATGAAAAACTCTTCCAGATGCTGATAAGTAACAGGCTGTCTGGACATTCCCGCGTACAGAGCCTTCTCCCGGTTCCCGGCCTCCGCCATGACTATCGGGAAATATTTATCTGTAAAAAGGCGATATGCCTCCCGGAAATCCCTTCGGGCGATTTCCCGGAAAGCTTCCATATCTTTAATTTCTCCTTCGGAGCTTAAGATCTGTTCTTTTTTTGCTTCAATAAGAAAAGGGATCTTATATTCTCCTATATTAGAAGTCACGCACAGCCATCCTGTACACTGATCCCCGGGATTCATCCCTGTCCCGTCCGCTCCATAGGGCAGGCAGATCGTCGTCCCGGAAAATTTTCCGTTGCCCGGAACCAGTCTCCTGCTGGAGGAGGTGATATATCCCTGAATTTTCTCATTATCTTCTGTGCCAAGATACAACTCGCCGCGCACCGTCTCTCCGGCCTCCAGAGTAATGGAAAGCTTTTCCTTTGAAAACAGAAGGCGAGGCTGCTCGTATCTGAATTTTCCGCTTAGTAGTTGTTCGATCTTTTTCTTCAATATGGTTCACCATGCTATCCTTTAAGTTACATTCTCTTACATTTTACGACAAGCCTATTATACACTACAAAATCAACGGGCGCAAGAAAGTATGGTTCTCTCCTGCGCCCATCTGCAACCTGGTCTGCGGCGAAAAAAACGGAACTTCTCTTCCGGATCACAGATCGCTGTTCAGTACTTCCTCTCTCAGAGGGATCGAAGCCGTGGCGCCCGCTCTGGAAACCGCAATGGCCGACGCTTTGGCCGCCAGCTTCAGACCTTCCTGCACTGGCAGCCCGTCTATCAGGGATGAAATGAAATATCCCGTGAACGTATCGCCCGCCGCGGTAGTATCCACTGCTTTTACCTTATAAATACCCTGGCGGTGAACGGCGCCCGTCTCGTCCTGGTACACCGAACCGTTGCCGCCCAGAGTAAGAACCACTTTCGCCTTCGGGTAGATTTCTCTGATCTTCTCAAGAATCCTGTCCGGCTCCTTTTCTCCTGTGATCTGGTATCCTTCGATCTCATTCACAAGAAACAGGCTGACTTTGCCAAGATCACACTTTTTCAGCCCGTCGTCATATGGAGACGGATTCAGGATGATCATCATTCCTTTTTCATACGCCCTGTCAATGATATAATCCAGCTCGTTGATCTCGTTCTGCAGAAGGATCATATCTCCGCTGTCAAAAGCGTCCAGGACTTCGTCTGCAAATTCTTTCGTGATGCTGCGGTTGGAGCCTCCAAAGAGCAGGATACAGTTCTGTCCGTCTTTGTCTACCTGAATGATCGTATGCCCGCTTGGTCCGTCGATCTTCCTGATAAACTCTGTATTTACTCCGTTTTCCCTGCAGGTTTCCAGAAGGACGTCTCCCTCTTCCCCGATCATCCCTGCATGGTATACCGGGATTCCCGCCTTTGCCAGCGCAATGGACTGGTTCAGTCCTTTTCCTCCGCAAAAAATCTGCCTGCCCTTTGACGCCTGTGTTTCTCCCGGAACAAGTATGGTTTCTACCTGATAGGTATAGTCCAGATTAAGAGAACCAAAATTTAATACCTTCATGCTGCCGCCTCCTTTTTCAGAAACATTTGTTTTCAGTATACTGCCAGCCTCTTTTACCGTCAAGATTTATTGGAAAAGCACGAAAAGCCGGTCCTTTTCATAAACTATAAGGAAATCCCCTTTGAGGTGAAGCTTTGAAGACTTTCCAGAAACCTTTGACGTCTGCCGAGGAAAAATTATATCTTCAACGTTGCCGGGAGGGCGATTTGGAAGCAAAAAATATCCTGATCGAGCGCAATCTCCGCCTTGTGGCCCATGTCGTAAAAAAATATCAGGGAGCCGACGAGGAGCTGGATGATCTGATATCTATTGGAACCATCGGCCTGATCAAGGCGGTATCCACCTTCGACGCCGCAAAATCGGCCCGGCTTTCCACATACGCCGCAAGATGCATCGACAATGAGCTTCTGATGATGCTCCGCTCCAAGAAAAAACATTCCAGGGAAGTCTCCCTCTATGAACCTATCGGAACAGATAAAGAGGGAAATGAGATCAGTCTTCTGGATATCATCGAAAGCCCTCCTGTAGATATTGTGACGGAATATTCTACCCGGGAAGATATCCGCCGCCTGATGTCCTCCATGAAGGAGCTTCTTTCTCCAAAAGAGTATCAGGTGATCTGTCTGCGCTACGGCCTCTTCGGAATTCCGGAGCAGACCCAGAGAAAAATAGCCGGCGAACTGAATATCAGCCGGTCCTATGTATCCCGCATTGAAAAAACCGCGCTGAAAAAGCTCAGAGGGATCTTTGACGAGGAGTCTTCCGGACCGCCGTCCCCGAATATCTGAAGCACACATTAAAAGTCTCAAATAAAAAGCGGAAGAAAAAAGTTTATGTTTACAGACTTTCTCTTCCGCATCCTTTTATTCCGACTGTGCTTCCGCTCTCCTGAGCAGATCATATTTTTCCACTTTCACGCCAAGGTCTACCGTAAGCTTCTGCTGGGGATGAGGAGCGCTCTCCACAGATTTCCCGTCCCCGTCGTAAATCGCTTTTACTGTAACCGTAAGATCTGTTCCGTCCGGCTTCATCACCTCTATGGTTTCCCCTACGGTAAACTTATTTCTCTGAGTAATATGAACCAGGCCCTTTTCATCCACTTCCTCCGCATATCCCAGATAAGTATACTCCTTCACATAAGTATTACTGTCATAAATCTGGGCGTCTTCATCCGGTTTTCCGTAGAAAAATCCGGTAGTAAACTGACGATAGGTACAGTTGGAGATCTGATTTTTATACCAGTCCATATTAGCTTTGTATTTTTCCGGGGACTCCAGATAATCGTCAATGGCTTTCCGGTAAGTTCTGGCCACGGTAGCCACATAAAGGGCTGTTTTCATCCGGCCTTCAATTTTCAGACTGTCGATGCCGCTGGTCAAGATATCGTCCATATGTTCGATCATACAGAGATCCTTGGAATTAAAAATAAAAGTTCCCCTCTCGTTTTCAAATACCGGCATATACTCTCCCGGCCTTTTTTCTTCCACTACAGAATATTTCCAGCGGCAGGGATGAGTACAGGCGCCCCTGTTTGCGTCTCTTCCCGCCAGAAAGCTGCTTAAAAGGCAGCGTCCGGAATAGGAAATGCACATTGCCCCGTGGATAAAAGTCTCGATTTCCATATCCTTTGGAATATGTTCCCGGATCTCCCGGATCTCTTTCAGAGAAAGCTCCCGGGCCGTCACTACTCTTTTGGCGCCCAGTCTGTGCCAGAAAAGGTAAGTTTCATAGTTGGTGTTGTTTGCCTGTGTACTGATATGACATTCGATCTCCGGACAGATTTCTCTGGCATAAGTAAAAATTCCCGGATCCGCTATGATCAGGGCGTCGGGTTTCATCTCCTTTAATTCATAAAGATACTCCCGCACTCCTTCCAGGTCAGCGTTATGAGCCAGGATATTCACCGTCACATAAACTTTCGCCCCGTATTCATGAGCGAAAGCGATCCCCGCCTTCATATCCTCTCTGGAAAAATTTTTGGCTTTCGCCCGAAGGCCGAAAGCCTCTCCGCCGATATATACAGCATCCGCGCCAAAGACCACTGCAATCTTCAGAACTTCCAGACTGCTGGCCGGCACCAGTAACTCCACATTCCTCATATTTCCTCTTTCCCGCCATGTACTCTGGCATCCAGGTATGCCTTTGGCATTTCCTCTTTCCTGCCATGCATTCTGGCATCCAGGTATGCCTGTTTGTTTATGGTTTCAGTTCACCTTCACGCTGAGGGCCGCTCCGTCTCCCAGCGGAAGGATGCTGGTTATTATCCGTGTATCATGCTTCAGGACATAAAGATATTCCCGCATTCTTTTATAAATCGTCCTGTCTCTCCGTTCTACAAGATAGTGGGACTGGATCAGTTCTCCTTCCTGCAGAACATTGTCAGAAAGCAGTATCCCTCCCGGCTTCAGAAGTCTCAGGACATCCTCCAGCCAGTGTATATACTGTCCCTTTGCGGCGTCCATAAAAATCATGTCGTATGTCCCGGAAAGCTCTCCCAAGATGCGTCCCGCGTCTCCTTCCATGAGAGTGATCTGCTCCTCCCGTCCGGCTCTGCGGAAATTTTCCCTGGCCAGAGGAATCCTTTTCTCATAATTCTCTATAGTAGTAATATGAAGATTCTCCGGACCGTACTCGCACATAAGAAGTGTGGAGAAGCCTACGGCCGTCCCCACCTCCAGAATCTTTTCCGGCTTCTGAAGCGCCAGAAGCGTCTTGATAAAGCTCTGCATTTCCCGGCGGATGACCGGAACCTCCGCTTCCAGAGCCGTCTTTTCCAGCTCTTCCAGAAACGGCGTATTCCCCCTGTCCAGAGAATTGATAAAAGTCCGCATCCTCTCTTCTACGATCACGAGTCTGCCCCTTCCTGTTCCGCGTCTCCTGCCAGGATCCCCATGATCCTTGAGGGAGTATAGGCCGTGCTGAGAAGATAAGTTCCCGGCTTCATCTGTCCGCTGTAATTGGAAAGCTTTTCCTGTACCCAGAATACAAGGGCGTCCTCTACAAGACCTTTGCTCTCCAGAGTTTTGGCAATATCATAAACAGAATCATCCTCTTTTACGACAACCGTGACTTCCTGTCCTTCTCCCGGGCTCATGGCCTGCTGATTAAATACGTCATATCCAAACTGATATGTAACCTTTCCTATCCAGATGATCAGAACGACCACGCAGACATACAGCGCCATTCTGAAAGCGCCGCTGGCAACAGCCACTCCTGCATTTCCCATCCTGTCTCTTGTATCTCCCATAAGGTTCCTCCCTTCCGGTGCTCCTTTCCGACTGCTTCATCAGAGAGGCGGTATGTTCATATCAATTCCTGCGGTGAGGCTTCTGCACACATGCTGCATGAGCCTGCAAAGGGCAAGCTCCGCGTCAAGATATGCGTTTACCTGTGGAATTCTCCGCAGCTCTGCCGATTCTCTGGAAAGCTGTTCCGCCATGCTGAAAAGATTATCGCGTCCGCCTTCGTTCTGGAGCCTGAAATTATCCGCCCGGAACTGGCTCACTCTTTCCGCCAGTTCCGGGTTTTCATTCAGTATTTTTTCCTGTTTCTTGTATTCCTGATATATAGCGCTTCTCTTAATGGACACCAGAAGTGTATGGATATTCTTCTCAATAGCATCCATAGATCATGCCTCCATGATGATCGGCAGGATCATAGGCCTTCTCTTGGTGCGCTTCCACAGGTAATCTCCTACAGCGTCCTTTACAACCAGCTTGATCTTGCCCCAGTCAGTGATATGCTTCTCTATACAGGTATCCAACGCCTGCTCCACCACTTCTCTGGCATGATCCATCAGATCCTCCGACTCTCTCACATAAACAAAGCCTCTGGAAACAATATCCGGTCCGGCAAGCACGGTATTGCTGTGACGCTCCAGCGTCATCACCACGATCATAATGCCGTCTTCAGCCAGGTGCTGGCGGTCGCGGAGCACTATGTTCCCTACGTCTCCCACTCCAAGGCCGTCCACCAGGATCGCGCCCGTCTGTACGCTTCCTGTAACTTCCGCGCCGTACTCATCCAGCTCAAGCACATTTCCTGAAGAGAGAATAAAAATATTCTCTTTTGGGATTCCCAGTTCCTCGGCAAGATGCTTCTGCGCAGTCAGATGACGGTATTCTCCGTGAATCGGCACTGCATATTTCGGCCGCACCAGGGAATAGATCAGCTTGATCTCTTCCTGACAGGCATGTCCTGATACATGAACGTCCTGGAAGATAACCTTCGCGCCTTTCATGTACAGCTCGTTGATCACCTTGGAAACTGCCTTTTCATTTCCCGGGATGGGGTTTGAGCTGAAAATAATGGTGTCGTTGGGCTTGATGGTGATCTTTTTGTGGATATTGGCCGCCATCCGGGACAAAGCCGCCATTGACTCGCCCTGGCTTCCTGTAGTTATGAGCACCACCTTGTCGTCCGGATAATCTTTCACCTGATCCACTTCGATCAGCGTATTGTCCGGTATTCTCAGATAGCCCAGTTCTGAGGCCGTGCCGATGACGTTCACCATACTTCTTCCTTCCACCGCGACCTTTCTGCCGAAACGGTAGGCAGTGTTGATGATCTGCTGCACACGGTCCACATTGGAAGCAAAAGTAGCGATAATAATCCTGGTGCTGCGGTATTCATTGAAAAGATTGTCAAAAACCTTTCCTACTGTCCTCTCGGACATGGTAAATCCCTGGCGTTCCGCATTGGTGCTCTCGCACAGCAGCGCCAGAACCCCTTTCCTGCCGATCTCCGCAAAGCGCTGCAGGTCGATGGCGTCGCCGAATACCGGAGTATAGTCCACCTTGAAGTCGCCTGTATGGACGACGATCCCCGCCGGAGAATAGATTGCCAGTGCAGACGCGTCCTGAATACTGTGGTTTGTCTTGATAAATTCAACAGAAAAATCTCCCAGATTGATCACCTGGCCGTGCTTTACTTCCTTCAGTTTTGTAGAGCGGACCAGATTATGCTCTTTCAGTTTATTGGTGATCAGCCCAAGTGTAAGTTTTGTAGAATAAATTGGGACGTTGACCTCCTTCAGTACATAGGGAAGAGCGCCGATGTGATCCTCATGTCCATGGGTGATAACAAAGCCCTTGACTTTTGATATATTTTCCTTCAGATAAGTGACGTCCGGGATCACCAGGTCGATTCCCAGCATATCGTCTTCCGGAAAGGACAGACCGCAGTCTACTACTACTATACTCTCTCCATATTCGAAAGCTGTAATATTCATTCCGATCTGCTCCAGTCCGCCGAGAGGAATAATCTTCAGTTTTTCCGTGTTTCTTCGTCCCCTGCGTCCGGATCCGGCCTTCACAGCGCCTTTTCCCGCCGTTTTCGGCATATTGTTTTTTAAAGCAGCTTTCTCTGCGTATTTTCCCGTGCTTCTCTGTTTTGGACGATATTTATTATTTTTCTGCTTTGCAGTCTGTTTTCTTGTATTATTTCCGGCATTTCTTGTATAACTTCCGTTCTTTTTCTGCCTTTCGTGATTATTCGTTCTCATATTATTATCACTTTTCAATCAATGCACCTCCGTCTTTTTTATGGCACACAAACTTAGGAATACCCGCGGCATTCCTTCAAGTCTGCATTCCATTTTTGATTTTTACATTTCCAGATTCACGTCCTCCAGCATCTGTTCAAATACTTTATAAACCGCTTTCAGTTCTTCTTCGTCCTCTACCATCTCGTAGCACGCCTCCGGGCTTGCCTCTGATGACACGTCCTTTAAAATATAAGCTTCCGCCTCGTCAGCAGGAGAATCTGATACCAGAAGATAAGAGATACCTCCGATCCTGGTCTGCTCCTCTACATAAAATTCCTCTTCTGTTCCATCCGGAGACTGAAATTTAATTTTTTCCATGTTTTCTTCCTTATCTCACTTCAGGGAGTCAAGATATCCCTGTAAAATAAAAACCGCTGCAATAGAATCCAGGTGTTCCTTTCTGTGTTCTCTGCGCACACCGGCCTCCATCAGCGTCCGCTCCGCCGCTGCTGTCGTAAGCCGTTCGTCCCACATCACAACAGGAATACCTGTCCTTTTTTCCAGCATTTCTTTGAATTCCAAAGATTTTTCCGCACGTTCTCCCATGGTATTGTTCATATTTTTCGGAAGCCCGACCACGATCTTTTCCACTCCGTACTCTGCTGTCAGTTCTTCAATACGAGCCAGAGTCCTGCGGAGTTTGTTTTCCTGCTTCCTCCAGATAGTCTCCACTCTCTGCGCGGTCAGTCCCAGAGGATCGCTGACTGCCACGCCAACTGTTTTAGACCCGTAATCCAATCCTAAAATACGCATATCTTTAACGTTCCCAGGATTTATTCTTGATATACTCGTTTAAAAGCTCCTCTACCAGTTCGTCTCTCTCCACTTTCATGATCATGCTTCTTGCGCCTTTATGGCTGGTAATGTAAGTGGGATCTCCGGACATAATGTATCCTACGATCTGGTTGACCGGGTTATATCCTTTTTCATCCATTGCATTATACACCAGATCCAGAACTTCTTTTACTTCCAGTTCCTGTTCCGGCTTTGTTCTGAAATACTGCGTATTTCCCAAACTGTTTTCCGCCATTTTCTCTCACGTCCTTACTGTTATATCTTTTCTATATGATAATCTATATAATAACTGTCCAGAAACTGCACAGTTACAGGCTGCTTTTGATTTTTCTGCCGGACCGACTGTCCCGGCTGCTGGATAATCATTATTATTTTAATATATCTCCCGGCAAAATACAAGGAAAAATCTATTTTGCCAGAAGTATATGGTTTTCCAGGACTTTTATGCCTTTCACAGTGATAAGGTCGTTTACCTTTAAGCCGTCCCTTTTTTCCACTGCCGTTTTTACATATTCCCGGCTGTGTCCGATCAGATACTGCCTGCCGTCCAGCTCCTCTTCCTCTTCCAGAAGGATTTCCAGTTCTTTTCCTGCCATAGCTTCCACATATTCGCTTTCTCTCTGCTCATTCAGTTCGAGAAACTCTTCGCTTCTCCGGGCTTTTACTGCTTCTGTAAGCTGTCCGTCCATGGCGGCGGCCTTTGTTCCCTGTCTTCTGGAATATTTGAAAATATGTGTTTCATAAAAACGGATGCTTCTTACAAATTCCAGGGATTCCCGGAAATCCTCTTCTGTTTCGCCGGGAAAGCCTGTAATAACGTCTGTTGTAAGGGCAGGGGCAGAATAATATTTCCGGATCAGCTCACATTTCTCACGGTATTCCTCCGCCGTATATCTCCGGTTCATCCGTTCCAGAGTTCTGTTGCATCCGCTCTGGAGAGACAGGTGAAAATGAGGGCATACTTTCGGAAGCGCCGCAATACCTTCCATAAATTCCTCTGTAATGATCCTGGGTTCCAGAGATCCCAGCCGGATTCTTTTGATCCCTTCCGTATTGTGGACCGCCCGGATCAGAGACAGAAGGTTTTCTTTTTCCTGATCCTTAAAATCCACCCCGTAAGAGCTGAGATGGATTCCTGTGAGGACCACCTCCTGATACCCCTTTGCCGCAAGTGTTTTCACCTCGTCGATGATCTCCTCTGTCCGGCGGCTGCGCACCCGGCCTCTGGCGTAGGGAATAATACAGTATGTGCAGAACTGGTTGCATCCGTCCTGAACTTTAATATAGGCCCTTACATGCTCCGCCGTATGACTGATAGACAGTTCTTCATATTCTCTGGTCCTGTTGATCTCGATCACATGCAGTTCTTTTTTCCGCTCTTTTTCATATTTTTCCAGAACTTCCACGATCTGATGCTTCTGGTTGTTTCCAAGGATCAGATCTACCGCTCCGTCCTTCTTCAGATTCTCCGTATCTGTCTGGGCGTAACAGCCTGCCGCCACCACCACGGCGTCCGGATTCATCTTTCTTGCCTTATGGAGCATCTGACGGGATTTCCGGTCGGCGATATTCGTTACCGTACAGGTATTGATCAGATAAACGTCTGCTTTTTCGCCAAAGGGCACGATCTCATAACCGGCCTCTTCCAGGAGCTGCTGCATGGCTTCTGTTTCATATGCGTTTACTTTACATCCCAGATTGTGAACTGCTGCTTTTTTATTCATATTTTCCCTCTTTTTGTCTAATTTTAAAAATAACTTTCTTCTGTTTACGGAAATTTAATGGCATTTCCCTTGACTTTTCACAAATGTACAGGTAAGATAAATATTGAAATGTAGCTGGAAATGTGGGGAACAGCTACAGCGAATATTAAATTTCAAGGGAGGTTCTCACGATGAAAACATTAAAAATCTCACTGAATTCTATTGATAAAGTGAAGGCATTTGTAAACGAGATCAGCAAATTTGACTGTGACTTTGATCTGGTATCCGGAAGATATGTGATCGACGCAAAATCCATCATGGGCATTTTCAGCCTGGATCTGTCCAAACCGATCAATCTGAACATCCATGCAGAAGGAAGTCTTCTGGATTCTATCCTGGCTATCGTTGAGCCCTATGTGATCGAATAAATTTTCTTTTTACAGGACAGGAGTCTTCACGGCTCCTGTCCCTTTTTTATTTCACAGGATTTATCCTCTTTGTTCTCTCACAGGCTTGTCCTCTTTATTCCTTTCTAAGAGAAGCGTCATCCGACTTCTATAATCTCCACACTCTCCAGCGCTTCCTTCATCAACTGGTCGATTTTTTCTTCCAGCTTTCTCTCAGATTTATGGATCACATTAAGATTCGGCTTTGTAACAGGATGCTTTGCCACAAAGATCGTACAGCAGTCCTCAAAAGGCTGGATAGATGTCTCAAAGGTTCCGATCTTCCGGGATATCTCTACGATCTCCTGCTTGTCAAAACCTATTACCGGACGATAGACCGGCAGAGTGCAGACTTCGTTTGTGGCCGCAAGACTCTGAAGAGTCTGACTTGCCACCTGCCCGATACTCTCTCCTGTGATCAGTCCGAGACAGCCCCTTTCCTTTGCGAAATGTTCCGCGATCCGCATCATATAGCGTCTCATGATGATCGTCAGCTCCTCATGGGGACACTGATCGTAAATATAAAGCTGGATATCTGTAAAATTCACCACATGAAGACGGATCGGCCCGCTGTAGCGGGCTACCAGCTCTGCAAGATCTACCACTTTCTGCTTCGCCCGTTCGCTGGTATAAGGCGGCGCATGGAAATAGACGGCGTCGATCTTTACGCCTCTTTTGGCGATCATATAGCCGGCTACCGGGCTGTCGATACCGCCGGACAGAAGAAGCATGGCTTTTCCGTTTGTTCCCACCGGCATTCCTCCGGGACCGGGAATTGTTTCAGAATATACATAAATTTTCTCGCGGATTTCCACAGACAAAGTCAGCTCCGGATTGTGTACGTCCACCGACGCCCCTGGAAAAGCGTCCAGGATCACGCCTCCCAGTTCCGCGCTTACTTCCATGGACGGAATCGGATAGGACTTCTTGGCTCTTCTTGTATACACCTTAAAGGTGCGGTCAAATCCAGGATATCTTGCCTGCATGTAGGAAAGAACATCCTTTTTCATCTGTTCCAGTCCCTGATCTTCATAGATCACCACCGGGCTGATCCCAACGATCCCGAACACTCTCTGAAGGGCTTCCACTGCCTCGTCGTAATCATACTGTTCCGGGCAGAGCACATAGACCCTTCCCTGTTCTTTCACCACCTGGAAATCTCCCTCTACCGATTCCAGGGCAAGGCGCATCTGTTTTACCAGGGCGTCCTCAAACAGATACCTGTTTTTTCCTTTAATGGCAATTTCCGCATATTTGATCAAAAATGCATGAAATAACATAATCTTTCTCCTCTTCTCTTTATCTCCGTGAATACCGTCTGAGCATGGGAACAACTTCTTTCATTGTCTGAAGAAAATAATCTGCCTCTTCCATAGTATTTTCCTCGGAAAAGCTCAGTCTTACCGTACTCTCGATCTGGTCTTTTGGCATTCCCATCGCCGTCAGGGCGGCGCTTGGCTTTCTCTTGTGGCTGGAGCAGGCGCTTCCGGCGGAAATATAGATATCCCGGTCCTCCAGAGCATGAAGCAGGACCTCGCTTCTGACTCCCATAACACTGATGCTTAAGATATGGGGCGCCGCTTCTCTCAGTGGCATTCCGTTGATCAAAATATTTTCCATTTCTGCAAGGCCCGCCGCAATATGCTCCTTAAGCCTGTACAGACGCTCATTTTTTTCTTCCAGATCCTGATAGCTTTCTCTGGCCGCCACTCCAAGACCCGCGATCCCCGGTACGTTGTCTGTTCCGGAGCGCATTCCGTTCTGCTGGCCGCCTCCCAGTATCAGGGGCTGGACTTTCGCTTTTTCACTGATATATAAAAATCCCACGCCCTTTGGCCCGTGTATTTTATGGCCGCTGACAGACAGAAGATCGATCCCCGCTTTTCTGGGAAAAATTCTGTATTTTCCAAACGCCTGGATGGCGTCCACATGGAAAAGGGCTTTGGGGCTTTTTTCGTGTACCAGCTTTCCGATTTCCTCTATTGGCATTACGGTACCGGTCTCATTGTTTACATACATCACAGATACCATGATCGTATCCGGCCGGAGAACAGATTCCAGAACATCCATTTTTACTCTTCCCTCTTTGTCCACCGGAAGATACGTCACCTCAAACCCCTGCTCCTGAAGAAAGGCCGCCGGCTGGCTTACCGCCGCATGTTCCACCGCCGTTGTCACAATGTGGTTTCCACTTCTTCTGTTGGCAAGCGCCCCTCCGATAAGAGCCAGATTGTTTGATTCTGTCCCGCCGGAGGTAAACAGGATCTCTTTTTCCTGTACCTTGAGAAGACCTGCGATCGTTTTTGCGGAGTCCTTCATATACTGCTCCGCTTCCACGCCCTTTTTATGCATGGCGGAGGGATTACCGAAATCCTCCGTCATGGTTTTCACTACTATATCCTTCACCGTGTCATAGCATCTGGTGGTAGCGGAATTATCAAAATAAACTTCCATAATCTTACTCCTACTTTTCAAACTGGAACATTAAAACAGACAGGATCGCAAGTCCCGCCGTCTCTGTCCTTAAAATTCTTTTTCCTAAAGTAATGGGACTGGCGCCTGCCGAAACCGCCGCCTTTACCTCTTCTTCCTCAAAGCCTCCCTCCGGACCAATGAAGATTCCCACGGACTGTCCGCTTTTGATCTTCTGCAGGATTTCCTTTGTTTCAGCCATTCCGCTGGCAAGCTCATAGGGGATGAGAAGAACGTCCAGACTTTTGGCGTAATTCAGAGCTTCTTTATAAGAAAGAACCGGATGGATCCGGGGAATCAGCATACGTTTTGACTGCTTCGCGGCGCTTTCCGCAATCTGCTGCCAGCGGGCCGTCTTTTTTTCCGCTTTTTTCCCATCCAGCCGCACCACGCACCGCTTTGTTTCCACCGGAATGATCTCATAGGCTCCAAGCTCTACCGCTTTCTGGATGATCAGTTCCATCTTATCTGCTTTTGGAAGTCCCTGGAAGAGATATATACGGCTGGGGAGCTCATAATCCGGTTCCTGGGCGTAAAGGATATGAAGAAGCACTTCCCCGCTGCTCAAGGATTCGATGACGCAGTGATACTCTTTTTTTCCGCCGTCGCTGACCCAGAGCTCCTCTCCCTTTTTCATCCTCAGCACGTTTCCAATATGATTGACGTCTGCTCCAGTGATATGGATAACATGGGCGTCATTGTCGATCTGATAGGGTTCTACAAAAAAACGCTGCATATTTTATCTGCCTTTCAGTCTTTTCTCGCAGTTACGGATACCCATTCTCCCTGGCGGGTAACCTCCACCAGAGTCAGCCCTGCTGCCCTGACTGCGTCTGTCACGACCTCTTCCTTTACATCCAGGATTCCGGAGGTGATATAATAAGCCCCTTTTTTCATCTGATGTACGATCACCGGGGTAAGGGGAACCAGCACGTCCGCCAGGATATTAGCTGTGACAATATCGTATTTCTCATATCCTACCTGATCCTGTACTTCTCTGTCGTCAATGATATTTCCGATGAGCATATCAAAATCTCCATCAGAAATATTGTTGGCTTCTTTATTTTCCGCAACAGCCGGCACCGCGCATGGGTCCAGATCTGTTCCGGTTACATGGGCGGCTCCCAGTTTAAGAGCCACGATTCCCAGAATCCCGCTTCCGGTTCCCACATCCAGGACCTCTGCTCCTTTTTTCACATACTTTTTAAGCTGACGTATCACAAGCTGCGTAGTCTCGTGCATTCCTGTTCCGAAGGCGGTTCCGGGATCGATATGAAGGATCATTTTGTCCTCATCCTCCGCCTTTACTTCCTCCCAGGAAGGTACGATCAGGATATCGTCCACATAAAACTGATGGAAATATTCTTTCCAGTTATTGATCCAGTCCTTATCCTCTGTCCAGGACTCTTCAATGCTTCCATCGCCGATGTCTGTAAAGGATCGCAGCTCCTCCAGAGCGTTCTTTACGTTTTTCAGGATATTCTTTCTGTCGGCGTCTTCTTCCAGATAAAAACTGAGATAGGCGATCCCGTCGTCCGCTGGGCCTTCCGGCATGATATCTACGAACATCTGCGCCTTGTCCTCCTCTGTCAGGGGCTGTCTGTCCTGAATTTCCACACCCTCCACGCCTACATCGGCCAGGGCGCTGATCACCAGATCTTCCGCGTCTGTTTTCGTCTTGATCGTAAAACGGTTCCACTTCATATTTTCCTCCTCCTGACAGCCTTTGCCGTCCGGGTAAATTTCTGTTTTCAGGCTTTATCCCTTATCATACATGAAAGCCGAAAAAAAGAAAAGAGGGAATCCCTCTTTTCCTGAAAACTTTCTTATATTTCCGGCCTTACTCTTCAAAAGCTTCTTTCACTTTATCCATAAAGCTCTTTTTCTTCTTTCCGGTTTTCTCCGGTCCGTTTCCTTTTTCCCCGCCGGACGGCCTGTTTCCGCAGGCTGCGTCAAAGCGGCGGAGCGCTTCCTTTGCCTCTTCGCTGAGGTTCGTAGGAACCTGAACGACCAACGTCACATAATGGTCTCCACGGATGTTCCTGTTTCTCAAAGAAGGAACGCCTTTTCCTTTCAACCGGATGCGGGTATCTGTCTGGGTACCAGGCTTCACTTCGTAAGCCACTTCACCGTCCACCGTATTGATCCGCACGGTTCCGCCCAGAGCCGCCTGGGCATAAGTGATGGGCGCTGTGGAAAAAATGTTCATATCCTGTCTCTGGAAGATCGGATGGCGGGCGATATTTACCTCTACCAGCAGATCGCCTCTCGGACCGCCGTTCGTTCCCGGTTCGCCTTTTTCACGGATACGGATACTCTGACCGTTATCAATACCTGCCGGAATGGAAACCTGGATCTTCTTTCTGGAAGAAGTATAGCCGGTGCCGCGGCAGGAACTGCATTTCTCTTTGATCACTTTTCCTGTTCCGCCGCATTCCGGACAGGTCTGTACGTTCCGGACCATGCCGAACATAGACTGCTGGGTATATACGATCTGACCTTCGCCATGACATTTCGGACAGGTTACCGGCTCTGTGCCCGGCTTTGCCCCTGTTCCGTGACAGGCGGTACACTCATCCTTCAGGACAATATCCAGCTCCTTTTCGCAGCCAAATACAGCCTCCTCAAAGGTAATGTTTACCCTTGCCCGGAGATTTGCTCCCCTCATTGGGCCGTTATTGGCGCGTCTCCTGCTTCCGCCGCCAAACAGATCACCGAAAATATCGCCGAAGATATCGCTCATATCCGCGCTGTTGAAGTCGAAACCGCCGAAGCCGCCGGCTCCGCCTCCTCCGTTTTCAAATGCCGCATGGCCGAACTGGTCGTACTGCTTTCTCTTTTCCGGATCGCTGAGGACAGTATACGCTTCCGTAGCCTCTTTAAATTTTGCCTCTGCATTTTTATCACCCGGATTTACATCCGGGTGATATTTCTTGGCCAATTTCCGATATGCTTTTTTCAGTTCTGCGTCGCTGGCGTTTTTTGCAACTCCCAGGACTTCATAGTAATCTCTTTTATCAGCCATGTTATCTCTTTCCTATGCTTTCTTCTCAGACTTCTTTGTAGTCTGCGTCTACCACGTCGTCGCCGTAAGCTTCATTTCCGCCGCCCTGTGCAGAAGAAGCTCCGCCGCCCATGTTCGGGCCGCCAGCCTGACCGCCGCCCTGCTGAGTCTGCTCATACATCTTGGCGAACAGCTTCTGAGCGCTCTCCATCATCTTTTCCTGCGCAGCCTTGATGTCTGCCACCTGGGCGTCTGTAAGCTCGGCGTCCTTGGTCTGGTTCAGGAGATCCTTCAGTGCGTTCAGATCCGCTTCTACAGAAGCTTTATCGTTTGCTTCCAGTTTATCCCCCGCTTCTTTCAGAGCGTTCTCAACCTGGAATACCATGGAGTCAGCGTTGTTTCTGGTGTCAATGGCCTCTTTACGTTTCTTGTCCTGGGCCTCGAACTCAGCAGCTTCTTTTACCGCTTTGTCGATCTCCGCGTCAGACATATTGGAACCTGCGGTGATGGTGATGTGCTGCTCTTTACCTGTTCCCAGGTCTTTTGCAGATACATTTACAATACCGTTGGCGTCAATGTCAAAAGTAACTTCGATCTGCGGAACGCCGCGGCGTGCAGGCGGGATACCGTCCAGACGGAACTGGCCTAACGATTTGTTGTCTCTTGCGAACTGACGCTCGCCCTGTACAACGTTGATATCTACGGCTGTCTGGTTATCTGCCGCTGTGGAGAAGATCTGGCTCTTCTTTGTAGGAATCGTTGTATTTCTCTCGATCAGACGGGTAGCGATACCTCCCATTGTCTCGATGGACAGAGAAAGAGGTGTAACATCCAGAAGAAGGATATCTCCTGCGCCTGCGTCTCCTGCAAGCTTGCCTCCCTGTACGGAAGCGCCCAGAGCGACACATTCATCCGGGTTCAGAGATTTGCTGGGTTCTTTGCCGGTCAGCTGTTTTACTTTCTCCTGGACAGCCGGGATTCGTGTGGAACCGCCTACCAGAAGCACCTGGCCCAGATCAGCCGCTGTGATTCCCGCATCGGAAAGCGCGCGGCGTACAGGCTCTGCTGTCTTCTCTACCAGATCATGAGTCAGCTCGTCGAATTTCGCTCTTGTAAGGTTCATATCGAAATGCTTCGGTCCATCTGCCGTAGCGGTGATGAACGGAAGGTTGATGTTCGTGGTTGTCGCGCTGGAAAGTTCTTTTTTGGCCTTCTCTGCTGCTTCTTTCAGTCTCTGGAGAGCCATCTTATCGTTGCTCAGATCAACGCCTTCCGCGTTCTTGAACTCGGAAAGCATCCAGTCAGTGATCTTCTGGTCGAAGTCGTCGCCGCCCAGACGGTTGTTGCCGGCAGTGGAAAGAACCTCGATAACTCCGTCGCCGATCTCGATGATGGAAACATCGAATGTACCGCCGCCGAGGTCGTAAACCATGATCTTCTGCTCTTTCTCATTGTCAAGGCCATATGCCAGAGCTGCCGCTGTAGGCTCGTTGATGATACGTTTTACATCAAGGCCTGCGATCTTGCCCGCATCCTTGGTCGCCTGACGCTGCGCGTCGTTAAAGTATGCCGGAACTGTGATCACGGCTTCTGTTACGTTTTCTCCCAGGTATCCTTCCGCGTCTTTTTTCAGTTTCTGAAGGATCATTGCGGAAATTTCCTGAGGAGAATATTTCTTGCCGTCGATTGTTACACGGTAATCTGTTCCCATCTCTCTTTTAATAGAAGAAATAGTTCTCTCTGCGTTTGTAACTGCCTGACGTTTCGCAGGCTCGCCTACCAGACGCTCTCCATTCTTTGTAAACGCTACGACAGAGGGTGTCGTTCTTGCGCCTTCTGTATTTGCGATAACGGTTGGCTGTCCGCCTTCCATAACTGCAACACAACTGTTTGTTGTACCTAAGTCAATACCAATGATTTTTCCCATGATAATTTTCCTCCTGTATTATTTGTCTATCTAAACTTACTAGTTAGCTACTTTTACCATACTGTGACGGACTACAAATCCTTTATAGGTGTATCCCTTCTGGAGCTCTTCCACAACCATGTTCTCTCCGGCGTTTTCATCCTCCACATGCATCACTGCATTGTGGAAGTCCGGATTGAACTCTTTTCCAACGGCTTCGATCGCTTCCACGCCCAGCCCCTCCAGAGTGGTGAGAAGCTGTTTGTAGATCATCTGCATACCGTCCGCGAAAGCGTCTCCTTCCGGCGCCTGGGCCAGTCCGCGCTCAAAATTGTCTACCACAGGCAGGATCTTTTCAATAATCTCTCTTGCGCCTATGATGTACATGCTGGACTTTTCCTTTTCTGTACGCTTGCGGTAATTATCAAATTCCGCCATACTGCGCTTCAGTCTGTCGGTCAGATCCTCTACCTGCTGTTCCAGTTTATCTTTTTTCTTTTTTCCAAAGAAAGAGGTTTTGCTCTTTCCCTCTTTCGCATCTTCCTCAGGAGTATCCTTCTGAGGCTTTTCCGCCTCTTCCTTCTGTTCCGGCTCTTTTGCCGCTGTTTCCGGAGAACCTTCTGACGGTTCTTTCACAGCTTCGCTTTCAAGAGCCTCTTTTCCGGCTTCCTCCTGCACTTCAGATGTCTTCTTGTTTTCTTCTGACACGTGCTCTCTTCCACCTTTCTATATCTACCTATTGGCTGTCTTCCTTCTTCTTTTTTCTTCCAAATACCTGATCCAGTTCGTCTTTGAGGGTTTTCAGATTATCTACCACATTCTCGTAATCCATCCGCTTCGGACCTACGATACCGATGGTTCCGTGCATTCCCTCTCCCAGTTCATAGGTGGCAGTCACAACGCTACAGTCCTTCATGGTGTCGATCGGGAGTTCGTCTCCGATATAAACCTGAACGCCTGTGTTATCTGTATCCGCCATCCGCTCCTTTACAAAGTCCGCCAGTTGCTGCTTTTCCTCAAAAGCGGAAATCAGCTCCGTAGCCTTTGTCTTATCGGAAAGCTCAGGATATTTGAAAAAGTTTGTCGCTCCTGAAGTATAAATCTCCAGATCGTCCTCGTCTACCTGGATAGTCGCGGCCACTGCGTCAAGCACTCTCGCTACCAGTCCGCTGTGGATACCTGCCTGCTCCTTCAGTCTTGCGATCATTCCCAGGTTAATGTCCTGAATGGGAAGACCATTCAGATTCGTATTCAACAGAAGATTCAGTTTCAGGATCGTTTCGTCATCCATCTCCTCGTCAAGATCTATGATCTGGTTACGGATGACGTTTCCCTCACAGACCACTACCGCCACAAGCTGCAGCTCATTGACTCTGGAAAGCTGTATGAACTTCAGACGGCTTCCGCTGTACTGGGGCACGGAAATCATAGCCGCGTAATTAGTGTTCGAGGCAAGTACCCGCGCTACTTTCTTGAGTACTTTTTCCATCTTGTCGGTCTTCTCGATCATCAGATTACGGATTTCCTGTATTTCCGCTTCCTTTTCCTGCATCAGCTCATCTACATACAGACGGTATCCTTTATCGGAAGGAATCCTTCCTGCCGACGTATGGGGCTGTATGATGTAGCCAAGGTCTGTCAGGTCTGACATTTCATTCCGGATGGTGGCTGAGCTGACATTCAGGTCTGTGTACTTGGAAATTGTTCTGGAACCTACCGGCTCGCCTGTTTCCATATATGTTTTGATGATCGCTTTCAGTATCTTTCTCTTGCGGTCGCTCAATCCTTCTTCCACATTCTCAGCTCCTTTCCGCTTTTGTCTGTTAGCACTCATCAATTAAGAGTGCTAACATTTACATTGTTAAGATAGCACCGTTGTAAACATTTGTCAACATTATTTGTAAAAATTTTTTTGAAAAAACTGTGACTGATTGACAGCACATATAATATAGGATAAGAAAGGAGGAGTTTTCCCGAAAGCGTACTTTCCGGGAAAACTCCTCCTTTCTCTCAGGGTTCACAGGTCATAGCCTCTGACATAATACATACTCCCATGGCCCCGGCGGCCAGGGTTTTTTCTATCTGTATCTGATCCAGACGGATCCCGCCGATGGCGTAGACCGGAAGAGAAACAGCCTGACAGACTTCCCTCAAAAACTTCACCCCTCTGGGCGGAAGATCTTTCTTGCATTCCGTGGTGTAAATATGACCGGCGATCAGGTAATCCGCCCCTAAAGCCGCCGCTTCTTCAGCCTCCTGTACGCTGTGTACCGAGCATCCTACCGCTGTTTTTTCCAAGTCCTCTGCTCCTCCTGTACTGCGCAGTACGGGAAGGGAAAGATGCAGGCCGGCGGCCTCTGTTTTTACCGCCGCCTCCCTGTAAGTATGGCAGTAAAAAGGTACCTGATATATATCGCAGATTTCTTTTACTTTTCCGGCCAGCCGGGTATAGGCTTCCTGTTCCAGATCTTTTTCTCTTAACAGGATCCTCTCCGGCCTTTTCTTACACAGGATCTCGATCTGTTCCAAAAAGGGGCGTACAGACAATTTCCGGTTTGTCACAACTGTAATCCGGGACCAGAGATCTTTTTCCATTGTTCCCCTTTCTTTCTTACACATAGACATACTCCGCCATCACCGGCTGAAGATCTTCTTTCAGCAGACTGTCATAGACCTCCCGGACGGACCGTTCATCCGAGATCTCAAACTGAGCGTCCCCCTTATCCTCCAGCTCTTCTACATGCTCTCCGATTCCAGTGCTCACGCCGGCAGAGATCTTGGTAGCGGCGATCTTCACCAGGTTATCCCTTACCCTGGCGCACTCTCGTGTAGAAATGGTGATTCCTGCAAAAGGCATAAACAGGCGGTAAGCGCAAACCACCTGGAGAAGCTGGGCCTCGTGAACGTCCATAGGATTGATCTTATCGTTGTTAATAATAGGACGGAGCCTGGGACAGGAGAAGGAAATCTCTGCCTGGGGATATTTTTTCTGTAGATACCAGGCATGCATACCTGTGGCAAAGGCGTCTTTACGAAAATCGTCCAGTCCCAGAAGGGCGCCGAAAGCCACGCCCCGCATACCTCCCATAAGAGCTCTTTCCTGGGCGTTGACACGATAGGGGTAGATTCTCTTATGGCCTGCCAGATGAAGAGTCTCATACTTGTCTGCATGATATGTCTCCTGAAAAACTGTCACATAGTCTGCTCCGCATTTATGGAGATAGGCGTACTCATCAGAATTCATAGGATAGACCTCCAGACCGATGACCCGGAAATATTTTCCGGCAATCTTACAGGCCTCTCCGATATATTCCACCGTAGATTTTTTCCTGCTCTCTCCTGTAAGGATCAGGATTTCCTGAAGGCCGGACTGAGCGATAGCCGCCATTTCCTTATCGATTTCTTCATATGTGAGCTGGGCTCTTTTGATCCTGTTATGGCAGTTAAACCCGCAGTAGATACAGTAATTTTCACAGTAATTTGCGATATAGATAGGGGTGAACATATAAATGGAATTGCCAAAGTGCTTTCTGGTCTCCTTCTGGGCGCACTGGGCAATCTCCTCCAGCAGAGGCAGAGCCGCAGGAGAAAGCAGGGCCTTAAAGTCTTCCGGGGTTTTGTAATCATGAGCAAGGGCTCTTCTTACATCCGCCTCGGTATACAGACTGTAGTCGTAATTTTTCGCAGCTTCCCGGACTTTGTCCATCACATCGCTTTGGATCACCTCCATATCCGGCAGATATTTCATAGGATCCGTCCGCTTTCCTTTTTCCAGAAATTCTTTTACTTCTTCATTGATGATACTTTCGTTTACGTGATTTTCCTGACTCAT
>CBJMC01400__coassemble_626_pt1 | contig 55194 bp, 47 predicted proteins | sample CBJMC01400__metabat2_low_PE_023 | metagenome-assembled genome bin CBJMC01400 | reverse complement strand
TATTCCCCCATATCTTCGTTACAAAATCTTTTTATAGATAATTAAGTATTATCCAGCCTATATATTACTTACAGTATAGCAGATTCCACCATATTTTTCCATTTTTAAAATTAAATTTTATTATTAACCCAGATTGCAATATTCCATTTCATATTACGGCATACAAAAAAAACCGCCACTGCTGCCGGCCAATCCTCTGCGCCATTTCCATCTTTATATCATTATGCTGCTATTTTAATCACCATCTTATTCCTTGGATGTTTCGTCCTTAAAATGTCTGCCTGCTTTCTCGCTGCCACATGAATATAGATCTGCGTTGTCCTGATCGAGCTGTGTCCGAGTATACGCTGCAGACAGCTAATGTCTACGTCCTCCTCAATCAGATATGTAGCAAAAGAGTGCCGGAACATATGCGGGGTAATATTCCGTTCAATCCCTGCCTGCTTGGCATATTTCTTAATCATTCCTCGAATTGACTGCTCTGTGAACCGCTGATTCCTCTGGTTGATAAAGAAATAGCCGCAGGCTTTGATCTCCTTTTCATTGTCAGTATAGTATTTCTTGAGAAGATTAAGTACCTCCGGCTCTCCGATCTGTATGTAGCGTTCTTTTGCTCCTTTCCCCATAATTCGTATCAAGCCTGAATTCAGATCAACACAATCTGCTTTCAGATTGGAAATCTCAGATACGCGCGCACCTGTTGCGAAGAGCATCTCGACAACCGCCTGATCCCTTCTCCTGCGTTTTACCTCTTTATCTGAAAGATCCGACGGATAAGCATACATAAAATTCAGAAGACGTTCAATTTCTTCCCTTGGTATAATTCTCGGAAGTATAATGTCCTCCTTGAATTTTACCTTTACTTTTCGGAAAGGATTCTCGCCAATTCTCTCCTCCTCTTCCAGAAAATTATAGTATGCGCGGATTGAGGCAATTTTCCTTTTAATCGTTTTCTGTTTATACTTTTTATGCAGATCTGTTATAAATTGATCAATTTCCTCTTTTCCCGGATCGCAACAGGAAACAGCGTCAAAATATTGTTTTAAATCAATCCGGTATGCCTTCAGTGTTTTCTCATCCAGTTCCTTGCGGTATTTGCAATATTCAAGGTAATAGTCCACTTGTTCTTTTGCGGTCATGCTTTTTCCTCCTCAATAAACAATCTAAGAACAGTTTAGCATATCCGCATCACATACCGATGGTATAGCATAATTTTAAAAGTTAGGCTGCTTACAAATTATTTCCAGGAATCCCTCAATCGTTCATAGGATTCTTGAAACCCCTTTTTTCGTTCCTCTAGCTCCTGTTTCTTTACATCAGGCATCCTCTCGAAAAGCTGACAGTCCGTCAGGTCTTCCAGCCCCAGCTCCTCCTGGAAGGAATCCAGATAGTACCTTTCTACTTCCTCCAATAACCATTCAAATAGCTCCGGAGCGCTTTCAAAATATTCCTGCAGATCAAACCCTTCCCCTGGTTTAAACCACCGGAGTACAACAAATCCATATGGATATGCGTCCACTCCGCACGTTTCTCCTTCTTCCTCAAAATACTCTCGAAAAATGTCCCAGACCTGCCTGCAATGCTCACATTCCATTTTTGATACATATTCTCTCATACTATTTTGCTCCTTTCACAAACCGGCTTTTGACGCAATTCACATCTGGACTGCGTAAAAACAGAATGTCTGATTTTGTCGAAAAAAAAGCGGGAACAGCCTCAATTTAGCTGCTCCCGCTTTACCTTCAGTTTATAAAATTTTCATAGAAATTGCGTACTTTTCGCCGAAGGGAATTTTTTTTAATCTGACGCAATTCGGTACGTAATTTTGACGCAAAACCCTGTGCAAAAATACACGATTTTCTGTAAGTCTGACGCAGTTACGCAACTTCGGATTTTTCTCGGAAATTTTTGAAAAACCCAGCAAAATCAAGGCTTTCGCGCCTTTCAAACCGGAACTTCGCCGATGTACTTACATTCCCATCTGTTTTGCAACTTCCTCAGCGAAGTTCTCTTCCTTCTTCTGGATTCCTTCGCCTGTCTCGTAACGGGTAAAGCCTTTGATGGTGATGTTCGCACCGTTAGCCTTTGCAACCTGAGCCACATAAGCGCCAACGGACTGCTTTCCGTCCTCAGCCTTTACATATACCTGGTCAAGCAGGCAGATCTCTTTCAGCTCTTTTTTGATACGTCCGGTAACGATACCCTGGATAACCTTCTCCGGCTTCTGGGATTCTTTCGGATCGTTCATGATCTGAGCCATAAGGATCTCTTTCTCATGTGCGATGTAGCTCTCGTCAACCTCGCTGTCGCTTGTGTACTGCGGTTTCAGAGCTGCTACCTGCATGGCAACGTTCTTAGCCATCTCTTTGATATCATCGTTTACAACGTCTGTCTCAACGTCAACAAGAACGCCAATCTTTCCGCCCATATGTGTGTAGGAAGCGATAAAGCCGTTCTCTTCCTTCATCTGAGCGAATCTTCTGATGTTCATGTTCTCGCCGATAACAGCGATCTGAGCTGCAAGTGCTTCTTTTACGCTCTTGGTGGTATCCAGCGCCCACGGCTCAGCCAGGAACGCATCGATATCAGCTGCTGCGGTTGTCAGCGCCTGTGCCGCAACGTCAGCCACATAGCTCTGGAATTTCTCATTCTTGGCAACGAAGTCTGTCTCTGCGTTAACTTCAACAACAACCGCGCTCTTAGCGTCGTCCGCAACAAGAGTCTTGCAAAGACCCTCGGCTGCAACACGGCTGGCTTTCTTCTGAGCTGTTGCCAGACCTTTTTCACGAAGGAACTCTACTGCCTTGTCCATATCGCCTTCTGTGGCTGTAAGAGCTTTCTTGCAGTCCATCATTCCGGCGCCGGTCATTTCTCTTAATTCTTTTACCTGTGCTGCTGTAATAGCCATTTTCATTTTCCTCCTGAATAATCGAAATAATTACTCTTCCTCAGCTGCTGCATCCTCAGCAAACTCTTCGGATTCTGCTTCGATCTCGCCGTCAACGTCTGCCGCGCCCTGGTTTGCCTCGATAACAGCGTCTGCCATCTTGGAAACGATCAGCTTAACGGCGCGGATAGCGTCGTCGTTGCCCGGGATCACATAATCCAGTTCTTCCGGATCGCAGTTGGTATCGCAGATACCGATCAGCGGGATTCCCAGTGTATGAGCTTCCTGTACGCAGATTCTTTCTTTCTTCGGGTCAACAACAAAGATCGCATCCGGAAGACGCTTCATCTCTTTGATACCGCCAAGGTTCTTCTGCAGCTTGGACAGCTCTTTTCTTAACTCAATAACTTCTTTCTTCGGAAGCACATCAAATGTTCCGTCAGCTTCCATAGCCTCGATCTCTTTCAGTCTTGCGATACGGCTCTGGATTGTCTTGAAGTTGGTAAGCATACCGCCCAGCCATCTCTCGTTTACGTAGAACTGTCCGCAGCGCTCTGCCTCAGTCTTGATAGCGTCCTGAGCCTGTTTCTTGGTTCCTACGAAAAGGATGTTTCCGCCGTTGGCGATGATGTCTGCAACTGCGTTGTATGCGTCGTCAACCATTCCTACAGACTGCTGAAGATCGATGATATAGATACCATTTCTCTCTGTGTAGATGTAGGGAGCCATTTTGGGGTTCCATCTTCTTGTCTGATGTCCGAAATGAACACCTGCTTCCAAAAGCTGTTTCATTGAAATTACACTCATGTTTCTGTCTCCTTTTTGGTTAAATTCTTCCGCGCAGATCATGTTCTATCCGGACCCGGCCTGTTCTGTCCGGGCACCTTCCATAAGAATCTCTGCGCGTGTTTATTATGCCGGAAAGTTCTCTCCGGCCTGCAACTTCTGAATTATAGCATAGAAAAACCCTCCGTGTAAAGAGGGTTTTCTGCATTTTTATGGGATCTTTTCCTGATTTTTTCCAGTTTTACGGTTTGGGGCGCGTCGGCCCTTGTCTACTACCCCTATCTCTTTCCCGTCTGTTTCAGTTCCTGCACTTCTTTTTCCGTCAGGGGACGACATTCTCCTTTTTTCAGATCTTCAGGAAGTTTCAGCGGCCCCATGGAAATCCGTTTCAGGTACACTACCTTTTTTCCCACTGCTTCCATCATTCTTTTTACCTGATGGAACTTTCCCTCGCAGATCGTCAGAAGAAGCTCTGTGTATTCTTCCGGCGGCTCTTCCCGATAAAGAACCGCTCTATTGTCGTCCTCAGTCTCCCCGGTACTAAATATCCCGTCTTTACGGCAGCTTCCGAGGATTTCCGCTTTCGCAGGAAGCGTCAGCCTGTCCTCTCCGATATCAACGCCCTGCTCCAGCCTGATCCTGTCTTCTTCAGATACTGCCCCGCGGACTCTGACAAAATAAGTTTTCTCCACATGCCTTGCCGGAGAAAGAAGCTCGTGGGCCAGCATTCCATCGTTTGTGATCAGCAGCAGCCCCTCTGTATCTTTATCAAGTCTTCCTACAGGAAAAAGCCCTTTCCTTCCTGACGGTACAAGCTCCATTACCGTCTTTTCTCTCCTGTCCTCTGTGGCGCTGATCCAGCCTGCCGGCTTATATAGAAGATAATAGGCAAACTCCGGCTCCTGCAGTACAGGCTCCCCTCTCAGAAGAACAAGATCCGTACCGGGAGATATCTTCTGCTCCGGGCTTTTTACCATTGTACCGTTTACCAGGACAAGCCCCTTTTTTATCTCTTTCTTTACCTCGCTTCTGGTGCCCTTTCCTGCATCTGCCAGAAATTTATCCAGTCTTACCATTTTTTCCATTATCTGTTTTTCCTTTTTTCACTAAACGTGATCTTTCCGCCGTTTCTGAAAATATCCGGTTCCCGCAACTATGACGCAAAGCAATGCTCCGTAAATCAGAAGGATCCAGGACGGATTTTTTTCCAGCAGCCAGGGCGAGGCTTCCTCAAATACCAGCGACCAGATATTGCTCCCCATATGGAGAAGGACGCTGGCCCAGATACTTCCGGTGATATCCAGAAAATATGCGAACACGGCTCCAAGGATGCCTGCGTAGACTGCCTGAACAAGATTCATATGATAGACTCCGAAAAACACGGCGGATATGATAATAGCCGCCTCTCTCCTCACATAGTCGCGCAGTCTCAGAAATATCAGCCATCGAAAAACAATTTCCTCCGCCAGCGGCGCAACAATCCCCGCCCATAAAATCATTGTCAGAAGATTTTTCCCCAGAGTGATCTCATCTATGGTTTCCTGATACTGCTGGTAATTTATAACGTCGCGTAAAAGCGTCGCCAGAATGTTTACAAACTGGGAGAAACCGGTTCCGATAAAGAAGATCAGAACGCCCTCTGCAAAATTCAGGTTCTTTTCTCTTCTTTCCGGAAGCAGTCCGCCGGCAATACGCGCCTTTTTGTCTTTTTTGTAAAAACAGACACAGGGGATCATCGTCAGAAGTCCTGTCAGACCTGTAAGCATCACAACCTGGCTCTGATAATCCTGAATATCTCCTCCTGTAAACGCCAGGAAATTGATAGCTGCCCAGACGACGATCTGACTGATCAGCAAATGTATCCCGCATGGATAAAAGACCCTCCACAACTGCTGCGAAACAGGCTGTCTGCGCAGAGGGGTCAGATAAAAAAATCCAGAAGCCCGTCTGCGGAATCTGTTATTTTCAAAGCCCCGGCTTCCCGGAGTTCTTCTTCTGTTCCATATCCGTAAGATACGGCAACACAGTCCAGTCCGCAGGCACGGGCGCCCAGGACGTCATGCTCTCTGTCTCCGACCATCACTACTTCCCGTCTGTTGGCAGACAGGTTCATTCTCTTTAAAGTTTCCCCGATCACTTCAGCTTTGCTGGTCCGGGCTCCGTTCATTTCGCTCCCCACGATCTCGTCAAAATATCCTGTCAGGTGAAAATATTCAAGCACCTTTGTCACAAAATATTCCGGTTTTGAGGATGCGACTGCCAGCCGGTATCCCCTGTTTTTCAGAGTTTTCAGCATGTTTTCCACCCCGGGATACACCTGGTTTTCATAAATTCCCACATCTGCATACCGTTCTCTGTAATATGCAACTGCCCGGCGCGCCGTTTCCTCATCAATCTTTGCATATTTCATAAACTGTTCCAGAAGAGGCGGACCCACAAACACTTTTAAATTCTCCAGGTTTTCCTCAGGCTTTCCGATTTTATCAAGAGCGTACTGCACCGATTTTGTTATACCTTCTCCTGACTCAGTAAGTGTTCCGTCCAGATCAAATAGAATCGCTTTATACATATATTCCTCCGATTTTTCTAAAGTTCTCAGGAAATCCCCGTATTACAGGATAGTATAGCACGGTTTTCCGGCAGCGTCCATGAACAATCGGTGAAAAGAGCAAGCTCGACCAGGCTTCCCTTTTCCGTATCTGTATCAGTCGTAAGACAGTCTCCCTGCCAGCCCCATGTCTGTTCCTTTCCGTTCACACGGAAGGACAGAACCTGTACTTCTCCTTTTGTATTTAAACGCAGGCGAAGCCTTGCAGTTTTTTCCGTTCTCCCGGTCAGATACAAAATATCGGGAGCCGCTGCTTTCTCCCCGGAATCAGCCTTACCGCTCCTGTTTTCTTTTGCACATCTGGTTCCCGCCGGGTTAGAAAGAACGGGCGTTGGAGAGAATGGAGTCGGACTGAAAGAAGGTTCCGGGGTTTTTTCCTTTTTTGCCTCTTCCTGTATCTGCTCCCCGGACGGTTCGGTTCCGGCATGTGGATTTCCCTGGATGCTCCCGCTTTCTCCTCCGTTGTTCCGGTTACTTTCATCGTCCTGTTCTGGTTCTGTATCGTCATATTCGTCGTAAACAGACCTGCCGCTATCAGCGGAACTCTCTCCTGGATTCCAGTCCGGGGAGGATTCCCCGGAAATATTTTCCTCTTCATATCCGGAATCCCCATCTTCCTCTGAAGTGTTCCAGACATCCCCAAAGCTTTCCGTCTCTCCCGGGCTTTGTTCCTGTGTTCCATCCTGCTCCCCTTTGTTTTGGGAACTGTTCCACAAAGATTCACTGACCTGATCTCCTGAAATTCCGCCGTTGGTTCCTTCTTCAGCCTCAAGCATCCCGCCGTCTGTACCGTCCTGTTCCCATCCGGACGGCGGCTCCTGCATCTCTCCGGGTTCCACCTGAATATCAAAACCGCCCATCTCTACGGCCAGGAGGCATACTCCAGATATCAGAAGCTCTGTGATCTTTTCTTTCAATTATCTGTTTCCTTTCTTCTCTTCGATTTCCAGTTTTTCACGCCACATTTTCATTGTATAAGCCTCCGAGACTTCTTCGCCGTTCTCTTCCAGACAGGCCTCATAGATATCCCTGCTTTCTTCCACACGCCCCTGCCTTATCAGGAACAGTCCATAGGCTGAAAACGCTTCCGCCTCTTCTTTGCACTCTCTGTAGTACATTTCCGCTTTCGCTTCGTCCCCCTTAAGTTCACTGTTCCTAGCCAGGAGAAGCAGTATCTGATCTTTTCTGTCCGTGTACTGCTTCGCCAGCCTCTGCAGGGCTTCTTCCATTAAAAAGGCAAGCTCTTCACTGATTCCCGTTCCTCCGCTCCGGTAAGGCATGGAGTAATACCATGCCGTCACCCCCGACAGGGCAGAGTTAAATGGGGGAAGCTTTTTTTCTTCCGTCTGTGATCCCCTCGCCGCCATAGCCGCCAGAAAGATCAGCGCCGCCGGGATCAGCGCATTCTTAAATCTCAGGGAAACAGGATGTATCCCGGCGAAGGCTTCCGACGCTTCTTTCGCTGTACTCCATCTTTTGTCCTCACGTCCGCAGCAGCATTTTCGGATAAAAAGGCCCAGTCCCGGATAAAGGATAAAGTATCGGAGCTTTTTCTTCCCGCAAAGATTTTCCAGAGTTTTCCCAAGCGCATAAATGTCACTTAAAAAGCTGATCTTGCCCTGATACTGTTCCGGCGCGGCGTATCCTATAGTGCCTGTACAGTCAAATCCCTGTCTTTCATAGCCCAGTACCGCGCTTCCAAAATCCACAAGATAGACCTCGCCCTCCTCATTCATCATCAGATTATCCGGCTTCAGATCCCCATAATAAACGGCCGGTTTCCTGGCATGGAGATATATAAGAATCTGCAGTACCCTGTTTCCGATCCTCAGGATTTCTTCCGGGGTAAACTGTCTTCCTTTCTTTAAATATTCCCCCAGAGATTTCCCCTGGATGTATTCCATCACAAGATAACAGTATTCTCCCCGCTCCGCATAGTCGATCATTCCCGGGAGAAAGGGATGATCCAGAAGTCTCAAAAGCTTTGCCTCTCTTTTTTTCGTCAGCGGAAGCTCCTTCACAGCCCGGTAAATCCCCAGTTCCAGATCCTTCGCCAGATAGAGGGCGCCTTCGCCGCCTTTTCCGATCTGATTTATAATACAGTAGCGGCCCTTTATAATAATTCCGGTTAAACTGATAAAATCCCCTCCCAGTATGCTCTCCTGGATTTCTGATAAAAGATATAAGATCAAACAAAATGTATGGGAAATGTTCCGGAAGAACTCCGGTCACAAATGATATGCTGTTTTGATTATAGCACAGAATGTTCTTTTTGTTTCTAAACTTTTTCTTAATTTCCTGCCCGCCCTGCAGAAAATATCCGGGACAGCACGGCTTTTGCCATGGCTGTCCCGGTAAAGTAATCTCTACATTCTTTCCGGCGCTGAAAATCCCAGAAGATCGATAGCTGTCTCCAGAATATTCCTGGTCAGCTCCAGAAGCTTCAGGAAGGATTTCTTCTGATCCGGGTTTTCCTCGCTTAATATCTTTGTTTCATGGTAGAAACTGTTGAAAGCATTGGACACTTCATAAATATATGCGCAGATCTTATGAGGAGCCTTTTCTTCATAGGCGCTTTCCACCGTGCTTCCGAATTTTGTCAGCTCCAGCATCAGGTTCTTTTCGCTTGGGTTGGACGCCGCCAGGATCTCAGCGCCTTCCATCGTTCCGCCCTCCTGTGCGTACCGGTTCAGGATAGACTTGATCCGGACGATGGTGTAAAGGATATAAGGCCCTGTATTTCCCTCGAAAGAGGTGAAACGGTCGATATCAAAAATGTAGTCCTTTGTGGCCTGATTGGAAAGATCTCCGTATTTGATAGCGGAAAGCCCGACGATCTCTGCCGTCTCTCTGGCGTCTTTATCACGGACGCTTCTGTTCTCCACGATCTTCCGGTACATTTCCTCATCAATATCCGCGATCAGATTTTCCAGACGCATAACGCCGCCCTCTCTTGTCTTAAAGGGCTTTCCGTCCTTGCCGTTCATGGTCCCGAAGCCCAGGAAGGAAAGTCTGGTATCTTTTTCTACCAGGCCGGTCTTTCTTGCGCAGCGGAATACCTGGATAAAATGAAGCTCCTGACGCTTGTCCACCACATAAAGGATCTCATCCGGATGATAAAGCTTCATCCTCTCTACGATTGTCGCCAGGTCAGTTGTGGTATACAGAGACGCGCCGTCGGATTTCAGAAGCATACAGGGCGGAATCTCTTTTGTATCCGTGTCTTCCTTTACGTCTACCACAAGAGCGCCCTGGTCTTCATAGGCATATCCCTGATCTTTCATGGCCTGAACCATATCCGGGATATAAGGCTGTGCGTCGGATTCCTTTTTCCACAGGTCAAAGGAAACGTTCAGATTATCATAATTTCTCTTTAAATCTGTCACAGAAACCTGCATAATATGGTTCCAGAGAGCCATATAGCCCGGTTTTCCCTGCTGGAGAAGATGAGTGGCTTCCAGAGCCTCGTTGCGGTAAGCCTCGTCTTCCTTTGATTTCGCGCTGGCGCAGGGATAAATCTCTTCCAGCTCGCTGATGGTAAAGGGAGCCTCTGAAGGATATTCTCCCTGATAGCTGTCGTCAAAATATACCAGCTCCGGCTTCCTGTGTTTCAGTTCCGTGATGATCAGCCCCATCTGAAGCCCCCAGTCTCCCAGATGTACGTCCCCGATCACCTTATGCCCCACATATCTGCCGATACGCTTGATACTCTCTCCGATAATTGCAGAGCGCAGATGTCCGACATGAAGAGGCTTCGCCACATTCGGACCGCCGTAATCAATAATGACAGTTTTGGGCTCCGCCGCCTGATTTACAGAGAATTTCGGATCCTTTTCCATTTCTCTCAGATAGGATGCCAGAAACTCTGTTTTCACATCAAGATTAATGAATCCGGGCTTTACCACCTCCGCTTTCGCAAAGACAGGGCTGTCCTCCAGATATTTTACTACATCCTCCGCGATCATAAAGGGGGCTTTTTTGTAGGCTTTGGCTCCCGCCATAGCGCCGTTGCACTGAAATTCGCAGAGATCCGGGCGGTTGGATACTGTCACCTTTCCATATTCCGGATCGTATCCGGCCTTTTCAAAGGCAGAGGATAATTCCCCTGCCATGATTTCCATTAATTTTTTCATTTTCTACTGACTCCTCATATAAATTCTGTCTGATACTCAGATTTTCACCTTTTTCGCACAGGCAACGGCAAGAGCTCCCTGCCCGATATGACAGGCAATGCTCAGCGCCATAGGTTCCAGGCCGATATCAAATCCGGGAAAGGCTTCCTGGACTTCTTTATGAAACTCTTTTGCTTCCTCCAGGTTTCCGCCGTAAACAACGTCCAGTCTCATCAGGCCTTCTTTCACATAATCGGGAAATCTCTTTTCAAAATCTTCCTGCATGGCCTTTATCAGAACACGCTTCGCCTGTTTTTTGCCTCTTACTTTCGCATAGGCGTCCAGCTTTTCCCCCTGAATCTGAAGGACCGGCTTCAGGTTCAGAACAGTGCCGATCGCCGCGGCCGCCGGAGTGATCCTTCCGCCTCTTTTCAGATATTTCAGAGTTTCAAGAGTAATATAAATGCTGGACTCCATTTTTTCTTTTTCCAGCACCTCTTTAATCTCAGCCGCCGTTCTTCCCGCTTCCGCCAGTCCAATGGCGTCCAGCACAGACTGGGTCTGGGTAACGGAAATCCTCTGGTTATTCACCACCTGCACTCTTCCGTCGTAGTTTCTCGCCAGTCCCATGGCGGTTTCGCAGGAAGCGCTCAGTCCGCTGGACATGGGGATGTGCACGATCTCGTCATATTCCTTCAGAAGATTGTCCCAAAGGCCGCAGACCTCCGCCGGACTTGGCTGCGAGGTGGATATCCGCTCATCTTTTTCCAGACGTTTATAAAATTCCTCCTGGGTAAGCGTGACTCCTTCAAGATACATTACGTCGTTAATATAAAACGGCATAGGAAGAACAGAAATCCCGAGCTTCCGTCCCCGTTCCTGGGTGATGCCGCTGTTGCTGTCTGTTACAATCGCAATTTTTCCCATACTGCATTCTCCTTATTATTTGTCTTATGAAAATTCTCTGTTCAGTTATGAAAAATGTACGCTGGCTATAGTGTAGCACATTTTTGGCGGCATCACAATTGGAAAAATCAAACTCGTTTCCAGAAAAAGGAAAGGAAAATGCCGGCGAAGGAAAGCAGCAGAGATTGAAAGCACAGCAGGATATTTTCTGTCTGCAGTACTGTTTTCGGCAGCATCAGATATAGTTTTACGGACTCCCATGCAGTCTGGATCTTTTCCTGCCAGAAAGAAAAGTCCGACCACTGCCCCGGGATCCAGTCCCGTGGAATGTCTATTCTATTCCAGAGCAGCCAGAACACAAAACCTGCGGTGAATGTCATAGCGGCCGTCCACATCCAGAACCCGCCTTCTTTTAAGCCGTATTTTCTTCTTTCTTTCCAGGCGCTTACAAACAAACACAGCAAAATCTCCGCCGGAAAAAGCAGAAGCCCTCCAAAGGATAATGTCCTGAGGAAATCTCCCGGAGCCATCGTTCCGGAAAGTCCATAGCTCATAAGAAACTGCCGGACCGCATCTTCTCTGCTTCCCTCTCCCTTTTCCAGAAACAGCCGGGTACCGGTGTTTTCCTCCTGATCCGGGCGGATAAGGATCACCTGCTGCTTCCAGGGAAGAACCTTTCTTACCAGATACTCCCTGCCCTGAAGCACAAACGTCCGGCCTTTTGCCTCTTCTGTTCCAAAAAGCTCCACAGAGGTTTTCCTGTCGATCACACAGCCTTTTTTATCTTTTTCAGAAAATCCGTTCAGCCTGCTGTCATAAAGGAGGGCGTCTCCATACAAGCCTCCCAGAAGGGCCTGAGAGGTTCTTCCATACTGTCCGTCTGAAAGCTCCACAAGACCTCCCTCCCAGTAAAAACAGGCGGATATCTTTTTCTCTGCTTTTTCCGCTGTATCCAGAATCTCCTTCATCTGTTTCTGATCCGGGTAAGTACCGGCAAGGAACACGGAAACTGACGGTTCTTCCTGCATCTTTGTCCAGGCCAGGAGGCTTTCTCCGTAAAGGATCAGCACAAAAAGTCCAAGAATCAGCCGTTTCGCATAATGTACGCGGAACGTCTGAACCGCCCGGATCATGATTCCTGCAGCCGCACCCGGCTGCCGTCTTCGATCTCTCTGTCCGTATCCGTGATCACCTTCTGGGAGGCTGACAGAACGCCGTCCTGAAGAGCCGCCCTTATCTCATTCTGCTCCTGCACCGTCACGTCCACCTTTCTTGCCACCTGTACCTCTCCCAATACAGAGGACTGGGTATCTATTACAAATACATACTGCTGGCCTTCCGTACCGTAAAGGGCGGAGAGAGGCACGCAGCTTTTATAGGGTCCTGTTTCTTTTGTGATTGTAAATTCCACGTTCTCTCCAATAGAAAAGTTTCCGTCAGGCACCGACACAGTTACAAGAAAGCTGCCGGGATTCTCGGGATCCTCCTGTACAGACTGAACCTGGGCGGCGTCTGTTGTTTTCCCTCCGCTGCCTTCCAGAGTAACCTTTCCTCCCACTTCCACATATTCCAGATCGTCGCTGTCAATGGTTCCTGTCATCTGTGTTTCCCCTGAAAGTTTTGAAAGGACCGCCGCCGATTCCTGCGTCGTCTGTCCCCCAGTCTTTACGGAAAGTGTTTTTACAACTCCGTCTGAAGGCGAGCGCACTTCCCCGTTATTTTCCTTTAAGGTCGTCAGTTCCGCAAGTTCTTCTCTGAGATTTTCAAGCTGCCTTTCCAGATTCTGGTCAGTGCTGTCCTGGGCGGATGGGATCGCGGCGTCCTGAACCGCCCGGTCCGCCGCCGTTACCTCCTGATTTCTGCTGATGATCACCTGGTTTAACGCATCCCGTTTTGCCCTGACGTCGTCTTCCAGGGCCTGTTCCGTTGAATTATCCTCATATGGAGAAGTCCCGTCGTCCTGTCCTCCGTCGGTAAAATCTGAGCCGTCGCTGAAGTCCGGCGTTCCGGAAAGCTCGTTTTCTCTCTGCTTCCGTTTCTCTTCTTCTTCCGCCGCTTTAAGAGCTGCGGCTTTTTCCGCCCTGTAATCCTCCAGTCTTTGTATGGCGATATTCAGTTCGTTCTGCGCGTTTGCGATGTTCACGTCTCCGTTTCCAAGCGCAGTATCCAGATCCTGCTGAGCCCTGCTGGACTCATAAGATTTTTTCTGGCTGTCAATGCTTTTCTGGCTTTCCAGATCGCTGAGAGCCAGCTCTTTTTCCTCTATCTCGTCTTCCTTCTGGTCTATGGCCTCCTGGATGGAGGTATCCAGGAGAGTAAAAAGCGCCTGCCCCTGCTTCACGGTTTCTCCGACCTGAACAAGAACCCGGGCCACCTTCTGGTTTTCCAGAGTGAACACAGCCTCCTCCTGCGTTCCTTCTATTATCCCGCTACCTGACACCTGATGGGCGATCATCTGATTCTGTATTGTAGACGCCTGTACCCGCGCCACACTTACGGAGTCCGCCGCCCGGGACAGAAAAGTAAACACCAGCATCGCGCAGAAAAATACGGCAACCCATTTTAATAATTTCTCTCGTCTCATTTTCTCTACTCCTTAACAGCCGTGGAAACAATTCCCTGTTCCAGATAATCCTGCCCTGCAAGAAATACCAACACTGCCGGAAGCAGCGCCAGTACCGAGGCGGCAAAGGCAAAACCAGCCTGATCCATGCTGATATTGGGCAGGTATAAAGATAACGGCCACTTTTCTTTTGTTTTTAAAAACGCCATGGGCTGTTCCAGAAGATTCCAGTTTTCCAAAAACCCCAGAACCAGAGCGGAAATAATTCCCGGGGAACCTAAAGGAATTCCGATCCTGAAAAAAATCTGAAGCTCGCCCGCCCCGTCCAGTCTTGCCGACTCCAGCAGAGATTCCGGCAGACCTTCAAAAAAACGGTACATCAGAAACACCGGAAAGGTTGAAAATACTGACGGCAGGATAATTCCTGCCAGAGTATCCAAAAGCCCCAGGCTGTTCAATACCAGATAGTTGCTCAGCATCATGACCTGAAAAGGCATCATCATTAACGCTATGTAAAGCGTAAACAGCATTTTTTTTGCCGGGAAACGGAATCTTGCAAAACCCCAGGCCGCCGGAGCTCCCACCAGGATCTGTCCGGCCAGGACAGGCACGGTAATCTTTACCGAATTCCAGAACATCACGAAAAATTCCGGAGAATCCAGAAGTATCTTCACATAGGAGCGAAAAGTAGGGTATTCCGGCAGAAGCTTCCATGATGCGAAGCCTTCTGTGTTTCCCAGCACAGGCGCAAGCAGAGCGTTCAGCTCCCTTCCTCCCATCAGCGAGCCGCAGACCAGGAACAATACCGGAAATACCGCGATCCCGGCCAGAAAGATAAGACTTCCTGTCATGATTCTCTTTATCATTTTTCTCCCTCCCAGGCTTTCTGGAGAGCCAGGATCAGAAGAAGGATCACGGCTCCCGTCACCACCGCAGCCGCAGCCATTTTATCCAGGGCAAGATCCCGGTACCAGTTGTTGAAAAGATGCTGCAGAAGATACATACTGTCCTGGGGATAGTCTCCCGCCACCAGATAGGCTTCCCGGAACACCTTGAATCCGTTCAGGAGGGAAAGCACTACGATGGTAAACATAGACGGAAGAAGGTTCGGCAGGGTAATAAAGAAAAAACATTTCCACTCCCCCGCCCCGTCTACTTTGGCGGCGTCGTACATCGCCGAGGGAATGGCTCCCAGTCCGGCTACCCAGAGCACCACATCATAGCCTAAGTTTCTCCAGAGATAACTGACTACCAGCACTCCGAAGGAGGCGCCCGTGTTCATCCAGTCCACTCCGTTTAAGGAAAACAGGGAAAACAGATGGTTCAGAAGTCCGTTTTCATGGAACAGTACTTTCCACAAAAGAACTGCCGACGCCACAGGTATCGCCATTGGAAGAAGGAACATGCTTTTTAAAAGCTGCATTCCCTTTTTTCTTTTTGTGAGAAGTACCGCGATCAGAAGGGACAGCAGTACCAATGCCGGAATACAGACGGCAAAAAAGCGAAGGGTATTTCCCGCCGCCAGCCGGAAAGCCTGATTTTCAAAAACTGACTGATAATTTTTCAGCCCGGTAAACGTTCCGCTTACGGCGCTGAAAAAGGACCGGCGCACTACGTCCAGAAAAGGAACCAGCCAGAAAATCCCCACCCCTGCAAAGCTGGGAATAAGAAAGAAAAGTCCCTTTAATTCACGTTTTCTTCTTTTCAAAATCCATGTCACTTCCTTATTTTCTGCATAAAGGGATGATAGCAGAGAAATCTCTAGGGAATCTCTAAATATCCGGAAATATCATGATCTACAGAATTGACGGAAGGGATATGAAAGAGATAATATACAGATGGAAAGCTTTCATATTTTTAGAGACAACTTAAAGAATATTTTGATATGATCATTGGATGGCGCCAGGGACAGACAGATACCCCTTTATTTCCGCAGCGTCAAATACCAGGGTCAGGAGCCTGATCCGGAAAGGAAACAGATATGAATATTTTGATGATAGAGGATGACAGAGAGCTCTGCGAGACAGTAGCCTTCCGTCTGGAACAGGAGGGCTTTTCTGTAGATGTATGCCATGACGGAGAGGAAGGACTTTATTATATGCAGGAAAGTATCCACGACCTGGTGATCCTGGACCGGATGCTTCCTCATATGGACGGCGTAACTCTTCTTAAAGAAGCCCGGAGCCGGCAGATCAAAACGCCTGTGATCTTTCTCACCGCCCTGGGCGAGCTTGGCGACAGAGTTGCCGGGCTTAACTGCGGAGCGGACGATTATATGATAAAGCCCTTCGCCTTTGAAGAGCTTCTGGCAAGAATCCACTGCCTTCTACGGAGGCCGGGAACCTACGAAGCCTCTTCCGTACTGAATCTGGGGGATATTTCCTTTGACCCCCATACCCGGCGGCTGTGCGGCCGCCAGAAGGAATGTACTCTTTCCAACAGAGAAGGTACTCTTTTGGAGGTTTTTCTGCGCAATCCCGGTCAGACGCTTCCCCGCTCTCTTCTTCTCACCCGTGTGTGGGGACTGGACAGCGATGTGGAGGACGGCAACCTGGATAACTATGTCCACTTTCTCCGCCGTCGTCTGAAAACGGTGGACAGCGCCCTTGTTCTGAAAACAGTGAGAGGAGTGGGGTATCAGCTTGAAGTGCTTCAGTAAATCCAGCCACCTTATAGGTAAACAATGCTGTCTGGAGTGGGGTATCAGTTTCCTGCAAAAGATAAGGCAGAGCAGCAATCCGCTCTGCCTTATCTTTTGCAGGAAGAGATTTCTTTCTCTTCCTGCACGGCATTTCTTATTCCGACAAATAGAGATTCACCTGCTGTATCGCCTCTTTTGCAGCCTCCTCCAGACTGATCTCGCCGTCCAGATAACGGCTTCCCGCATCTGCCACAGCGTTCAGTATGATCTCATTTGTCTTTGAAGGAGTTGTCAGTGTTTTTCCAAGCTGACGGATCTCCTCTGTCTTTTCCTTGTCGGCTCTTTTAATGTCCAGTTCAATATAATTGTCGCTGCCTGCGTCTCCTCCTCCCATTGTTCCCAGGCTGCCTTCAGAATCTCCTACCGCCCAGTATTCTTCGCTGTCATAAACCGTCTCGTTTACCGGAAACCCGGAATCATTTCCTATCTGCTGGCCTTCCTGGCTGAACATAAAACTGATCAGCTTTCTGGCCGCCTCCGGCTGGGAAGCCTTTGCGCTGATCCCCACGGTCTGTACGGGGATAAAGCAGTTTTCCGCCTGTCCATTCCAGAGCGCGTCATTCAGATCTGTATTTTTCTGTTCCATGCTGTACATAAAGGCAAGTCCGCTGGGCGATTTCAAATCTCCTGCGGAAAGCCTGGTCGCTCCGCTGAGCATCTCGAATCCGCCTCCGCTGATATCTTTTAAGGTGTTCATATCTCCCTCGCCCAGATAAGAGACGTCCACTCCCATATTCTCATACTGCTTCTCCAGCGCTTCCAGACTGTCTTTTCCCGCCTGGTACATTCTTCCCGCTTCTTTCAGATATTCCGTCACCGCCTTTTCATCCAGAGTTCCGTCCTCCTTGATCCAGGCAGGCGCGTTTACATCCGCAAGGCTTTTCAGAAACGCTTCCGTACCGTAAAACATCAGCGTCATGGGAATACAGGATTCGCTGTACTCTGACTGATGCTTTTCCACAACATCCGCCATTGTCTTCAGATCTTTGATCGCCTCCACATCTTCCGTATATCCCTGAATCATGGGAATGGCAAAACGCACTGGCATAAGGTACTGGCTTCCGTCTTCTTTCTGATAAGCGCCCCGGATATTATCCAGAAGACCGTCCTTTTTATCAGTTTCATCCAGAATATCGCTGATATCCGCCAGCATTCCCTTTTCAATATAAGTCTCCTCCGGGATTCCGTCCATGATCAGTACGTCCGGTCCGTTTCCCGCCATGATCTCCGTATTCAGATTTTTCAGCGCGTCCGTGCTTGTCACCGCGTCTTCCTCACTCATACCCGTCTCATAATTCAGATAGATGTCCGGGTATTTTTTCTGGAAGAGAGCCGCTATCTGGCGCATGTAGGAATTGTCCCTGAGGGAGTAAACTGTCAGCTCTGTATCCGGCGTGGCGGGAGTATCTGCGGAATACACGTACTTCAAAAGCTTTCCTTCCCCTGATACGCCGTCTGTAACGGCGAGATAAAAGTTACCGTCTTTATCTCTTTCCATACTTACCAGATAGGTATCCGGAGAACTGATGCTGTTAAGGCTTCCGTCGATCACCTGCTCTACTACGCTTCCCTGGAAGGAGTAGCGGTAAAGTCCGCTGCTGTCTGTGAAAAACAGACTATCTCCCTCGTCCCCTTCCGCAAATACTACAGGCCAGGAAGTTGTACTGGTAAGCTGCAGGTTATTATCATTAGAAGTGATCTGCTCCGTCAGGGCCGACGCGTCCTCCATGGGCTCCCCTGTTTCAAGATCATAGTAATGCAGCGTGTCTGTTACTGTAATAAGATGATTTTTGACTACACAGAAATAATTTACAAAATTCCCTTTTTCATATTCGTTTTTCACAGTTCCGTCTGTCAGGCTTAATTCCGCAAGTCCGTCGCTTAAAAGATTTAGGATAATGGTTCCGTTGTCGGTAAATTTTGCCTCTGTAATATATCCCGCCAGTGCGGACGCTCCTGTCAGTTCTCTGAAATTTCCTTCCGGATCGACATAATAAAAATGAACGCCGTATTTTCCCTGATCCGGATCCGCTTCTTCCTCGTTTGTCACATTAAGAAAGATTCCCCCGTCCTTTGCAAGCTGCGGATAAGAGATGCTGTAACCGTTCTTATCCAGGCCGAGAAGCGTCAGAAAATCGGTTCCTTCACTCCATGTATTTCCCTGATCTTTTGAATCCGCATAAAAGAATTCAAAATTTTCGTCATTGTAGCAGATCCGGAGAGTACCGTCCTCCAGAAATCTCATTGTACATATCTGCTGGCAGTTTTCCGGCAGGTTCACATCCTCTTCCAGATAACGTCCCATAGCTGTTTCTTCTTTATTTTCTGTACCGCTCCCGGAAGAGGCATCTTCTGTTCCCGCGCCGGTCCTACCGCAGCCGGATGCTCCCAGGATACCTGTCAGAACAAGCGCCGCGGCGACTGCTGCCGCTGATGTCCGTTTCCAAGTATGATATTTTAACATTGCATATCCTCCCTGTTGTTTTATTTTCTCCCATCATATCAGCCGAATCTTTAAACTTCCTCTAAGGGAGCTGTTTCCTTATTTATCTTTAGAGATTTTGTAGAGGATCCTGTGCTATAATATGTGCATCGTTCATATAATGACGCGATTATATTTCAGTTTACCGGGAGGGCATTTTTATGTTTCGAAAACTTCACATACAGATGACGGTCTTTTCCGCCGCAATCACAAGTACGATCCTTATCGTCATGGCTCTTGTCTGTCTCCTGATCGCAGAATCCTCCGCAAAAGAAAACAGCTACGCCACGTTTGTAAACAACGCGGGAGCCTGCATCACTCAGATGGAAGAACAGCCTGCTATCTCTCACCGGTGGCTGAAGACCATGATGAACAATTATCATGTCCGGATCCTGATCCGGGACAACGGAAATCCTCTTTATTTCTATAAGCTTGCAGATTTCGGGCAGGATTCCTCTGCTTTTTCCCGGGCTCTGGACCTTTCCAGAGATTCCTACGGTCTGAATCTGGAAAGCTACAGCCGGAACCAGAAGCTGACAAAAAGCGCGGATTTTCAGTTTCCCGGCTACTATGCCTGCACAGCTCTGGTTCCTCATACGGACGGCGTGCTGAGTATCATTATTCTGTACCCGCTCTCAGACCTTCATCTTCAGTTAAATACGCAGAGGCTGGCTTTTGGAGGAGCCGTCCTGGCCGCCATAGCTGCCGTCAGCGTTTTTTCCTGGTTTTTTACAAAAAAAATGATCCGTCCGCTGGAAAAAAGCAGAAAAGAACAGACCGCTTTTATTGCGGCGGCTTCCCATGAACTTCGTTCTCCTCTTGCAGTGATCCGTTCCGGACTTTCCGCCATTCCCAGGGCTACCCCGGAAAGAGCCGGCGTTTTTGTAGACATGAGCCTGAAAGAATGCGACCGCATGGCCCGCCTGATACAGGATATGCTTTCCCTGTCCAACGCAGATAATCACACATGGAGGCTGGAGACGGCTCCCTGCGAGCTTGATACTCTTCTTTTGGAAACTTACGAAAAATATGAGCCGCTGACAAAGGAAAAAGGGCTGCGTCTTACTGTTTCTCTTCCGGACGCGCCTCTTGATCCCCTCTCCCTGGATACAGGAAAGATTTCCCAGGTCCTTGCAGTTCTCCTGGACAACGCCATAAGCTATGTGCCTGAGGGCGGCAGGATCTGTCTTTCTTTAAAAAAAGAACCGGGCGCCGCTGTCGTCTCTGTAGCCGACAACGGTCCCGGTATTCCGGATTCTGAGAAAGAATCTATATTTCAGAGATTTTACCGCTCTGATACTTCCCGGAACGATAAACAGCATTTTGGCCTCGGCCTTTGCATTGCCCGGGAGATCGCTGTTCTCCACAAAGGCACTCTTACTGTTTCTGACGCTCCGGAAGGCGGCGCTGTTTTTTCGCTGTATCTTCCATACACATAAAAGGCTTTTTTATCACTCGCTCCTCAGCGCGTCGATCGGGTTCAGGTTCGCCGCTTTTACCGAAGGCAGCAGACCAAAGATCACTCCGATCAGCATAGAAAACAGCACGGATCCGATAATAGCCGGAATGCTGATCGCCGTAGGCGCGCCGGACACTTTTGCCACCATCCTGGAAAGCGCGATCCCGGAAATGACGCCAATGATCCCTCCTATACTGGTAAGCATGGACGCCTCTGTAAGAAACTGGAACAGTATCACCTTTTTCCTTGCCCCGATAGCCTTTTTCAGTCCGATCTCACTGGTACGCTCCGTTACGGAAACCAGCATGATATTCATAACGCCGATTCCTCCTACAAGAAGAGAAATGCTGGCGATCCAGATAAGCTGCTGGTTTGTGCTTTCGCTGAGCTTCTGGAGACTTCTTACACGTTCCATCACATCGTCTGCTTTATATTTGAAATTGGAGTTTTCACTGATCCCCTGATTCAGGATATTTGCCGCATCGTTTCCTGCCTTGCTCATGTTGTCTGTAGAGTCGGCTTTGATGATCACATTTTCCGGCTCGTCAAACTGGAAGGCAATGGGCCAGCATGTATCCGGGATCATCACTGTTCCGATCACCGACTGGTAATACTCGTAAAACTCATTGATATCGCTGATATTCGGCTGGTAGCTGTCGCTTTGCTGGACGACTCCCACGACAGTAAAGGGATCGTCTCCGATCTCAATGGTCTTCCCCAGAGGATCTTCCCCTGAAAACAGGTTTTCCGCCGCATTGCTGTCCACAAGGGCTACTTTTCTGAGTTCGTCATAATCTTTCTGTATAAAGCCCCGCCCGGACTGGATCATATATCCGCAGGTATCCAGATAGTTCTCATCGATCCCGTAGATCGTTCCTCCCTGAAAAGCCGTGTTCTGATAATAAACGCTGCTGGAATAAGTTCTTGTATAAAAAAATGTAGCGTTTTCTATATGTTCCATATCCATAACGTCTTCTTTCTGCTCCGCAGTAAGAAGAGGCGGCGCCCCGCTGCTGCTCATTCCATATTCCGCGTCGTAGGTGCTGTCTCCGTCATAGAGACTGATGGTTACGGTATTATTTCCCGCGCCGATAAGATCTTCTTTGATCTGTTCGCTTGTCCCTTTGATCGTCGACACAATCGCGATAATGGAAGCGATTCCGATAATAATTCCCAACATGGTCAGAAAGGAACGCATTTTATGCGACCAGATCCCCTGTATGGATATCCTCAGATTTTCAAGCATAAAATTCCCACCTTTCTAGTATCCATATAATTCTTCCAGAGTACTGTCTTTTGTTTTCGCCCCTTCTTTTGCGGAGTCGCCATAGGGAAAGGCGATCTTGTCCTCTCTGGTAAGACCTCCGGTTATCAGGACGCTGTATCCGCCGTTTACATTTCCTCCTACTGTCAGAACCTGCTTTTTCAGTACCCCATCAACATCCTTATATACATAATTTACTCCGTTTTCAGTCCGCACAAAAGCTCTGTCCAGCACAAGCGAATTAGAATTGTCCTGGCTGTTCTGCAAAGTGATGGTCAGCCAGTCATCCTCCGAAACAGCAGCCGACTGATCTAAAATAGAGGCGCTGTATGTATAATAGGAAACATTGGGATTTCCGCTTCCCATATAGCTGTCCGAGGATACCGGATAATCGGACACTTCTATTACCTCTGCCTCAAAACTGCCGTTCTGTCCGCTGCAGGTCAGCTTCGTGCCTTCTTTTACCTGATCCAGCATCAGTTCGCTGACGGTTCCGCTTACATAGTAGCCGTCCTTGCTCTTTACACTCATAAAGGAACTTTCGTCGGAAGTGCCGGTGAGCGGGTCGCCTACATTGTCCACAACACCGTCCAGCTTGCTGTAGATCACCTCGTTCTGCACTTTTTTTTCAAGCTTTCCGATATTCAGTTCGCTTTCCCTTATATCCAGCTTCAGGCTTTCAATCCTGGTTTCCTGCTGTTTGATCGCCTCGTCTCTTGTAAGAGACCCGGCATCATCTCCGTCCATTCCCTGTCCGTAATCTCCGCCTTCGTCATAGTCATATTCATCTTCATACTGTGAAGCTTCGGCAAGAGTAAATTCCACTTCTGCGAATTCGTTGACCATATTTTCAAGAAGGCTGCCGTCTATCAGGTAATAGCCCGTACAGGATTCTTTTCTGTTTTCAAAATCCGTAATGGTATCGTCCTGATGAAATTCAAGCTGGTACCAGTAACCGTTCACACCGAATTCTTTTGTCCCGTCCTCCAGAAAACCGGCCATTTTATTCAGAAAAGCTCCTGTTGCCACAACCTTTCCTTTTGCCGAGCTGCATAGAAATACAAAGGGATCTTCTTCTGTTCCTGTTCCCGTAAAAGGTTCTGTGTCCGCGTCCAGCTTCTGATAAAATACTGGCTCCCCGTCCATAAAATCGCCAGTCGTCTCCGACGGCTCCGTATCAATGATCTCCACTCCGTCTACAATGTCTCCTGTAATATCCTGACCCGGATCTTCACCAGAAGGAGTAGGCTCCGGCTGTACGGAGGGCGCAGGCGCGGGCGTCTCCGTAACTGTTCCGGCCTCCCCTGAACCGAAGTCTACAATGATGCCGCTGTCATCTCCTGTACTCTCCGACGGCTCCTGTGTATGTGACGGCGCTTCCTGATCCGTAAAAGTATCGTCCGCTCCTCCGGCCGGCTCCTGGCCTTCCCCGGTTTCCGGTTCATTCTGATCTTCTCCGGTTTCCTGTGCGTTCTGTCCGTCTCCCGCCGCCGGCGCCGGAGTTTCCTCAGCAGGCGTTTCCGGTTCAACAGCAGGAGAAAGCCCCTCTGTTCCGTCTCCGAATATCTCTGCCGCTACAAGGACCGGGCCTGTCGCCGCCGCCAGATAGCTGTCCCCTGCCGTCGTATCTGAAGAGACAAGCTCATCGTCCCCCAGATCGTCGTCCATAGTGTCGTCTCCGGTGTCCAGCGTATCGGAATAGGTATCCAGAACAGCATCGTCTGTTTCCTCCTCAATAGGCCCGCCGTTTTTCAGGCTCGTCAGACGGTTGACGGCTTTTTCAAGATCCTGTTCCTGCTGCTGTTTTTTCAGACGCGCGATATTCAGCTCCATCTGTACCAGCGTCATATCAAAGGATATCAGCCTGTCGCCTTTGCTGACAGAATCTCCCTCATTCACATACACCTGCTGAATGATCATATCTTTATCTACATTGACATTCTGCGTCACATTGGTGACAATATTCCCTTCCAGCATAGTATCGTCTGTATAATAGTCGGACGCTATGCTTCCTACCTGGACCACCGGCACTGTTTCCTGGTGGGATTTTTTAAAATATACCGCCCCGCCGGCCACAGCGCCAAAAACAAGGACTACTGTCAAAACGCCAATGATTATTTTTTTCACTGTACTCATGGATTCACTCCTTTTTCCGTCAGTACGCCGTCACGGATCAGAACCACCCTTTTGGCGTGGGCCGCTATCTCAGGATCGTGGGTGATCATCAGAACGGTGACTCCCTCGTCGTTCAGCTTTTGGAAAAGCTCCATGACCTGCGCCCCTGATCTGCTGTCCAGCGCCCCGGTAGGTTCGTCCGCCAGCAGAAGCTTTGGATTATTTACAATGGCTCTTGCGATGGCTACTCTCTGCATCTGACCTCCCGAAAGCTGGTTCGGACGGAAATCCACCCTGTCAGACAGGCCCACTCTGCCAAGAGCCTTCAGCGCTCTCTCTTTTCTCTCTTTTCTCGGCACTTTTGCGTAATTGAGAGGCATTTCAACATTTGCCAGAGCCGACTGTCTCGGAAGCAGATGGAAACTCTGAAAGACAAATCCGATTTTATTCAGCCGGATATCCGACATAGTATTTTCCGAACAGGAACGGATATCCTGCCCGTCCAAAACAAAGCTGCCCTCCGTAGCCTGGTCAAGACATCCGATAATGTTCATCAGCGTTGTTTTCCCTGATCCGGACGGACCCATAATGGCCACATACTCGCCCTCTTCCATGGAAAAATTCACATCCTTTAATACAGGCACTGTCATTTTTCCCTGCTGATATTCCTTATATATCCCCTTTAATTCAAGAATCATCACAAGCCTCCGTATCTTATTCCAGCGGTACCAGCTCATCGTCCAGGATCGCGCCGTCCGACATTCCCGAATCGTCAAACGACGCGGACTCGTCCATTCCGCTGTCATCTGTGGCCGAAACGTCGCCTGTGCTTCCGTCGTCTGCGATCACTCCATCCTCAGTCATTCCCTCGTCGTCCAGCGTCATGTCCCCGTCTGTCATACCGTCGTCTCCTGACATCGTCATATCGTCGGAAAAGCCGTCCTCTGTGATCATTTCATCACCTGAGCCGATATCGTCAATAATCATACCGTCTTCCGGCATTCCCTCGTCATCCATTATTATGTCCCCGTCTGTCATGCCGTCGTCTCCTGACATCATCATATCGTCGGAAACCGCCCCGTCCTCTGCCGGCATCATGTCCACGCCTTCATTCAGAGCCGCGCTGTTTGTTGTGACAGACATTCCCTCTGTCAGCGTCTCCGACGGATAAGCAATACGGTCGCTCTTTTCCAGACCGTCGGCAATCTCGTATTCGCCAAGATTCTCATCATACTGGCCCAGGATCACGCTCCGCTTTTCCAGTTTTCCGTTTTCATCGGCCGCCCACACATAGGGACTGTTGGTGTCAGCGTCCACAATGTAATACTCGCTGAGCCACAGGCCGTCTTTCTGATCTTCCTGACCTTCATCCGGCTCGATATAAACATGCTGGCCCAGCATCAGTCCCTCTGAAGAATCCAGGTTCACATAGAACGGATATGTACTGGAGGTCGTCTGAGAATCACCGGTCGACATCATCCCATAATACATGGAACTGCTGGAATCTGAATTGGCGCTTTCCCTGTCTACAGCCCCCATAGTACCTCTCCAGGTCTGATTTTCATCTACACGGGAACGGACGATCACCGGTTCTCCTTCTATAATATTGTCGATATTCATTTCATTTACAGTGCCTTTGATTCTATATGCTCCGGTACTCAAAATTGTAATAAACGCATTACCGCTGCCGTCGCTGTCCGAAAGAGAAGAATAATCATCCATGCCTTCATCCAGACTGCCGCCGTCGTCGGTGGTCAGCTTTGAAGTGTCTATTTTCTGGATCACACCGTCAATCGTACTGCGTACCTGTGTATTGCCGGTAGCGTTTTGAAGTTTTGTGATCTCGGCCTGCTTGCTCTTCTGATCATATTCATTTTTTTTCAGGTTCATCCGGTTCGTCTCAATCTCAATCGTGTAAGAAAGCTGAGAGTCCTGGGAAGCTTTCTGTTTTTCTTTTTCCAGAGTAGCGATCTGTTCCGTCAGGCTGGCCGCTTCATTTACCAGACGGTCCAGCTCAAGCTGCGTTTCTTCCAGATCTTCCTCAATACTGCTCAGATCATATTCAAAAAGAAGCTGTCCCTGCTTTACCTCTTCTCCCGTTTTTACCAGAACTTCCTTAACATTCCTTCCGCTTTCCAGTTCTATCTCAACGGTTTCCTGGGGTTCTACCACGCCCGCATACCGGTTGGCAACGCCGGATACGTCTCCGGTGATCTCGCTTACTTCCGTCACATAAGCCATGGGGCCGCCGCTTTCGCTCTGGCCGAAAATCCCCAGTTTCCAGCATACGCCTGCCGCAGCGCCTGCGATTATAATAATTCCTAAAAGGATCAAAATGCGTTTTTTCATTCTATATGATTACCTCCTGAAAAAAGGACTCTGCTGATTTTATTATCATAGCAGATTACTATTCAAAAGAAAAGTCCTTAGGAAAATCCCCGCGTATTTCACATTTTTTTCACGTTTTATTTAGAAAAACTGTCTCTCTTTTCTGCTTTTTTGACTTTTTCACCATCATCTGATAAAATAAGAAGGAATATTTTGGAAAGGAAAGAAACTTATGAAGATGGCAAAAGCAGTGATCTCCTTCCTTCTGGTCGTCCTTGCCGCATTTGCAGTCATGGGCTGTTCCCACGCGGATAAGACGGAAGTGAAGGAAGTCGTCACCAATGAGCTGAATCTCCTGAAAAATCTTGACACAGACACCGTGCAGAAATATGTTTCTTATAACGAGCTGTTTCCGGATGTCCCTGAAGAAACCAGGCTTTCCACAGAAGTGGAAGAAGTTTTTTCTCTTTTTTTCAAGGATTTTGATTATAAAATCCTTAACATCAATGTCGACAAGGATAACAAAACGGCTTCCGCAAAACTGAAGCTGTCCACCATCGATACGAAAGCGCTGGCAAAGGATTTCGACATTTCCCATCTGGAGGACGCCATCCTTCAGGACGCCGGTTCCCACGATACAGAAGAGGACTCTTCCGATACACTGGAATCGCGCTATCTGATCCTGAACGGTCTTTTGAAAAACAATCAGTACAAAACTGTAGAAACAGATTGTACCATAGAATTAAGGAACACAGGAACAGAAAGTGAAAACTGGGAAATCCTCCGGACGCACGATCTGGAAAACCAGCTTGTCGGCGGTCTTATGACATATCTGTCTGACAGCGATCTTCTTTCACCTGAGGAGACGCTGACCGTCTATCTAAATACCCTGAAAAAAATGGATCTGGATCAGATGAGCAATTATCTTGGCGTAGAAAGTCTGTTAAACACTTCGGACGAAGCCAAAAGCTCTATCGCATCCGCGCTGATCGAACAGGTTCACAATAACTTTGATTTCAAGATCACGGGTTCCGACATACAAAGCTACCGCGCCACAGTGGAAGCAGAGCTGACAACATTTGACAGCAGTGCCATCCTGAAGGCATATCAGGCGGAGCTGGAAGAGTATCTTGCTTCTCCTGACGCAGTAATCGACGGATCCCAGAAAAGATACAATAAATCCCTGGAGCTTCTTCTGAAAAATATTGAGAATAATACGGCAACGACTTCTTCTACCGTGTCCTTCCACCTGATAAACGACGGCGTGTCCTGGAAACTTCAGGATGACGGACAGGCTATCGGAGAAGGAATCTTCGGAAATCTGTCAACCACTCCCGTAACCGGCGATGGGGAAGATTCCGTGGACTCTGATTCCTATGAAGAGGAATAATACATACGTTATACATTATACAGATACTTAAAAACAGGCAGACGGATAATCGCTTTCCGTTTCTGCCTGTTTTTCATTTCTTTATGCGCGCCGCCTAGTCTTCTTTCGTCTGACTTTCCTGCACGGTTTCCAGTCCCAGCTCTTCCAACTGGGCCTCGCTTACCCTGCTTGGGGATTCTGTCATCAGACAGGAGGCGTCTTTCACCTTGGGGAAAGCGATCACGTCGCGGATGCTGTCCACCTTAGCCATGAGCATTACCAGGCGGTCAAGGCCGTAAGCCAGTCCTGCGTGAGGGGGAACTCCATATTTGAAAGCGTTCAGAAGGAAGCCGAACTGCTCATAGGCAGCTTCCTTTGTAAAGCCCAGCATTTCAAACATTTTTTCCTGGATATCGTTCTGATGGATCCTGACGCTTCCTCCGCCGATCTCATTTCCGTTCAATACAATATCATATGCCTTTGCCCGTACTTTTCCAGGATCAGTGTCAAGAAGAGGGATATCCTCGTCCATCATCATGGTAAACGGATGATGCATAGCGGTAAAGCGGTTTTCTTCCTCGCTCCACTCAAGAAGCGGAAACTCTGTCACCCACACAAAACGGTATTCGTTCCTGTCCAGAAGATCCATCTGTTTCGCAAGCTCCACACGGAGAGCGCCCAGCACGTCATAGACCACTTTATCGCGGTCCGCCGCAAAGAGAAGAAGATCTCCCGGCTTTCCGTCCATCGCCTTTACAAGAGCATCCATTTCTTCTTCTGTCATAAACTTGGCGAAGGAGGATTTTCTCGTTCCATCTTCCGCAATGGCGATATAGGCCAGCCCCTTTGCGCCGTATCCTTTGGCAAACTCTACCAGCTTGTCTATTTTCTTGCGGGGCATAGCTCCCTGTCCCTCCGCGTTGATACCGCGGACGCTTCCGCCTGCCTCAAGGGCGCCTTTAAATACAGCGAATCCGCAATTCCTTACAACTTCGCTTACATCATGAAGCTCCATACCGAAACGCATATCCGGTTTGTCTGATCCGAAACGGTCCATAGCTTCCTGCCAGGTAATTCTCTGGATCGGAAGCTTCACATCCACATCCAGAACCTCTTTGAAAAGGTATGCCAGAAATCTTTCATTAACGTCGATCACATCGTCCACGTCCACGAAAGAAAGCTCCATGTCGATCTGTGTGAACTCCGGCTGGCGGTCCGCACGGAGATCTTCGTCACGGAAACAGCGGGCGATCTGGATATAACGGTCGTAACCGGAGCACATCAGAAGCTGCTTGTAAAGCTGAGGGGACTGGGGAAGTCCATAGAAGCATCCCGGATGAACCCTGGAGGGTACCAGGTAATCCCTCGCACCTTCCGGCGTACTCTTTCCGAGCATTGGAGTCTCGATCTCCAGAAATCCCTCGTCAGAGAAAAATTTTCTGGTAAGCATGGCCACCTTGCTCTTCAGCATCATATTTCTCTGAAGATCCGGTCTTCTCAGATCCAGATAACGGTATTTCAGGCGGATCTCATCTTTCGTCTTACTGTTCTCCTCAATAGGAAAGGGAGGCACCTCCGCCTCAGACAGAACACGAAGGCTCTTTACCCTGAGCTCCAGCTCTCCTGTTGCCAGATTCTCGTTTACCGCGCCGCCGCGTTTTTCCACAATACCGGTAACCGCGATCACAAATTCGCTCCTCAGCTTTCCTGCTTTTTCAAAGCCAGCTTCGTCGATGCTGCCGTTTTCAAAAATAAGCTGCATGATACCGGAACGGTCCCTTAAGTCTACAAACACAATTCCGCCTTTGTTGCGGGCCTTCTGCACCCATCCCATCAGCGTGATCTCACTGCCGGTCATCTCTTTCGTTACTTCCGCACATCGGCAGGTCCTGTGCAGTCCCTTCATACTTTCAGCCATAGCTTCTGTCTCCTTTTTATAATTTATCACGGAAGAATTCAACGAATTCTGTGTAGCCTTCCACTGTCATCTGTTCCTTCTGGAACTTCTTGTTTTTCTTCATAATAGAAAGATTCACCTGGATTCCGCGGCTTCTTTCCTCCTCTGCCTGTTTCAGTATCTTCAGAAGCTTATCCGCAGGCATGTTTTTTTCGATCAGATACGCTTTCTTCTCACTGCTTCCCGGCACCTGGTACCCTCTCTCCAGAAGGAGCATAACAATCCTCTCGAATCCAATGGAAAAACCGCAGGCAGAAGTATTCTGTCCTGTAAACTTTCCGATCATTTCATCATACCGGCCGCCGCCGCCTACAGAACCGCCGAACTCATCCATGGCGATCTCAAAGATCGGCCCTGTATAATAAGACATTCCCCTCACCAGAGTAGGATCAAAAGCGATTCTGAAATCCGCTGTTTTTACCGCTTCTACGGAGGCGATGATCGTTTCCAGATCTTCCGCCACCTTCGGCTCCAGCACGTCATTCAGTTTTTCCTTCAGGCAGCGCACCCCTTCAATGTCAGGAGTAACTTCACGGAACATTCCCAGGTATGTTTCAATGCTTTCTTTGGAAAATCCTTCTTTTTCCAGCTCCGCGGCGACGCCTTCCATACCGATCTTGTCCATTTTATCCAGGATGATAAATACGGTGTCGAAGCTATCTTCCGGAAAACCACTGTACTGCGCCATGGCCTTCAGTATCTTCCGGTCGTTGATACGGATGGTGAAATTATGGAAATCCAGCTTTCCAAGAAGGGTCGTGGTTGCCAGCACAAGCTCGATCTCCGCAAGATAAGTAGGCTCGCCCAGGATATCGATATCACACTGCATGAACTGACGGAAACGACCTCTCTGGGGGCGGTCCGCTCTCCACACGTTTCCCATCTGCAGCGCCTTAAACGGAGAGGGGAGCTCGTTGGCGTTATTGGAATAATATCTGGAAAGAGGAACAGTCAGATCATAGCGCAGACCGGAATCCACAAGATCCCCTTCCTCCTTCGCCGTATCCAGTTTCAGCTTCTCGCCTCTTTTTAAAATCTTGAAAATCAATTTTTCATTTTCTCCGCCCTGTTTGCTTGACAGATTTTCAATATGTTCCACACAGGGAGTTTCTATTGAGGAAAATCCGAACTTTCCATAAGTTTCCCGGATCATGTTCATCACATAATTGCGGATTTCCATCTCCTTCGGTAAAATATCCTTCATACCTGTTACCGGTTTCTTTTTTAATGCCATGTAAACCTCCTGTTATTCCTTTTCTGTGTTATGTATGACTCTTTGAAACGCAAGAAATATTTCCATATCAAAATTCTTGATCTCGTCGATCATAAGCTCCATTACGGTATCCACCTCAAAAGCACTGCGGTAAGGCCGGTCCGAACTCAGAGCGGCAAATACGTCGCAGACTCTTAAGATCCTGGCGCCTATGGGAATCTCGTTTCCCGCCAGATTGGAAGGATAACCGCTTCCGTCGTAATTTTCATGATGATACAGGATACTTTCCAGGACAAAATCGGAATATCCCTGTCCTTTCAGCTCCTCATATCCCAGCGTGGAATGCATACGGACATATTTCAGTTCCTCGATCAGAAGCGGATCCTGTTCCTGCCCGTTGATATATCCGGTAAGCTTAAGCTTTCCAATATCATGAAGCATACCCGCGATCGCCATCTGGTAGCAGATATTTTCATCAAGCCCCAGTTCCGCGGCCACTGCATACGCAAGGTTGCTGACCACGATTCCGTGACTCAGTTCAACAGACAGATCAAATTCCAGAATCCGGTCCGTCGTCTTGACCGCTTCAGTACGCGCCGCATCCATTGTGTACACCTCCTACCTTTTACAGCCAGGTCCTGATGCCTGTTCTCTTTCGTTCTATCATCTCGTCAATACGGGTAATATAGTTGAGTACGTCTTTTACATTTTCCACACGCTCAATTCTCTTTCCCTGATCAAAAACCAGCTTTGAGGAGCCTCCGGCTCCCAGCGCTATGATCGGCTGTTTCTCTTCCATAATAAGTATATTGTAAATCCCGGCTTTGTCAACCTTTGCATATCCTACATTCTCAAAATTCCCCTTCATATTCTTCTGTCTGTACAGATAGTAAGGGCTCATTTCCATTTCATATGCCGTTCTCATGGTTAAATCCATGATCTCCTGATTGTTCTCAAAAGTCATCTCCTGATATCTGTCTCTGAAAATATTCAGCCGGGCCGCCCTTTTTACAGCCAGCGAATGAACGGTAAGACTGTCAGGAGAAAGATCTCTCACCTCTGATAACGTGTGCTCCACCATAGAATAGTCCTCTCCCGGAAGGCCGACGATCAGATCCATGTTGATATTGTCAAAACCGCACTCTCTCGCCATGGCAAAAGCCCGTTTTGTTTCCTCTACCGTATGTTTTCTTCCAATAAGATCCAGAGTATCCTGGTTCATTGTCTGGGGATTTACCGATATCCTGCTCACCGGAAAATCCCGGACAGCCAGAAGCTTCTCTCTGGTAATACTGTCCGGACGGCCGGCCTCCACCGTAAATTCCGCCAGGTTTTCAAAACCGAAATGCTTTTCCAGACTCTCAAACAGGCGGGTAAGCTGCTTCGGCTCCAGTGTGGTAGGCGTGCCGCCTCCGATATAGACCGTATCCAGCCTGCGCCCCTTCTCCTTCATCATCTCAGACACCGCCCTGATCTCCTTACAGAGAGCGTCAAGATAAAGATCCACCCTGTCCTTCCACTGTTTCAGAGGGTAGGAGCTGAAGGAACAGTACAGACAGATACTGGGACAAAAAGGAATGCCCACATAGAGGCTGTATCCGTTTTCATAGTCGATGTCCTTAAGGATTTCTCTTTCTCTGTTTGCTATGGAAATGGCAAGAGCCGTCTTCTGGGGGCTTACCAGATAGCGTTCCCGCATCTCTTTTGCCGCTTCCGTATTTTTCATACCGGATTCCAGCATCGCCATAGCCAGCTTTGCGGGACGGATCCCCGTAAGATTTCCCCATGGGAGCGTCCGCCCGGTAAGTTTTACCAAGAGCCGGTACAGCGCGTACTTTATTCTGTCCTTGTTTTCTTTTCGAAGGGCATGTGAATCTTCTGCACAGGAAAGAAGGGCATCCGAAGGCTGCCCCTGTATAAATTCCGCGCTTACCGCGCCTTGATGTTCTTCATTTCTGTAACGGATCAGACAGCTCTGATCCTGCTTTTCTATCCAAAAGCAGAGATTGCAGTCCTCAGCTTTTTCACCGGAAGTATCAATTTCGCTTTCCGGATAAAAAGCGCGGATCAGCTCATAAATATCATGTTCAAACTCTCTGTCTGAAAATACAATACTGATCTTATACAAATGGATTATACCTCTTTTCATATCCAATGGTAGTGGCAATATCATGGCCCGGGTATACTTCCGTTTCTTCCGGAAGGGATTCCAGAAGTCTGTGCAGACTCTTTACAATATCCGCCGTACTGCCTCCCGGAAGATCCGTTCTCCCTACGGAACCGTGGAACAGCATATCTCCGCTGAACAGTACGTTCTCCTCTTTCAGATAGTAGCAGCAGCTTCCCGCCGTATGTCCGGGAGTATAAATCACCTGAATAGAAAATCCGGCCGCCTCAAATACCTCAAGATCACTGAGCTGTACGTCGGCTTTCAGGGAACAGGCCCTTCCCTGGAATGCGGACAGGTTTACCATGGGCTTTTCCAGAGTTTCCCTTTCCATTGCAGAAGCATATACAGGAATCCCGTATTCCTTTTTTATATCCTCGACGGCAAGAATATGATCATAGTGGCCGTGAGTCAAAAGAATTCCCACCGGCTTTGCCTGCATCTCCTTTATTTTGTCGATAATGCCCCGGGGCTGATCCGCCGGATCGACAATCAGAAGCTCCCCTGTCTCTTTGTTTTTCAGAAAATAACAGTTTGTCATTACCGGGCCGAGAATGCATTTCTGTAAATCCAAATTTTTCATATCTGTTCCTTTCTTTTGCGCGGGACGCCGGATCAGCCGGTGGTGCGCTCCACATCGAGAACGCTCTCCACCTGGCGGATCTTTTCCACAAGGGAAGCCAGCTCCTCCTTGCTTCCGATCTCGAAGCTGACAGAGATCGTCGCCTTGTCCTGCTTATTGGTGCGGCAGTTAATGTTTTTCATATCAATCTTTCGCTCAGTAAAGATCTTTGACAGATCTACAAGAAGTCCCGTCCTGTTATTGGCGTAAATCTGAAGCTCCGCCATGTATTTTTCAGAAACCCGGGTGTCGGTCTGCTGCCATTCCGCCTCGATCAGACGGGTTCTGTCTGTTTCCGACATATTCAGGATATTAACGCAGTCTGTACGATGAATGGTGATGCCCCGTCCTCTTGTGACGAATCCTACGATCTCGTCTCCGGGGATCGGACTGCAGCACTTGGAAAAGCGCACCGCCACATCGTGGATCCCCCGCACCACGATTCCGCCCTTTGCCTTGGCAATATGGAGTTTCTCCTGGTTCTCCGCTGCCGCTTCCAGAACTTCCTCGTCTGTGATCTTCTTTTTATTTTCTTTTTCATAAGCTTCCATGAGCTTATTAAATACCTGTCCTTCTTTCAGGCCGCCATGTCCGATGGCTGCAAGGACGGAATCCCAGTCCCGGAATCCGTATTTGTGCATAACGGCTTCCAGATACTGGCTCTTTGTATAGGTACTGATCTTGTACCCCTTGGATTTCGCATACTGGGCAAGCATTTCCTTGCCTTTGAGGATATTGTCCTCTTTCAGTTCTTTTTTAAACCACTGATTGATCTTGTTTTTTGCCTGGGTACTCTTTACAAGCTTCAGCCAGTCACGGCTTGGTCCCTGGGAATTCTGGGAAGTAATGATTTCGATCCTGTCTCCGTTCTGAATCTCATATTCTATTGGAACCAGCTTTCCGTTTACCCGGGCTCCCACCATACGGTTTCCTACCGCGCTGTGCACTGAATAGGCAAAATCAATAGGCGTAGAGCCTGTGGGAAGGTTTTTCACATCTCCCTGGGGAGTAAAACAATAAACGCTGTCTGCAAACAGGTTCAGGTCGTTTTTCAGAAGGCTCATAAACTCCCGGTTGTCAGACATATCTCTCTGCCATTCCAGGATCTGGCGCAGCCAGTTGAGCTTTTCTTCTTCGCTTTTGTCCACCGGAACCTTTCCATCGGAGGATTCCTTATATTTCCAGTGAGCGGCAATTCCGTATTCCGCTGTCTTATGCATTTCAAAGGTCCGGATCTGGATTTCAAAGGGCTGTCCGTTTGGGCCGATCAGAGTCGTATGAAGGGACTGGTACATATTCGGCTTCGGCATTGCGATGTAATCTTTGAATCTTCCCGGAATGGGCTTATACATCTCATGGATCACGCCCAGCGCCGCATAGCAGTCCTTTACCGTATCCACCAGGATGCGGACGGCAAAAAGATCATATATCTGGTCTATGGTCTTGTCCTGGTTTACCATTTTTTTGTAAATACTGAAAAAGTGCTTGATCCTTCCGGCAACCTGGGCTTTGATCCCGGCGTCGTCCATATGCTTCTTCACCTGTTTTACGATGCCGTTGACAAACTCTTCTCTCTCGCTTTTTCTCAGAGAAACCTTATCTACCAGATCATAATAAACGTCCGGTTTTAAGTATTTCAGGGAAAGATCATCCAGTTCCACCTTGATCTTGGAAATACCGAGGCGCATGGCGATAGGAGCGTAGATATCCATCGTCTCTCGCGCCTTTTCCTGCTGTTTCTCCGGTCTCATATACTGAAGCGTCCGCATATTATGGAGACGGTCCGCAAGCTTGATAAGGATCACCCGGATGTCCTTCGCCATCGCCAGAAACATTTTCCGGAGGTTTTCCGCCTGTAATTCCACTTTATCCTTGGAATAATTGAGCTGTCCCAGTTTTGTCACTCCGTCTACCAGAAGGGCCACCTCGGAGCCGAATTCCTTTTCAACCTCCTCATCAGTCATCCAGGTATCCTCCACAGCGTCGTGAAGAAGTCCGGCCACGATCGTCTCTTTATCCAGCTCCAGATCCGCCAGGATGATGGCCACACACAGAGGATGGATGATGTAGGGTTCCCCTGATTTTCGTTTCTGATCCTTATGGGCTTCTCTCGCCACCTCGTAAGCTTTCTGTATCATGGAAATATCCGTGGAGGGATGATATTTTCTCACACTGGAGATCAGTTCCTGATACAAATCCTCCGGACTGGTAAAATCATTCATGGACTTTACCGCCGCGTCCGCTTTTTTCACAGATTCCAGTTTTTCCTGTTCCGACTGTCCGGAACTGTTTTCAATCTGTATATTTTTCCTTGTCTCTGCCATTATCTCCCACCTGTCTGCTATCGTCTTTACGTGGTTATTTTATTTTCCCTCATAGCGGATCACAGAATCCACACTGTATCCTTTCAGCCTTTCTCTGCCTTTCAGTCCGGCCAGTTCCATAAGGAACACAATTTTTACAACCTCTCCTCCGAGCTTCTCCACCAGCTTTATCGCCGCCTCGACAGTTCCTCCTGTAGCGATCAGATCGTCGATGATAACAATCTTCTGCCCCGGCCTGATAGCGTCCTTATGCATCTCGATCTCTGCGCTTCCATATTCCAGATCGTAGCTCTGGGAAATCGTATCGCAGGGGAGTTTTCCTTTTTTTCTTACCGGTACGAAAGCCTTGTGAAGATTATAGGCAATAGGTACTCCGAACATAAAGCCTCTTGACTCTGTTCCCACGATCACATCCACGTCCACATCCTTCAGAAATGCCTGCATGGAATCGATCGCCAGTTTTAATCCGTCCGCATCCTGCAGGATGCTGGTAACGTCCCGGAAAATGACTCCCGGCTCCGGAAAATCCGGAATACTTCTCACATACTCTTCTATTTTCTTCATACTTCCGTACCTCCGCTTCTCTAAATGAAAATCATAACTGTTCTGCGCCTGTATACAGGACACGGAACAGTTATCGCCAAATAATCAATATAAATCCAGATAAGTATATCACTTTTTTCCAGGGGAATCAATGAAAAACCCGACAAGACCCGGCAAAAACCGCCGTCTTCCGTCTTTTTCCGTCCTCAGCAGTAATTACGGATCACGATCTGAAGCGTTTCTCTTCCCTGGTATGTATTGATTTCAGGGTAATAGGTAACAGAAATCCTTTCCCTGTTTCCCGCATATGCGGCAAATGCTTCCGCCTCTCCAAAATAAACGGCGTCCGCCATACTTCCGTCAGGAGCCTGGATTTTCATTTTCGCCACATTTTGATTTTTGCCCAAAATCCTGAGATTTAAAACACGAAGATCCTTCTGGGCAAATAAAGGCTTCGTATTTCCTTTTCCGAAAGGCTCCAGTATTGACAACTCCTCTGTCAGTCCTTTTGTTAAATATGAAATGGGCATCGGAACGTCAATCGTAATTTTCGGCGTGAGTTCTTTTTCTGTCAGAGTGCAGTTCTCGTTCAGCTTTCTGCGGAACAGTTCCACATTCTCTTCTTTCAAAGACAGGCCCGCCGCCATGGGATGCCCGCCAAACTGTTCCAGAAGCTCTCTGCACTTTACCAGCTCGTCGTACATAGAGTACGCTTCAATGGAGCGTCCGCTGCCTTTTACTCCATTTTCTCCTCTGGTAAGCACAAATACCGGTTTGTAATATTTTTCCCTGATCCTGCCGGCAATAATTCCTGCCAGGCTTTCATGACATTCCGGAAGATACACTACCAGCACCGCGTCCTTTTTCAGCTCCGTCTCCTCGATCAGGCGGACAGCCTCTTCTTTTCCCTTTTCCGTCATTGCCTTCCTGCTCTGGTTCAGGGCCAGAAGATCTCCGGCTTCCCTGGCGGCCGCATCCGCGTCTTCCTCGCAGAGGAGCTTCAGCGAACGGGAAGCTGTGTCAAGACGGCCGCTGGCATTAATGCAGGGGCCAAGGACAAAACCCACATGATAGGCGGTAATCCTTCCTCCTTCCAGCCCGTTGGCGGCGATCAGAGCCCGGAGACCCGGATTCTTTGTATTCTCCAGCCTTTTCAGGCCTTCCTTTACGATGATTCTGTTTTCACCCTGAAGATCCATTACATCCCCTACGGTAGCTATCGCCGCTGCCTCGGAAAACTCCAGGATCTCTTCTTCCGGTATTTTATATTTTTCATAAAGAGCCCAGATAAGTTTCCAGGCTACTGCAGCGCCGCAGAGGTTCTTATTGGGATAGGCACAGTCGGACTGCTTCGGATTGATCACCGCGTCTGCCGGAGGGATCATCCATTCTCTCCCCTTTTCTGTGTCTGTATAGGGAATTTCGTGATGATCCGTCACGATCACCGTCATCCCGTCTTCTTTCGCCTGGACAATTTCTTCTGAGGCGGCAATCCCGTTGTCACAGGTGACAATGGTATCTATCTGGTCCTCCATCGCCTGTTCAATCAGTTGTCTGTGGATTCCGTATCCGTCCTTTACTCTGTCCGGAATGTAGGTATCCACCTGAGCGCCCAGACGTCTCAGACCTTTCATAAGTATAAAGGTGGAACTTACTCCGTCGATGTCGTAATCTCCGATGATCCGGATCTTTGCATGGGAGGCAATTTTTTCTGAAAGTATTTCCACTGCCTTTTCCATATCTTTTAAAAGCCAGGGAGAAGGAAGATCTTTTAAAGTTCCGTAAAGATACTCCCGGATCTTTTCTTCTCCCACCACGTCTCTGTTCCGTATCAGTCTGGCGATCACCGGATCAATACCGAACCGTTTTCCTATCTCCTGAAAATCGGCCTTTTTTGTCAGCACTACCCATCTTTCCATCTTTTTCTCCTGTCGCTGTTTTTAGATAAAAATGCATCCCGGGGCGGCTTTTTCTTCCGTCCCGGGATATCTCTTTTCCTGTAATCTTATTCTGATTTCTTTTCACCGGAAGCAGCCTTCTTTGCCGCCTCCTGAGCGGCAAGACGTTCCGCTACTCTTTTTCTGTTCTTCTTTTTCGGCTGATTTTTGCCGTTTTTATTTCCGTTATCCGATTTTTTCCCGCCTGTGGCATTCATATTCTGGTCTCTGTTTTCTTTAACAGAAACATTCCCTTCCACAGCCGGAAGGGCTGCGTCCGTCTTTCTGAAATACCGCTTCATCACAAGCCAGAGCGGGCCTGTGATACATACGGAGGAATAAGCGCCGCAAAGAATACCTACCATAAGCGGAGCCGCAAATTCCCGAATGGAGGAAACTCCCATAATGTAAAGGACCGCGACCATAATGAAGGTTGTCAGCGACGTATAGATACTTCTTGTAAGTGTCTGCGTGATACTTGTATTCACCACGTCTTCCAGAGTTTCCTGTTTTCCGCCCGCTTTGAGATGTTCACGGATACGGTCAAAAATAACAATCGTGGCGTTAATCGAATATCCTACGATCGTCAGCATGACCGCAATAAAGGTATTTCCAACAGACGTTCTGGAAATCGCATAAAAGGCAAATACCACAAGAACGTCATGGACCAGGGCCAGAACCGCGCTGCTGGCAAAACGGATATCTTTAAACCGGAACCAGATGTAGATCAGCATACATACTGTGGCCACAAGCACTGCCACAATGGCGTCTCTTCGCATCTCTGAGCTTACTGTAGAGGAAATGCTCTCTGTAGAGATCAGGCTTTCGTCCACATCAAAATTCTCCACCATCGCCTGATTCAAAGCTTCACGCTCATCCTGAGTAAGGGCGCGGGTTTTGATCACTACCTGATTGGTTCCCACGACCTTTGTGGGCTGTACATTTTTATCTCCTGTAACTTCTTCCACCACCGGAGTCACTTCGGAATCAATCTGCCTGATATCCATATCTTCATTGAAGGTAACTGTGGTAGCGGTTCCTCCGGAAAACTCCAGGCTGTAGTTCAGCGCGCTTCCTCCGGTCAGATTGTTTATGATCATCGCTCCAGGTCCTGACAGGATCAGAAGGATAGATATAAGGAAGAATATTTTTCTTTTACCGGTAAAGTTAAAGGCTTTTCTTTCTTTTGCTCTTCCATAGAATTTTTCATCCTGCACGCCTACTGCATACAGAGCGTTGACTACAAACCGGGAAATAACAAGAGCAGTAAACATGGACACCACAATACCAAGAGCCAAAGTGTAGGCAAAGCCCTTTACTGTGCCGGAGCCAAGCCACATAAGCACAAACGCGGCGATCAGAGTGGTGATATTTCCGTCAAAGATCGCGGAAAACGCTTTGGAAAAGCCGCCTTTAATAGCGCCCTTTACAGAAGCGCCCGCTGCGATCTCTTCTTTAATGCGCGCGTAAATGATAACGTTTGCGTCTACCGCCATACCGATACCCAGGATGATACCTGCGATACCCGGAAGCGTCAGAGTAATATCAAAAGCGTTAATGGTGATCAGAACGATCGCTGTATAAAGAATCAGCGCGACTCCGGAAACAAGACCCGGAATACGGTACACGATCACCATAAGCAGGATCACAAGCACAAGACCGATTCCGCCGGCGATAACGCTGGTGGTGATCGCTTCCTCGCCTAACTGCGCTGCCACTACACTGGAGCGAAGTTCTTCCAGTTCCAGGCTCAGGGAACCAATACGGATATAGGACGCAAGGTTCTGGGCTTCCTCCACATCCGCCATTCCATTGATCTGAGCCTGCCCGCCGGTGATCGCTTCCTGGACAGTAGGCGCGCTCAGGATTTCATCGTCGTATACAATGGCGATCTGGCTCCCTACATTTTTCTCTGTAGCCTCTGCGAATTTTTCTTTTCCTTCGTCTGTGAGCGTCAGATTTACCGCGTATTCACGGGAGCTGCCGTTCTGCTCCTGATAAGCGCCGCCTTCTGCGTCTGCGACGTCCGTGCCTTCCAGTACTACGGAACCGGATTCTCTGATCTCGTCCAGGCTTCTTGAAAGCACATACCTGGTTCCGTCATAACTGAAGTTCTCGTTTCCGTCCCCATCCGTCTGCTCAATAAAGCACAGAGAACCTGGTTTACCCAGATCGTTCAGGATTTCATCTGCATCTGTAACTCCCGGGATCTCCACGGTAATACGGTTGCTGCCTTCCTGATATGCCTGTGCTTCCGTACTGTACTGTTCTACACGTTTCTGCATTTTGTAAACAGTATCAGACATATCTTCACTGTCAGGATTTTTTTCCTTTGCCTGATATGTGATGCTGACTCCGCCGGCCAGATCCAGACCTGTTTTAATGTTCTTTGCGGACCCGGTTCCTGTAGGTCCCAGACCTATTCCGGCTGTATAGCACAGGAAGGCTGTAATGATCACAGTCAGAACCAGCACCGCTGCTGCTCTGTTTTTTTTCATAATTTTTCCCTTCTTATCTTTTTAATCTGCCAGTGCGGCTTTTATCATAATCGCGCACTCCACACGCTTTCGCTGAAGCTCGCAGCCGATCTCATAGCTGCCTTTAATATCCTTCTGGAAATGGTAGGCATTGGCGGCGCAGCCTCCGCTGCAGTAGAATCTGGCAAAACAGTTCCTGCAGTCTTCCTTTGTATAAACATTGCAGCTTTTGAATTTCTCACTGATCTCCGGATGAGTGATCCCCTCATCCACATTTCCCATCAGGAATTCTTCCTCGCCCACGAACTGATGACAGGGGTAAAAGTCTCCCCAGGGAGTCACGGCAAGATATTCTGTTCCGGAACCGCATCCGGACAGACGCTTATAAACGCAGGGGCCTCCTGTAAGATCGATCATGAAATGGAAGAAGTTAAAGCCTCTTCCCTCTTTTTCTCTTTTGATCATCTCTTTTGCCAGAATGTCATATTCTTCCAGTATTTTAGGAATATCTTCCCTGCGGATAGCATATTCCTCTTTCTCGGAAGCTACCACCGGTTCTACGGAAATCTGCTTAAATCCCAGATCCGCAAGGTGGAGCACATCTTTTGAGAAATCAAGATTATGATGGGTAAAGGTTCCGCGCACATAATACTTGTCCTGGTTTCTGGATTCCGCAAATTTGATAAACTTCGGCATGATCAGATCGTAGCTGCCCGCGCCTTTCCGGAAGGGCCGCATATAGTCATGCACTTCTTTCCGTCCGTCTACGCTGAGAACGACGTTCGCCATCTCCCGGTTGCAGAATTCCATTACCTCATCGTTTAAAAGAACGCCGTTAGTAGTCAGCGTGAACCGGAAGTTTTTGTTGTGGATTTTTTCCTGTTCCCGGCCATACTGGACAAGCTGTTTTACTACTTCCCAGTTCATAAGAGGTTCTCCTCCGAAGAAATCCACCTCCAGGTTTCTTCTGGAGCCTGAATTAGCGATCAGAAAATCCAGGGCCTTTTTTCCCACCTCAAAAGACATCAGGGCTCTTCGTCCATGATATTCGCCTTCCTCAGCAAAGCAGTAGCGACAGGCAAGGTTGCAGTCGTGGGCGATATGAAGGCAAAGAGCCTTCACTACGGTCTGCCTGTTTTTGGTAAACTCATCAATCGCGTTTTCATAGATATCTCTGGTAAAGAGCATTCCTTCTTCCTTCAGCTTTTCACACTCTGAAATGGAAGTCTGTATATCCTCCCTGCTGAATCTGTCTTTCAGTTTTTCTGCGATCTCTTCTGAAGACAGCCCATCTTCCATATAGGGAAGCACGTCATAAGTCACGGAATCTACCAGATGAATGCATCCGCTGTTTATGTCCAGAACAATATTATATCCATTGCTCTGGTATCTGTGAATCAGACTCATGTCATTGAAAATCCTTTCCTGTAAGTTTTCCTGTTTTCTCATACCGCCTGCAATATCCGGAAAATACCGTTCTTTTCCCGCAACTCCTGACCTTTATCATATGGAGAGCCCGTTTCTCCGGCTTCTTTATATTTTCCGGCAGCATAAGAATAAGCAGCGGATTTCACCCCGCTGCTTAACTGTTTTCCGGTTCTCCCGCCTTATTTATGCTCGCAGCTCTGATTTCCTACTGTGCAGGAAGTTTTGCATGCTGACTGACAGGAGGTCTGGCATTCGCCGCATCCGCCTTTTTTTACGGTATTCTGTAAGTTCTTTGTATTTAAGGTTTTAATATGTTCCATGGTATCTCCTCCTTATGTATAAATGATCTTGGGATAGTATAGCATAAATCCTCCGCAAATAAAAGCCCTTTTTTCTTCCTTGACGATTCCCCCGGCTTCAGGCCAGCATTCCGCCAAGCGCCCCTCCGCCCAGACACATACAGAATGTAGTGAGCGTATGCTGGAACGACATATCCCATCTCCCCTGGACAGCAAAAGACACCGCTCCCAGAAGAAGAAAGTAGGACAGCCCCACCAGGATCCCCCAGAAATACTTATCCTTTCTCATCAGCTTTCCCGCCAAAAATCCTCCTGCAAGGCAGGATATCACATATATGGCTACGATTCCCGCCGCAACAGGAGCTGTTCCCAGATCCAGTCTGAAAACAAGCAGGGCGAGCAGGAGCAGAAACGCTCCTGTCAGCGCGTACGCCAGAAAAAGTGATTTTAATACTGTTTTTATTCTCATAAAAAGCCCTCCCACTATCAAATATATGGGAAGGCTTTTTTTATATTCCTCTGTAGAAATTATTTTCTTTTTCTGAGATAAATGATCACCGCGATGATCACTACTGCCGCAACGGCAAGAATCACAAACGGTACGATCGGTGTGGAATCTCCTGTATTAACCGCGTCTGTGGAATCGCTGCTGTCCTGATCGGAGGTTTCTGCTTCATTCTGATCCGCACTGGTCTGGTTACTGCTGCTCTGGCTTCCGGAATTGTCTGAACCGGATGCTGCGGACGTAACTGTATTTTCTGTACTGTCCTCTTCTGCCGCAGGGGAAGCTGCTGCTGAAGGCGTTGCTGTTGCCTGGGGCTCAGAGGTATCCTCATATCCGTCCGACGCAATCTCTTCTCCCACCAGGGGCTTGCTTCCTGCTATGCCGAAAGGACTGAAAGAGTGCGTGCTGAATACCATTGTGCTTCCGTCTACGCTTGGCACGATCGTCTCCATTGCTCCATTGTCCAGAAGATGTTCTATCGTATATTCGTAGCCGGCCTTTACCGGAACGGTAACACTGATATATTCTCCATCCGGAACATGATATTCCGTATTATTTTTAAGATCCCAGAGTTCAAACTCATAGGACTTGAAGATATTAGCCTCCGTCTCATTTGAAAATTCATAGTCGTCCCCGCTGGAAGCCCGGAACTGCACGTACCAGGGCAGATTTACCCCTGATACGGAGATACCGTTGCATGTATGATTTTCTGCGGCTGCCGCCGCTTTTTCTTCTTCTGTCAGATCGTCTTCAAACTCATCGGGACGGGTATCTTTTTCACTTTCTTTGTCCCGGTCAAAGATATTTTCATTTTTTTCCGGTTCTTCAGACGGTTCCGGTGTCACGCTGATTTCCGGCGTCTCTGTAGCTTCGGGAGTCGGTGTGGCCGACGGTGTTTCTTCAGCTTCTTCTCCCTTTCCTTCATCCGGCTCTTCTGTTACTTCCGGCGTCACAGTAATCTCCGGCGTTGGTGTGGCTTCAGGTGTTTCTGTGATTTCCGGCGTCTCCTCCGGTTCTGGCGTTTCTTCCGCCTCAGGCGCTTCTGTTACTTCCGGTGTCTCCTCCGGTTCTGGCGTTTCTTCCGCCTCAGGCGCTTCTGTTACTTCCGGCGTCTCCTCCGGTTCTGGCGTTTCTTCCGCCTCAGGCGCTTCCGTTACTTCCGGCGTCTCCTCCGGTTCTGGTGTTTCTTCCGCCTCAGGCGCTTCTGTGATCTCCGGTTCTCCGGTTATCTCAACTTCAGTCTCTTCTCCCGTGCTCTCAGGATCCTGCTCCTCATAGGAATTATCGCCGGATCCTTCCTCCTCGCTGTAAGAATCGTCATATGAACCGTCACCGGACTCTTCCGTATATTCCTCATCCGAATAATCATTACCGTCTGTATCTTCCGACCATTCCTCTTCGCCGCCCTCCGGATTGGTAACTACCACAGTGACACTGCTGTAAATCCCGTCGGATACTCCGTCCCAACCGGAAATCTTCGCCAGGTCAGAAGAATCATACGGATAAAATACCACGTCATAAGACTGCACTCTTCCAGAAGGGATACTGGAACTGTCCAGCCACGACAGCGTGCCATAATCGCTGCCCGGAAGAGATATCTCAGAAAGAGGAACAGGATGCTCGATAGTTACGTTATCAGGAATCAGACTGCTGACCTGAATCTGCCCACTGCTTCCCTGTACCGGCAAAGGCTGGATCTGTCCTGCAATCAATGCCGCTGTCAACGCCGCTGCCGCCAAAACCTGTACATTTCTCTTTCCTCTATTTCTTTTTTTCATCATACTTACACCTCTGTTTATTTTCACACCAACTAATGATCTACAATCTATCGTATAAAATTCTCTGTTTTATCTACTGTAAAAGTAAAAGTCTGTCATCAGACTGTTATTATTTTTTAATTTTTTCGTAATATTTTTTCGTATTTTACGACACACGTATTATAACACAGTTCTGTTTTTTTCGACACCCCCAAATTGTATTTTTTTCAAAAACAAATTGCGTTTTCCCCATCTTTTTCTCAGTCCTTTTTCCCATGATAAAAACCGGTATCCTGAGGAAAAACCGGTTTTGTTCTCATGCCTATTTCATCAACAGAGAAAACTGTCTGATAATTCTGGTCAGTTCCCCTGTAACAGCGTCCACCCCCTCTTCCGACAGATCCCAGTTATCCCTGCTGATCCCGTCAGGAAAGGACGGACATACAAAAAATTTTGTTTCCGGATATACGTGCTGATAATACATCAGCACACGCCTGGAATGACAGGCTTTGCAGCAGAGGATCGCTTTTTTCACAGAAATCCTTTTTTCATCTGTCACTCTCTTAGAAAAAAGCGCGTTTTCGTAGGTATAGGTGGCGTGCTCCTCCTGGAGAATATCTTCCGGAGCAACACCATTTTCAATGAGAACATGCCGGAGAAATTCCCATTCTGTCTGATACTGTCCGGAATATTTTTCCTTCTTTGATAAAACCCCGGAAAAAGCTCCCGTCGTTATACTGTATTTCCCGCTGGGCAGGATATATCCCGCATATCCTTCTCTGTACAGCTCGGCAGCTTTTTCCGCCATCTGCGGATATCCATTCCCTGGTACAAAAATAATATCCGACTTTTCCGGCTGATCTTCTACAAAAATAAATTCTTCCATCTGTTTTAAAAACTCCCGATACGTCATCTGTTGTTTCTCCTCTCCGGCCAGGGTGCTTTTTCTGAACTACTGCACCCCGCTCTTCTTTTATTTTGTTACGATCACCGTACTGTAGCCGTCGTCGCGCAGTCTCTGTTCCATATCAACGGCATTTCCAAGCTGTTGGAACGCTCCCGTCTGCACTTTATAAAGATTATTTTCATGAAGGAGGAACGACGGATACCCCTGCTCCATCAACTGATACAGCATACGGTCCGCATTTTCCCGGTTCCCGAACGCCCCGGTCTGTACACGGTAATACAAAGGCGCCTCGACAGTTTCTTCTGTCAGTGTGCCAAAGATAGCTTCGGCAATGCTCCTGGCAGTCTCTTCCCTGTTTTCATCATAAAACCGGTTATCCTTATCTGTATTCAAAAATCCGGTTTCAATAAGCAGGGCCGGCATTTTTGTCCTGCGCAGTACTACAAGTCCGGGGCGCTCTTTCACCCCAAGCTCCCGGAATCCCACTTCTCCCAGTGCGCCGACAATATTCTGCGCCATGTCGTATTTTATCCCGTTTTTATCATACACCAGAACTTCAACGCCTTCATACTGATTGTCAGACGGACTGCTGTTTCTGTGAAAAGATATAAAATAATCGGCTCCTGATTCATTTGCCAGCTTTGCTTTTTCAAAAGGCGTCTGATATTCATCAGTAGTCCTTGTATATACAACGTCAATCCCGTTCTTTTCCAAGATCCGTCCTACATCCAGCGCAAGCTGCAGATTGTCGTCTTTTTCACGCCGCCCCTGATAGACGGCTCCCGGATCGCTTCCCCCATGTGCAGGAAGCAGTTTGCGGAAATTTTCCACAAACTGCTTCCTGTATTCCATACTCCTTCCTTACCGGAAAGATTTTATGAATTTTTCATAACCACATTCTGCACAGTATCCGCTACATGTTCACAGGCGTCCGCGCATTTCTCCATATAGCTGTAAATCTCTCTCCATGCAATAATCTTGATGGCGTCTTTTTCTGTAACATGGAGGGTTCTCATTCCTGTTACAAAAAGCTGGTCGGCTTTTTCTTCAAGCTCATTGATCCGGATGATTCTTTCCTTAAGCGTTTTTGAACGGCGGAAGTCCGCAAAGTCCTTCATCATATTTTTCATTTCTTCGCAGCACTGGGAGACAACGCCCATAAGATCAATGGCATCTTTTCGGATTTCTTCCACATTATTGATATAAACACGGATCAGGACGTCCTCCAGCTTGTCTGTTACCTCGTCGATATTATCGCCGAGAGAAGCAATATCCTCCCGCTCAATAGGCACAATAAAAGCTCTGGCAAGACTGTCCATAACCTGATGCCTTTTGTCGTCGGCTTTATGCTCGATCTCATGAATCTCATCCAGACGCATCTGAATTTCTCCGGCATTATAATTCTCCAGGACTTTTTTCAGCAACTGCGCCGCTTCACAGGAAGCTTCCGCGCTTTCAATGAATTTCTCAAAATAAAACATATCCTGTTTTTTTGACATTTTTTCATCCTCCATAAATTTAAAAGATATACATAAATATTTTGGCCATAACAAAGCTGATCAGACCGCATCCCGGAAATGTAAAGATCCAGGTAAGCATCATATCCTTTACTACTGAGAAATTGATCGCTGACAAACGTCTGACAGCACCCACACCCATAATGGAACTCGTCTTTGTATGTGTTGTAGAAACCGGAATACCAAACACACTGGAAAACAGCAGGCAGAACGCTCCCGCCAGGTCTGCGGCAAATCCCTGATATTTTTCCAGTTTCACCATATCCATACCTACAGATTTGATGATCTTTTCTCCTCCCACGCTGGTTCCCAGCGCCATCACAACACTGCAGAGAAGCATCAGCCAGACAGGAATCTGCATTCCGGAAACTTCATTCTGACCGTTGGAAAAAGCGATTCCCAAAAACAGTACGCCGATAAATTTCTGGCCGTCCTGAGCGCCGTGCATAAAGCTCATTGCCGCTGCTCCGGCTATCTGAGCGCCTCCGAAAAAGGTATTTGTCCTGCGGCGGTCCAGGTTCCGGCATACAACTGTCAGTATTTTACAGATAACCCAGCCGCTGGCAAAACCAAGGGCCAGACTGAGAACCAGTCCGTAAAGGACCTTTACCCATTCTCCCATATTTACTCCGCCGATTCCCTGCTGAATGGCGATCGCCGCGCCGGTAAGTCCTGCGATCAGACTATGGCTTTCACTGGTGGGGATACCAAAAATAGACGCCCCTACGCTGTAAACCACAATGGAAAAAAGCGCTGCGCATAAAGCGATCATGGCTTCATCCGTGCTGTTTCCAAAATCAACCATATTGCTGATAGTGGAAGCTACCGCACTGTTTATCTTTGTCATAACAAGTACGCCCAGGAAGTTAAAAGCGGCGCTCATCCAGATTGCCTTGCGCACTCCCAGACATCTGGTTGTCACGCAGGTAGCGATAGCATTCGGCGCGTCCGTCCATCCATTTACAAAGATCACTCCCAGCGTAAGTAATGTTGTAATGCAAAGTGCGGGATTAGAGGTCATCTGCTGCCAAAAATATGAAAATGATATATCCATTAAATTTATCTCCCCGTGTTTTAAATTTTTTTATAGTGATTCTTCAAAACGGTCAATGTTGCTTACTTTTCCGATCACCACCATAATATCGTCAGCCTGCAGACGGTATCCCGGCAGTACCTCGATATTGGTGATCTCGCCGCTCTCAATGGCAATGATATTCAGATTATACTTCGGACGGATGCCCAGTTCCTCAATACTGTAACCCTTGATCTTATCGGAAACTCTGATCTGGCGGATCTCCACGCTGTTGTCAAGAGAAACATAATCCAGAAAATTCCTGGAAACAAGCCGCTTGCCCAGTCTTAAAGCCATATCTCTTTCCGGGTAAACAACCTCCGCGCCGATTTTCTTCAGCACGGCTCCCTGTTCAACGCTGATCGCTTTGGCGATCACTTTGGGAACCCCCAGTTCTACAACGCGCATCGTTGTCAGGATCGAAATATCGATTTTTTCTCCGATGCAGACGATCACCACGTCGCAGTTCTGTATTCCGATTTCTCTCAGTGTCTCCATATCAAGATCATCTGACACAAAAGCATATTCTGTATACTGACGGACTTCTTTCACCTTACTCTCACTGCGGTCAACTACGATTACCTCTTTTCCCGCTTCCGCCAGAGAGATGGCGAGAGCTGTTCCGAAACGTCCCAGCCCTATTACTCCAAAAGAAGTTGCCTCATTGCTATTTTTCATCTTTCTTTACCTTTATGTGACCTGCACACATATCCTTTCTAAAATAAAACTTCCGCGCATCCTTCCGGATGCGGCTTTTAAACAAACAATATATTTCCGCTTATCCAATGGAAACCGTTTCTTCTGTATAGTGGGCGCGGGGAACCGGATGATCGATCCACATGGACAGAAGCGTTACCGCTCCCAGTCTTCCGATAAACATAATGATGATGATCACCAGCTTGCTGGCCACACTCAGAGTCGGAGTGATCCCTGTAGACAATCCGACGGTTCCAAATGCCGAAACAACTTCAAACAATACCTGAATGAAGGTAAATTCCGGATCCAGTACGCACAGCAGAAATGTTCCCACACACACCACTGCCATAGAAAGCAGCGTAATGATGGAAGCGCTTGAAACTGTTCCTTTTGCAATGCCCCGATGAAAGGCGCCCACCTGTTTTTTATTGAACATGGCTCTGGCTTCCTGTATCAAGACAAAGAAAGTCGTCGTCTTGATACCGCCGCCGGTAGACCCCGGCGAAGCGCCTACAAACATCAGTATGCATAAAACAAAAAGACCTGCGTTTGTAAATTCACCAATAGGATATGTGGAGAATCCTGCTGTTCTGGCTGAAACGCTGTGGAAAAACGCTCCCATCCAGCTGATGTCTTCCGTAGCCTTCAAAAGCAGAGTCCCCACGATCAAAAGCGCTATCGTAGTCGTAATTACGATTTTTGAGTGAAACATAAGCTTTTTGAACTTTCTGTGACTGAGAATATCACGGATCACCAAAAAGCCCAAACCTCCGAAAATGATCAGCACACAGGTGATCATATTAAGAAGCACATTGTCCCTGTAAGGAATCAGATTTCTCAATCCTCCGAGAATATCAAAGCCGGAATTATTAAACGCCGCTATGGAATGAAAAATACTGATGCCCGCCGCGTGGAGGGGCGGATAATCCTGAACAAAAACAAGAAAACTCAAAACCGCTCCTGCTCCCTCAAAACATAAAGTTGTCAGAAGCACCGATTTTACAAGTCTTACCATTCCCCTGTAGCTGTTGATGTTCAGCGCTTCACTGACCATCATCCTTGTTTTCATGCTGACACGTTTCCTGATTGCCAGCATAAATCCAACTCCAACAGAAGTTACCCCAAGTCCTCCGATCTGGATCAGAGCCGCAACTACAGCCTGCCCGAACGGGGTAAAGTGATCCGCCGTATCTATGGCGATCAGGCCAGTTACGCATACGGCGCTTGTAGAGGTAAATAAGGCATCAATTGGTGTTACTACAGCTCCGTCCTTTACGGAAACCGGCAGAAGCAGAATCAGAGCACCGAGAAGGATCACCAGCGCGAAACCGCCGGTAATGAGACGGCCCGGTGGCTGCTTCTTGATTCCATTGATGATTTTATTCATTGTCGTTTTCATTTTATTTTATTATCCTTGCTATTTTATCCTTTTCTTAAATTATGTCCAATCCCGGAGATCTCTCTCCGTTCTTTCCATCCTTTTTGAATAAAATAAGCAATTCCCGCAAAAAACGGGCGCAAAGAAATATGGCAGGCTGAAAACATGCAAAGAAACGCTCCTCTTTTGGAACGTAAAGAAAATATCTCCTGCTCACAAGAACTGTCATTATGGCAGCTCCGGAAATCGACAGAGAATTTGATCTCTTACATGGTCTTGCTGGCCATGTAAACGCCATACCCGGAAAATTGGATATCGTTCCATTTTGTGTAATATAACAGACCGATTCCCTCTGCTCTTCCCAGTCACAGGCAGAGGACAAAATTTTGTCATCCGATGTTCTGGTTTCTGTCCGGCAAAAAGCAGTATTATCCAATGCCAATAAACAGAACACAGCCAGAATGCAAATGAGCATCAGACTGTGACGATATTTCCCGTCCACAGTGTCTTCTCCTTTCCGTCAATTATTTAAAAAATAACACCCCCCTCTCCATTTGTCAATACTGGTTATTTATTTGTCAATAACTGTCGCGTCCTTCTTTTTCCGGATAGTTTTCGCTGAAACAAACTGCCTGGTTTTCCTCAAATCGGTAGTAAAGTTTCAGGTATCCGTTTTCATACACTTCAATTCTATCGATCATTTTCAGAAGAAGTTCTCTATCCAATGTACTGGACTCTTCTCTTTTTATGTACTTTAGGATTTCTTCTTTTTCTACCTGCTTTTTCCTGTTCTCCGCCTCTTTTTCTTTTATCAGCGTTTTAATCTGTTCTCTGCAGTATTTTTCCTGCTCCTGATATTCTTTCCTGTAAGAAAACAGCTCTTCTCTTGAAAGTATTCCATCTTTATAGTCCTCGTAAAGAGACTGTCTGCGTCTTTTTATAGATTCCTGCTCTTTCTGCATCTGAGAGATGGTCCGTGATATCCCTGATAGAACATCGTCATCCGCAGCCAATCTTTTTATTGTATCAGAAAAGAGTTCTGTTTTTTTCAATATCCGCTTTAAATCGTCCCTGATCACGGCCTCCACCGTCTCTGAGGGAATCGCATGCGGCGTACAGCACTCTCTACCATATCTTTTATATGTTCCACAGTAATATACTGAAGCCATACCGCCGTTTCTGCGTTTCCATCGGTTCAGAGTCATACTTTTTCCGCATTCCCCGCACCGCAGCATACCATAAAACATGTTTTTATCCTGATTCTGTGCCGCGCCCCGTCCCTTCTGCTTTAAAAGTTTCTGTGTCTTTTCCCATAGCTCAGGTTTTATCAGAGGTTCGTGGGTTCCGTTCACCCGTATCCACTTCTCCCGGGGCATCATATGCTGTTTCCCATGCATTTTCTGGTATTTTTTCCCCTGTACCATGTTTCCTGCATACATTTCATTCCCCAGAATCTTATAGATTGTGTCATAAGTCCAGCATGTTCTTTTTGCGACGGCATTTTTATAATTTCCGTCGTGAATCCTTTTATATTCCGACGGACACGGAATCCCCTCTTCATTTAACATCTGCGCGATATTCTTTTTCGGAATTCCCTCTGTAAACAGATCAAAAATCCGTCTTACAACATCAGCCGCCGGTTCATCAATCAGAAGCCTGTTCCTGTTTACTGGATTTTTTCTGTAACCATAACAGGCAAACGCGCCAATAAACTCGCCTGCTCTCTGCTTGGCGTTCATTGTGGCATGGATCTTTCTGGAAATATCTCTGGCATATTGTTCGTTAAATATATTTTTTATAGGAAGCAACAGATCATAAGCCTGTTTTTGACTGTCTATTCCGTCAAGAAGGGAAATAAACCGAACAGCCTTTTCCGAAAAAAAACGTTCAAGATAGTAGCCAGTATCAATATAGTCCCTCCCAAATCTGGATAAGTCCTTTACAATGACACAATTCACCGTTCCTGCTGTGATATCCCGTATCATTCGCCTAAAATCGGGTCTTTCAAAATTTGTCCCTGTATATCCGTCGTCTATGTAAAAATCTTTCAGCAAAAATTCTTCTTTTCCCGTTAAAAATCCTGTCAACAGCTTCTTCTGATTGGCCACACTGTCGCTTTCTTCTTTATCGCCGTCCTCCTTTGACAATCTGATGTATACTCCGACATAATATTGGGGACAAAAGCGTTCTACAGGATCATGCATTCCGACCATCCTTCATTAAAAGATTCCTATATAATATATGAAGCAAAATTTCCTCCAATGTAGTTTCTCCCAGATATACTCTCTTTATATGATAGCATTCCGGTCTTTTTGCTTTCATTTTCATTATTTTCCTTTCATTATGTCATCTGCTGAAAAGATATGTCTGAAACCATGTCCAATATACCATATTCTTTTCTGCACATTCTGCTTCCGCCATGTCCTGCGTCAAGCATAATTTTATATGCCAATGAGTATTCCTCCTGACGGATAAAATATTATTTATGTATTATATGCAGTTTTCTTTTTTATGTCTCTTTAATGCACTTGATTGACGCTGCAGCTTATAACCTCAGGTTCTTTATCCCGCTACGCAAAATTCTCCTGTAATCCTGTCATACTGATAAATCTGAAAAGTCAGAAAATCTTCCGGAGGCGTTGTCTCATGAACAGTTTCCTCCAACACCTGTCTCAGTGTTTCCGGATCCGTATTAGTCACACTATGTATCATCGCTTCATGAATACTGGTAAAAACAATATAAAAATCATCATTCATTAATTCCGCGATTCGCCCGGCCACTCCCGGCAAAAAAACAGCCACTGCTCCGTTCGTCCTTTTTGTTGTACTTAAACAGTTTCCCAGAGCATCTGTTCTTATAGAATAATCGGACACTAAATTCATGAAATTGTCTCCACTATAGGACGGATTAAAAACCAGCTTCTCCCAACAGTATATTCTTGGAGGCGAAAAAAAGTAGGTATTCAATAATGCTTTATCAAAAACTTCATTCCTATCTATTCCCCATTCCTCCAGCATATAATTTTTTACTTTCATACTTGTCATGCACCCGTCCGCTTCTCCCATGCAGATATAAAGCACCATTGCAATGTCGCCCATTTCTCTGTATATCACATCATTCAGTTCTGATCTGTGGATTTCTCTGTTTAAAAGCCGGATAAACAAATCTCCTTTTATTTTTCCATAATCGTTTATATCCTCTGCCTTTTTTAAGATTCCAGCCTTCGATATACGCTGCATTCTATCCATAACAGCTTTCACAATTTCCTCCATAGATTTCCCCTGACTATAGGCTATGTAAAGTTCCCTGATATACAAAGCGCATATTTCAGCTTTTCCATTGGCTTCAGAACACTTCAAAACCAGTCTGTCATCTTCGGTGGGAGGAAAATCTTCTTTTTTCTTATAATAAATCCGTTTTTCCCCGTATCCGGTTGCAGCCAAAAGTTCCCTGCGAAGCTGTTCTACAAACATTTCATATTTTTTCTCCATTATACACTCCTTGATCCCTGTGAAACGCGGACGATATGTCCAGAATTATTCAGATACTGCCGTCTCAAAAAGCTTCTATTTGTAATACTGTTAATCAGCTTTCAAGAGACTGCCTTGCAGAAGGAAGTGAACCTTCCTTAGAATTGTTATGTTTTTAGTATAAGCTGTCCGAACAGACATGTAAAGAATTTTTCATCGACAAATACCGACAGCTATACTGGCTCCCGGTTCTGTTTTTGAACAAAGAGGACCAGTCCTTTTCAACTTTCTGGACTTCTCATCCATATGTGACTTGTCCCCTTTGTACGCCAGATGCATATATCCGCATATTCGCGGAGCGTTTTTCCTTCAGGAATCAAACCGCTCCGTTTGTTTTCAAAAATTTAAGGAATGCTTCGCATCCTTCTACAATATCCCTGTAAGTCACTTCAAAATTTCCCGTATACCATGGGTCGGCAATGTCTCTGGGAGAATCAGAAAAATCCAACAGCAGAAACAGTTTATTCTGTGGATCCTTTTTTACGATCCGCATCATATTTCTTCTGTTCCACTCATCCATGCCGATGAGGTAATCATATTTTTCATAATCCGATTTTTTCATCTGAATCGCATATTTCCCCTCACAGGAAATCCCTGCCTCCCGAAGTTTCCTCCGGGTTCCAGGATGTACCGGGTTACCGATTTCTTCTGTACTGGTGGCTGCGGAGGCAATATAGAACTGATCCTCCAGTCCTCTCCTTCGTACCATATCCTTAAAAACAAATTCTGCCATGGGAGAGCGGCATATATTGCCGTGGCATACGAATAGTATTTTTATCATATCTCTTATATCCCTTCAAAAGCCTTCAAACCTTGATATTACGGGCTTTCTGGCGCTTTTTTTATTTTTTTGTTTTGCCCCAAACCTACGTTATTCTTCGTAAATCCACGCAGATTTACGGGCAAATAGTGTAGTAAGTGGTGTCTGAAGAATATTATTTCATGCAGTGCATGACAACACTTATCATCATCTCTTTTTCTTCTGAAGTTGTCGCAAATTTTGCGACAACTGAATTTTGTTCGGACAACTCTTCTCTTAAGGCATTATTGATATGTTTTCCAATAGTTTTGACATCAAAAAATTGCGATTCAAACGGCACTATCCAATATTGGGAGCCTTCTGGTGATACATCTCCACAATCCAGATAATCAATATAATCATATTACATAATCAACAATGGGCGTATAAGTACCATTAAAAACAGGAAGGTAACCGCTTGATATCATTCCAGGTAGTGTAAAAAACTTTGTGGCTTTGGTAAAAAATGGCTCCTTTTTGGTAAG
>CBJMC01400__coassemble_612_pt1 | contig 62190 bp, 51 predicted proteins | sample CBJMC01400__metabat2_low_PE_023 | metagenome-assembled genome bin CBJMC01400 | reverse complement strand
CCAGAAAATCAGGATGGGTGTTCATAATTTATTCATTCATGCGTTTGTCGTGCGGGAAAACAGAGTCAGGATATATACTGAACAGGTGGAGATACTAAGAAGACATATCCGGGAAAAACGCCCAGAAGCGGAAGCACAGAGGGATGTTCCGGGAGATAAGGAGGAAACAGAATGGAGTACAGGATGACAGACGCCCTGATCGAAAAATTCCGGGCGCAGTTGGAGGATGAAGAAAAAACAGCGGCAACTATTGAGAAATATATCCGGGACGTCCGGGAATTCCAGAAATACGCCGGGAAGGAGGCAAAGGTGACAAAAGAGCTGACCCGGGCGTATAAAGAAAAGCTGCGGAGAGAATACGCTCCCGCTTCTGTAAATTCCATGCTGGCGGCGCTGAACGGCTTCCTGAAAAGAACGGGCTGGCTCGACTGCGCGGTAAAAAGCCTGAAGCGGCAGAAGGAAGCCTTTCGTTCCACGGAAAGGGATCTGACAAAAGAGGAGTATTTTTGTCTGGTAAAGGAGGCGAAAAAGCAGGGAAAAACACGCCTCTTTCTAATCTTACAGACCCTCTGCTCTACAGGTATCCGCATCAGCGAGCTTGCGTATATCACGGCGGAAGCAGTAAAAAAGGGTCAGGCGGCGGTGCGTTCCAAAGGAAAAGAGAGGACGGTCCTTCTGCCGGAAAAACTGTGCGCACAGTTAAGGCTGTATATACAGCCTGGGAGCAGGGGGAGCGTTTTTGTCACAAGAAACGGAAAGCCTGTGGACAGGAGCAATATTTTCCATGAAATGAAAAAACTCTGCGAAGGGGCGGGGATCGCTAAAGAAAAGGTATATCCTCATAATCTCCGTCATCTGTTCGCGAAAACTTATTACCAGGAAAAAAGAGATATTACCCACCTTGCGGATCTTCTGGGACACGCCAGCATCAATACCACAAGGATCTATACTATTGTCAGCGACAAAGAACAGATACGCCAGATAGACCGTCTGGGGCTGATATTCCAGATAGAATAAAAAAACCACAAAATATCTGTTTTGTGGTAAATAAAGCGACATACATATGTATCTTTGATAACGTAGTCTATTATAGCAGACCGAAACGGCTTTTTCAATCGTCAAATCTGCTGATTTTGTGCGGAAAATCTGTCCTTTTGGGCACAGAAAAAAACCGTATGCTCAAAGTCTTTCCCAAAATAGATAGTTGGTATAGCAGGATGAAGAAAAAAAGACGTTCATACGGCTGGAATTATACTTTTCTTTTGTAATTCTGAAAGATGATGCGTATCTTTACCACAAAACAGATATTATGTTGTAAATGCTGCGGCAGATAAAAGCGGACTGCCTGTGTGCTGCGATAACGAAAAAAGGCGATGAAAAAGGAGGAAGGGAGAACACGGAATGTTCAAAAAAGTAAAACGGATGATGGCATTCCTGTTGACGCTTGTCGTAGTCGCGTCCCTGGTCTATCAGGACGGTTACAGAGCGCTGGCCCAGGAGCTTGTTCCACAGGAACAGGCGGAAGCGCAGGCCCTGTCCGAAGAAATTCCTGATGAACCAGAAGCTCAGGAGCCTGTCCCGCAGGAGCCGTCAGATCAGCCCGTAACTGCTGAACCGACGCCGGGAACAGAAGACAGCGGCACAGGAACAGAAGAGAACGTCTCTGAAACGGATATTCCTGACGCGAATGCTCCGGAAGCAGACGCAGGAACAGAAGAGAATGTTTCTCAGACCCCGGCGCCAACAGAAGAGCCGGAAGCAGAATCCGCCGGGGATCAGGACGCCGGGGCCCAGCAGGAACAGACGCCGACGGGAACGCCCACAGCAGCGCCTACAGAGGTACCCGAAGAAACACCCACAGCGACGCCGGAACCAACTCAGGAGCCGACCGGGGCCCCGGAGGAAGTTGTTCTTACAGAGCAGACTTTGAGTGTTTCCACAGGAGACGCGACAGTCACTCTCCAGGGTGTAATGCCGGAGAACGCTAGTGTACAGGCAATCCCTGTTCAGGTGGAGATTGAAGGTCAGGAGGTACTGGCTGCCTACGACATTACGATTTATGACGCGAAAGGCCAGGTTTACCAGCCGCAGGAGGGCGCGATCAAGGTGGATATCACCAATGCGGCGGTAGCGGAAGCGAGAGCTTCCCAGGAAGAAGTTTCCGTATATCATATGGAGGACGCGGCTTCCGCGCCTCAGGAAGTGGCGGCGGCTCCGGAAGGAAACGGCGTGTCGTTCCAGGCGGAAAGCTTTTCCATCTATGTGGTGACGAAGGATCCTCACTATACGGCGACTTATAATTTTTATGCGGAAGAGGAAGCAGAGCCTGTTAATACCCAGATTCTTTCCGCAGAAGAGAAGCTGAACCGTCCGGAAACACCGGAAAATACACAGAATCAGAAGTTTATCGGCTGGTTTTATGAAAATGGAAATGAGTTTGAGGATTCCAATTTCGGGAAAACAGCCGGAGAACTGAATGGAACATTGAGCGGCAGTATAACAATTAATCTGTACGCCCATTATGAGACTGTGTACTACGTATATTATATGTCTGGTAATGACGAGGGAAGCCATGTGCTTTATACCCAGACATATGAAAACGGGGCGGCGGTCGATTGGAAGGATGTGCCATTTAAGACCAGTGATGTGAATATGGCGTTGGTTGGATGGTCGCAGAATCCCGATGCAGAAAATCCCGATGCAGGTCTTATTGTCAACGGCAGGGATATTACTCTGTATCCGGTCGTAAAAGCGGCGCATTGGATCACCTATGACTCCCAGGGCGGCTCTGTAGTTGATCCGGCGTATGTGCTGGCAGGAGGAACGACGCAAGAACCGTCAAGACCTATCCGGACAGGGTATGATTTCACTGGATGGTATACAGAACCAGAGTGTAAAAATGAGTTTAGGTTTGGCGAAGAACTTACAGAAAATATCACCTTGTATGCCGGATGGAGAGCAGCAGAGACAACCTATACAGTGATCTACTGGAAACAGAAGGTAACAGATGATAAAAATGCTCCTGACAACCAAAAAACCTATGATTATGGTGGAAGGACAACCCGTCAGGCTACGACAGGGGCAACAGTAGGGGCTACAAGGGAAGACCAGAGTCAGAACTATACAGGTTTCCATTATAATTCAGCTAAGCAGCTTCGGATCACTGTGGCAGCAGACGGAAGCAGCATTTTGAATGTGTATTATGACAGGGATCTGATTACGCTGAATTTTTATGTTGAGGGAGGAAATTGGTGGAATCCGCACTATGAATTGTCTGACACAATGACCGGACTGTACGGCTCCACACTGGAAGCAAACGGGTATACGTGGCCAAGCGAGTCTAACTGGTCTTATGACAGTGGATGGGGACAGACGACAACCCAGACATATATGGACGCGTTCATACCGCCCACTGAAGTGCGGGGAAATACTGTAGATTTTAAGGAAACAGACAAAGGTTCCGTGGAAATCAGACATTATGTAGAAAGTTTGGATGGAAGCTGGGAACTGAAAGCAGAGACAACAGGATCAAATAATTCCACATTTACTTTCAGTAACAAATTTAATGGCTTCACTGTCAGTGAATATAGAATATATGAAGAAGGCCATTGGGAATGGAAGGATTGGAATAGAGTATGGGTAGAGGGAGGATGGACAGACTGGAAGCAATGTTCTCCCGATGATAAAATAAGTGACTATTCTGGTGGATTGGAAGTCCGTCATAAGCGTAACCTCTACACTCTGGATTATGTAAGCCAGAATGAAACAATCGAATCAGAGCGCATTAAATATGAAGCTCCCCTTGAAAGTTATGAGGATTTCACTCCTGAGCATCCGGAAAATCTGCCGGACTACTATCATTTTGGCGGCTGGTATAAAGACCCTGATTGTACGGAAAAGTTTGACTTTTCAGGGACAATGCCGGCGAATAATCTTGTGGTTTATGCAAAATGGACACCTGAGCCGATAACTGTATACTTCAACACTGACGGCGGTACAGAGATCCCGGATCAAACAATTGCCGCCGGAACAACTGCAACGAAACCGGATGATCCTGAAAAAGAGGGATACACCTTTGCCGGATGGACAAGAAACGGGGAACCTTTTAATTTCAGTACGCAGTTGATCGAAGATACAACTTTAACGGCACAGTGGATCAGCGATGAATCCTATGTTCTCCGGTTTGACCCGGGCGCTGGACAGGGAGATGCATTTAATGCTTCACAGGAATATGCAGACGGAGCAACCGCAAAGCTTCCGAACGCTTCTGAAGAATGGACTGCTCCGGACGAAAAAGAGGGATTTATCTGCTGGAATACAAAAAAAGACGGAACTGGAACGGACTATTATCCGGGAGCAGAATTTACAATCTCCGCAGAAGACGCAATAGAGGATGAAACCGGAAATAAAGTTATCACTCTTTATGCAAAATGGGCGGAAGGAAGAAGGACAACCCTGACGTATGATTACAATGGAGGACAGGACAAAGATAATTCAGAAATAAAATCTGAGACTGTGGATATTCTCACGCCAAATGAGAAATATCAGATCACAAATGACGGAAGCAATATAGTGCGTGAAGGATACACCTTTATCGGATGGTCCACTTCCAAAGATGGTTCTTCTGGTATTTTGAAGATGAATGCTGAAATCCAGGTGGACACTCTGAAGCCGGGAACGAATGTGCTTTACGCTCAGTGGAAAAAAGCAATTACCGTGACTGTGACGAAGAAAGTTGACGGTTCTATGGGCGACCGAAACGCTGAGTTCAAGTTTACATATACTGTGAATGGAGGCCAGCTACAGAATGCATCTTTGAGTAACGGTGAATCTTTCAAGATTGACAGTCTGAAACCGGGCGATGAGATTATTGTGACAGAAGTCAGCGGTGGAGAGGACGGATATACGACAGAGTATACGGTAAAGGGAGCTACGACGACAGGAAACACATATAAGGCGACATTGGGAGAAGACGACGAAAGCTATGAAGTAGTCTTTACTAACACCCGTTGCATCGTTCCCCCAACTGGGCTTTCCGACAACATGGCTCCGTTCGCGGCTATGACGCTCGCAGGTCTGGGAGCGGCGGCGATCTTCTTCCTGCCGCGGCGCAGACGGCAGTAACCCGTGATGGAGAGAAAACAGAATACTTCTGGAAAAAGACAGCTTTCGGAGGAAGAAATTCTGGAACGGAAGCGCAGGCTCAGGCAGATGGAACGAAGCGTCCAGGAGACAGAAGCTTTTGGCGGAAAGAGAGCCGCTTTCCGAACATCCGGCAGGCGAAGCGCACGGCCGGAGCTTGGAGAACGGCAGAGCTTTGAAGAGGCTTATAAAGAACTGGAAAACAAAAAAACGGACAGAGAGCCGGATAGCTTTGAGCCAGACGAAGAGGAAGATTTTTCCAGAAGAAGAAAAAATGCGCAGCAGACAAAAACTTCCCGTAAACAGGGGAAACCACTTTTACAGAAAAAAAGACTTTCCCTGGGCTGGACACAGAAAAACAGAAAACCTTCTTCCATAAACCAGAAAGACAAACGGACGCAGCAGCCGCAGAACGGTATGGCTGTGATCCGCTCCTTCCTGGTAAGGCTGGCAATGCTGGTGGTTCTTCTGGCAGTGCTTTTTGGTGTGGTCTTTGGGATTACGTCCATGGCGAACGCAGATATGCAGCCCAGCATCTGCGCGGGAGATTTGATGCTTTATTACCGATTGGAAAAGGATCTGAACAGCGACGACGTGGTCGTTTTCAAAAAAGACGGCGAGACGTACACGGGAAGAATTGTGGCGAAAGGCGGAGATACGGTGGAGATCACCAGCGACTCCGAACTGAAAGTAAACGGGAGCATTGTGGTGGAAAACGAGATCTACTACAGTACCCCTCAGTATGATACGGACGTCCAGTATCCCATTTCTCTGGAGGAAAAAGAATATTTTATTCTTTGCGACAGCCGCGAGGGGGCGAAGGACAGCCGTTACTTTGGCCCGGTTACCCAAAAAGAGATCAAAGGAAAAGTCATTACGATCATCCGGAGATCCGGAATATAAAAAAGAACCGCCCTTTTGGAAAGTTTCCGGGGAGGTTCTGTGAGGATGAGTAGAATGTGGCGTGAGATCAAAGGATATGAAGGATTGTATGAAATAAATGAAAACGGCGTTCTGCGCCGGATGGAAGGCGTCGGCTCGGACGGAAGGAGAGTTTCCGCCCATGTGGTTGCGTCTTCCAGAGCGGTAAACGGGATGCGGTATGTGGCATTGTGGAAAAACGGACAGAGAAAAACATATATGCTTCATAAACTCTATGCCGCCGCGTTTTATGTGTCGGAAAAAGAAGCGTGCAGGAGACTGTATAAAGGATTTTCCGGAAACGTACAGGCAGTCCGGAATGTGAGGAACATTCTTCTTCATAATCTGGATTCTCTGGAAAAAGAACATGCCGCCGGAAACAGCAGGCATGATGAGATCCTGTACATAAAGCAGTTCCTGGACGAGCTTGACAACGACATAGTACACAATCCTACAGCAACAAAATAAGGAATCAAAAAAGGAAAACTCAGGCGCGAAAACACACCGCCTGAACAAAATGGAGGAAAAGAAATGAAGAGCAAAATGGTACGCAAATTAACAGCACTTTTTGTAGCAGGAACCATGATGGCAGCAATGGGAACAACGGCGATGGCTGCAGAAAATCCTACAAATCTGACAATTACGAAAGAACTGATAAAAGAAGTAAACGCTTATGCGCCAAACACAGAATTTCAGTTTTCAATAGTTCCTGGAGCAGCAGGAGTAACAGAAGATGGAATGCCGATCACAGCAGGACCGGAAGGTGGAGTTTCCTTTGCCGGTGGAAATGATTCTGTAAAATTTACAGACGGTGTAGGGCAAGGTAGTATGGAGCAGACTCTTTCTTTAGTTGTCAACAACGGAAGCTTTTCAGCTCCTGGTATTTACCGTTATACAGTGTCCGAGGTTAAAGGCAATTATGAAGGTGTGCAGTATGACGAAACTACCAAAAATTTTGACGTATATGTAAATTCCGACGGTGATGTTTACGCCTATACCTTTACAGATGCGGGCGCTGAAAATGGAAAGGACGACGGTGTATTTACAAACAAATATGATGAGAACACAGGCCTTGGAGATCTGAAGATAACAAAAGAAGTAACTGGTAATCAGGGTAACAAGAGCCAGGAATTTACCTTTACAATCGGAGTAGATGGTGCGGACGGCGAACAGTATCATGTGGTATATGGAAGCGAAAATACTGTTGTAGAACTGAATTCTGGTGAAACAAAAGAAATCCAGTTATCAGACGGCGAAACCGCTACAATCTATGGCCTTTCTGCTTCTGATGAGTATACGGTAACCGAGGATGACTACAGCAGTCAGGGATATGATACCACTATTAATGAGCAGGACACAAATACGGTAACAGGAACTCTTAGTGACGCCAAAGAAATTAAAGTAGTGAACGACAAAGAAGCTACCACCCCCACCGGTATCGTAACAGACATCGCTCCTTACGTGATCATGGTAGCAGCGGCAGTTGTTCTTGGATTTGCTTTCCTTCGCAAGAGAAGCTATAACAAATAATCTGCAATGAAGAATAAAGGAGGCACAGGAGGATGAAGGCGGCAGTTTTTCTGGCAAAGCTGGGCGACCGGATCATCAGCGTCATTGTAGGGCTTTTGATCCTGGTGATGCTGCTGTACGGGGGATATTCCCTCTGGGATACGGCGATGCTCTACCGGGGCGCCTTTACCTCCAGTGATCTGATGAAGTATAAGCCCGCCGACACCGAGGAGGGCGGCCCCACATTGCAGGAACTCCAGAAGATCAACCCGGACGTCAGGGGATGGCTGACTGTAGACGACACTCATATCGACTATCCTGTGGTACAGGGAAAAACCGATATGGAATATGTCAACAAGGACGTGTACGGAGAATTTTCCCTTTCCGGCTCCATTTTTATGGACAGCAGGAACTCGGCGGATTTTTCGGATAACTATACCCTGATATACGGACACCATATGGCGAATGGGGCGATGTTCGGAGATATCACCAGTTTTGTGGAGCAGAAATATTTTGACGCGCATAAGACGGGACGTCTGTATTTCCCAGACGGCAAAAGCCATGAGATCACGCTTTATGCCTGTGTGGAAGCGGACGCGTACGACGAGCTGATCTATCAGCCCGATTCCTGGGACGAGACGAACATGGCCTCGCTGCTCAGTTACATCCAGCAGCAGGCCGTCCAGTTCCGGGATATCGGGATCACGCCGGAGGATACGCTCATCGGCCTGTCCACCTGCGCGGAGGCAGAAACCAATGGCCGTGTGATCGTATTCGGACGGCTGGAAAGAGAATAGCAGGTGAATCATAAATGATAAAAAAATGGAGACAGTTACGCAGGCTTATCTGTGCCTCGGCAGTCGTCGGAGCCCTGCTTTTCCCGAGTCAGGTAATGGCTTATGGGGGAGTGGAGGTAAGCATCCCTGTATCTGTGACGCTGGAAAATGCATCGGAAGCGGCGGATACGGAGTTTGAGGTGACGATTTCGGCGGAAACAAAAGACGCGCCGATGCCTGCAGAAAGTGTGCTGGTCTTTGAAGGAGAGGGAAGCGCGGAATTTGGCCCTGTAAGCTATGAAGTTCCCGGAGATTACCGCTACAGCATTACCCAGAGCGAAGGCGACGCGGAAAGCTGTATCTATGATACGGCTGTTTATGAGCTGACGGTACGGGTGGTAAACGGTGAAGACGGCGGACTTCATGCGGAAGTATGGGCGGTGAAGGAAGGAGAGACTGACAAGACAGATGCGGTATCTTTTGCAAACAAATGGATCGTGCCAACGTCAGTTCCCACAGAGACGCCGGAGCCAACGAAAGCGCCTACAGCCACAGAAGCTCCCGAGCCTACGGCAGAACCGGAAAAGATCACAGAAGCGGCAGTTACAAAAGCGGCTGCTGAAAAGAAATCTACAAGTCCTAAGACGGCGGACAATACTCCGGTAGAAGCAGCGGCGGCACTGGCGGCAGTTTCCGCGCTGGCGGTCGCAGCCATAGTCCGCAGGAAACAAAAGAATGCAAATGAATAAATAAGCGGGAGGGAAGATTGCCAGATCATTGGCGTTCCACAGGTATCTGGATCTCAGTGACAAATTTAGAAGCGTCGCTGGTAAGACCATAGTCGATCGTGGTGATCTCCCTGGAAAAACCGCTGACTTTGAAACCATGGGTTTCAATGTACGTTAAAAGCTGTTCATAATAATGGACAGCTTTTTCGTGTCCCCCCTGAAAACGAAGAACAGCGCAGTCACAGGGAGGAAGAAGAGTAGTTTCTCCCCGGAACTGATCCTCCTCTTCCAGAAGGATAAATACAAGATCGTAGGGATGGAAACTGTGCCCGGTAAGATGCTCTCTGGAAATCCCTACGCCTACTTTTCCCAGAAAAGTAACGGGAGTTTCCTCAGACTGTTCCAGTTGGCGGATGGAATATTCCAGATCCAGATAATTTTTGGGAGATACCTTCTGACGGATAGAAGTGATCTTCTGCTCCGGGTAATGGCGGATAGAAATCTCTTCCAGCCGGGAAGAAAGGGCGTCCGTGATCTGAGAAAGACGCCGCCCGATTTTTTTCTCAATAAGGAGAAGCTCCTGACGGCGGCGGGCCACCTCTTCTTTCTGGCTGATGAGCAGATTGTGGATTGTGTCCAGATTCCGGTTCTGCAGAAAGGTGGAAATCTGATCCAGGGGCATGTCAAGGGCCCGGAGATAGCGGATGGTATTCAGACACTCGAACTGCCGGGTGCTGTAATAGCGGTATCCCGTCTCCGGGTCGGTATATTCCGGCTTCAAAAGCCCGATCTTGTCATAATGGCGGAGAATACTGACGCTGATATGAAACAGGCGGGCTACCTCGCCTATCTGGAACCATTCGTTATTTTTCATAGACTGCCTTTCTTTGAAATAAGTAATCCCCTGAAATCAGAGAGGATTTTTTAAACCAAAGGGAATAACAAATGAAAATATTCCGTACTTCCCAGTCTGACGGAACAGAGATATTACTCGTCCCAGCCTTCATAAAAGCGGATATTTACAGAAATGTTCCGCACGATATCCCCTTCCTGAAGCTCCATATCCTCTTTGTCGGACACGGAGGGAAGCTCTCCGTCGTCCTCGGACAGTTCAAGAGAGATCCAGTCGTAAGCGGCCTCGTTTGCCTTTTCTATAGCGTCGTCCAGAGTTTCGCCTTCTGCGTAGCAGCACTCCAGATCCGGAAAATAGCCTTTATAAGTTCCTGTTTTAGTTTTGCGGAAAACCGCAGGGTAAATAAATTTCATAATGAACTCCATTTCTCTAAAATTTTGTATGCTAACTGAGGATAAACACTGAAAAAAGCTGAAATCACGCAGGTTGGAACGTGATATCCCCTCTATACTAACGCTATGATAGCACAAAATATTCCCAGGGGACAAGGGGAGAATATATCTGGAAGTACGCCGCAAGGAGATTTCGTAAAAACAGGGCAGGACACAGAAATGCGATTGAAGAAATAACGCTGTCATGATAGAATATGGAACAGGGAATAACCGTGTTGCAGGGTGGCTGACCTCTGTTCTTACATAGAATGGGGGTGGTGCTGATGGACAAGAAACCTTTCGATTTCAAAGACCTTATGGCTTTTGGAATGTTCATTCTAGCATTACTGACATTCGTTTTTACGTTTTGTCGATAATGTTTTAAAGTATAGAAAAACCACCCCGGAACTTTGACTGAGTAAAAAGGGTGGTAATTCTATGTTACCATTTTACTATAAGGTCAACCACTTTGTGGGCGGTTATCCCCTTTTCTATTGTCAATATAGCATATCTGAAAGCATGGTGCAAGGGGATTTTTTGCAGATTAAGCGTTAGTACACAGGAATCATAGCGTTTTTGGTGCACTAACGGCTAATGACAGGAATGTTTTTTGGGAGTGAAGATATGGGAATTAAATTAATCGCCAGTGATCTGGACGGAACGCTTCTGACAGAGCAGAAAACTTTGTCGCGGGAGACAAAGAGGGCTTTGGATATGGCGGCGCAGCGGGGAATTTATTTTGTGCCTGCAACGGGGCGGTCTTTTAAAGCGGTGCCGGATATTATAAAAAAATTGCCTGGAGTGGAATATATTATCACAGCTAATGGGGGTGCTCTGTATTCCGTGTCTTCCGGGAAGCGGATATACCAGTGCCTTCTGAGTCCGGATTCCGTAGAGAAGGCGCTGAGGGCAAAAAGATCGTCAAAGACGGTTCTGGAAGTATTTATCGACGGCGCGCCTTATTCAGAGGAGGCTTATGTGAAAGCGCCCATGGACTATGGAGCCACAGAGTACGGTGCGGAATATGTGCGCAGGACGCGGATACCGGTAAAAAATATCGCCGCTTTTGCGCTGGAACACAAAACAGAGTTAGACAGCATGGCTTTTGTATGCGGGGATATGGAGGAGAGACGTAGGCTCCGTTTTTATCTGGAAAGCCAGGTTCCGGAGGTATACGTAACCTCTTCCGTTCCCCATCTTCTGGAAATCGGCCATAAAAACGCGGGAAAGGGGAATACCCTTCTGTATTTGCTGGAAAAACTGGGGATTTCGCCGGAAGAAGCGATGGCTTTCGGCGACGCGGACAACGACAGCAGTATGCTTTCCGCTGTAAAATACGGCGTGGCTATGAAGAACGGAAGTCCTGCCTGCAAAAAAGCTGCGGCTTTTCTTACTGGAAGCAATCAGGAGGACGGCGTAGCGCGGGGCATACTTCGGTTTCTTGATGAAAAAGGATGAGATTGTGCCGCTGTCAGGCATTTCGGATGTTCCAGATCAAGGCTTAAAAAGTCCTTGTCTCCTGTCAGGATAACGTCTACATCTGAGATGATAGCGGCATTTAATATCGGCTGATCTTTTGCATCACGGATCAGCTTTTCCGCATGGTTATTTTCCTTTCCTGTACCGGACGTCATCTACAAGTGACTGGACATCTTCTTCATTATAGACGCTCATTTCTTCTGCAACGCCGGAAAAGGCTGCCTGTGCTTTTCGGATTGCCTGAGCAGAGGCGTTACTTATCACAATTTCACCGTCCGGTTTCTGGAAAAATAAGATTTTATCCCCAGCTTTCAGACCGAGCTGGCGGCAGATTTCTACCGGAACAGTAATCTGTCCGTTGGAAGAAATTTTCGCTAAATTCATAAAATCACCCTTTCTATTCTTGAAAACTAAAGAAAACTTTATACTAATACTATAATACCCATATATGCCGGAAAAGTAAACGGAGATCATAAAAAAGATTTTGGGAGATGGGAGAGAAGATCATAAAAAGCGTTCTTATTTATCGAACAGATCGCTGTGCGTCCCGGTGCGGGCCAGCGTCAGCACCAGCACATCGTCCTCAATACGGTAGATGAGCAGCCAGTCCGGCTGAATGTGGCATTCCCGATGCCCCACCCAGTCGCCGGTAAGCTCGTGGTCTTTGTTTTTCTCTGGCAGTTTTTCGCCCCGTGACAAGGCCCGGATGATGTCATCCAGCAGGCCGATGTCCATGTGGCGCTTCATCGCCAGCTTGTAGTCCTTTTTGAACTTTGTTGTCCAAACAATGTCGCGCTTCATCTTTTCAGCTCCCGGAGGGCTTCTTCCACATCGGAGTAGTGTTTCACGCTGGGATCACGCGCAATCCGTTCCGCCTCCAACATGGCGGCAATGGTTTCCTTGTTAGGCTGTTCCAGCCTGACTTCAAAGGGAAAGCCACCGGCGCGGAGCGACTGACGCAGAAAGACATTGATTGCTGTGGTAAGGTTCACGCCTAATTCGTTGTAAAGCGTTTCACACTGTTTTTTGATGTCACTGTCCATACGGACGCTGAAATTTGTCGTGTTAGCCATTGTATCATCCCCTTTCAAGTTTATTGCACTTATAGTATATGCCATTTGCAACGCAAAATCAACTCAATAGCCTTGAAATTCACAAAAAATTAAGAAGAAACCGCCTATGACTATCGCTCACTATCATGAAGAAAAGCGAGCCTGAACCCATACCCGCCATGGACTACCGAAATGAACCCCAGGAGGACCCACTGGAGTTGTATTTTTTTAGAACAAAATACTTGACAATAAAAAGTAATCATGTTATTTTAATAAAAAATTTCATTTAGTAAACCGTTGAAGCGGAGATCAAAGCAGTTATGCGCGTACAGAGAGTCCGGGAAGGTGAGAGCCGGGTCGAGATGCAGATTGCCAAATGGACCGCCGAGGGCGCAGGGAAAGGCAGCAGCCGAGTATTCTGCGACGTAGGGCATACGTCAGTTGCCGGGAATATGCTGGTATTCCGCAAAGCGCACGGGTCGTTCCGTGAATCAAGGTGGCACCGCGGGTGGATTATACGCTCGTCCTTGACAGAAGATAAATTCTGTCAGGACGGGCGTTTTTTAGTACGCTGACCGGCAAATAACGCTGAAAATCCGAAATCAGCCTTTTATCAACTGCATTGTCCCTGTGCATACTGACGCTGGACAGAATGGGAAACGTTACAACTCACACCTAACCGGAAAACAGACAAGCAAAAGGAGGCGGAGCTATGTATCCTACATTACAGGCTATGAAACAACTGACTGCGGAAGGGGACTACAGAAGAATCCCTCTCTGCCGGGAGATACTTTCAGACAGGTTTACACCTGTGGAGGTTATGCGCATTTTAAGAAAGGCGGACAGACATTGCTTTCTGCTGGAGAGCGCAGGGCAAAAAGAAACCTGGGGAAGATATTCCTTTCTGGGCTATGAGCCGTCCATGGAAATAACCTGCATGAATGGAGCAGTGACAATACGCAGTATCCATGATGAAAAAAATACAGAAGGAACAGCGGAGAAAAATTTTCAGAACAGGAAAGTCGCCGGGGATGAAACGATAGGGAGAAACGTGCAGGACGCTGAAAATGAAGAAGAAATGGAGACGGCTCATCCGGGGGAAATCCTGAGAAAAATACTGAGAGAGTACAAAAGCCCCACGATAGAAGGGCTTCCGCCTTTTACCGGAGGTCTGGCGGGATACTTTTCTTATGAGTATCTCCGCTACAGCGAACCGAAACTGAAGCTGGAAGATCACGGGGACTCAGATTTCCGGGATATGGATCTGATGCTTTTCGATCAGGTGATAGCATTCGACCATTACAGACAAAAACTGTGCCTGATCGCAGGAGTGAAAACAGACAATCTGGAAACATCCTACAGGAAGGCGGAAGAAAAGCTGCGGGAGATGGAGGAACTTTTGAAAAAGGGAAAGAAAAAAGTATTTCCTCCGCTGAAGCTGAAGTCAGAGATTTCCCCGCAGTTTTCCAGAGAAAAATACTGCTCCATGGTGGAAAAAGCGAAGCGTTATATACGGGAAGGAGATATTTTCCAGGTGGTTTTGTCTAATCCCGTGAGGGCAAAAGCAGCGGGCAGCCTGTTTGATACATACCGTGTGCTGCGGACGGCGAATCCCTCGTCGTATATGTTCTATTTTTCCAGCGATGATCTGGAGATGGCGGGCGCTTCACCGGAAACGCTGGTGAAGCTGGAGCGGGGAAAATTAACTACTTTTCCTTTAGCGGGAACCCGGCCCAGAGGAAAAGACAGCCGGGAGGACAGGAAGCTGGAAGAAGAGCTTTTAGCAGATGAGAAGGAACTGGCGGAACATAATATGCTTGTAGATCTGGGCAGGAACGATCTGGGTAAGATCAGCCGGATCGGCACAGTGAAGGTGGAAAAATATCTGTCTGTAGAAAAATTTTCTCATGTAATGCATCTGGGATCCGCCGTTTCCGGCGAGATCAGGGAAGACAAAGACGCCATAGACGCTGTGGACGCAGTGCTCCCGGCGGGAACTCTTTCCGGAGCTCCGAAATTCCGGGCCTGTCAGATCATTGAAGAACTGGAACAGAGCCGGAGAGGGATTTACGGCGGCGCTGTAGGTTATATTGATTTTGCGGGGAATCTGGACGTTTGTATTGCGATAAGGCTGGTATATAAGAAAAACGGAGAAGTATGTATCCGTTCCGGAGCAGGGATCGTGGCGGACAGTGTGCCGGACAGGGAATATGAAGAATGCCGCAATAAGGCCATGGCGGTTATTCAGGCAGTAAAGCAGGCACAGGAGGGATTGGAATGATTATACTCATCGATAATTACGACAGCTTTTCCTATAATCTGTATCAACTGGCCGGTTCTGTGGAACCGGATATCAGGGTGATCCGGAACGACAGATATACAGTGCAGGAAATTGCGGAGATGGAACCGGAGGCGCTGATCCTTTCTCCGGGACCGGGCAGACCGGAAAATGCAGGGATATGTATAGAAGCGGTCCGGTATTTTACAGGAAGGATTCCCATACTGGGGGTATGTCTGGGACATCAGGCGATCTGCGAGGCTTTCGGAGGAAAGGTATCCTACGCGGGAGAACTGATGCATGGAAAACAGAGAACCATATATGTAAAAGAAAAAAGCAGGCTGTTCGACGGTATGGGCGATTCATTTCCCGCTGCCCGCTATCATTCACTGGCGGCGGCAAAAGAAGAATTTCCGGAGGCGCTGAAGATTACAGCGGAGTCGGAAGATGGAGAGATCATGGCGGTAGAACACAGAGAGTTTCCTGTTTTCGGCGTGCAGTTTCATCCGGAATCTGTGATGACGCCACAGGGACGCAGAATCATAGAAAATTTTATGAAAACAGCGGATAAACGCTCAAGGGACGGAAAATAGAATTGAAAATAAGAAAAAGAAAGTCAGGCACTGTGAGAGCAGTATAAAAGAATGGAGGCAGAAAGATGATCAAAGAGGCAATTTTGAAACTGGCGGAAAAGAAGGATCTCTCCTATCAGGAGGCGGAAGCGGTGATGAATGAGATTATGGGCGGGGAAGCGACTCCGGTACAGATGTCAGCCTATCTGACGGCGCTTTCCCTGAAAGGGGAGACGATTGATGAGATTACAGCGTCGGCGGCGGGAATGAGAGCCCACTGTATCAAGCTGCTGCATGATCTGGACGTGCTGGAAATCGTGGGAACAGGAGGAGACGGGGCGAATTCTTTTAATATTTCAACAACCTCCGCCCTTGTGATCGCGGCAGGCGGCGTTCCAGTGGCAAAGCACGGAAACAGAGCGGCGTCCTCAAAAAGCGGCGCGGCGGACGTGCTGGAAGCCCTGGGAATAAATATTGCGCTTTCTCCTGAAAAAAGCGCCCGGCTTCTTAAAAAAATCAACATCTGTTTCCTTTTCGCACAGAATTATCATATCGCCATGAAGTATGTGGCGCCGATCAGAAGAGAACTGGGAATCCGCACTGTTTTTAATATTCTGGGGCCTTTGAGCAATCCGGCGGGAGCCAACATGGAGCTGATGGGAGTATTTGACGAGGCTCTTGTGGAGCCTCTGGCACAGGTAATGGCAAAGCTTGGGGTAGTCAGGGGCATGGTAGTCTACGGACAGGATAAACTGGATGAGATTTCCATGAGCGCCGCCACCTCCGTATGCGAGATCCGGAACGGATGGTTCCAGTCCTATGAACTTACGCCGGAGCAGTTTGGGTATGAAAGATGCGCGAAGGAGGAACTGACGGGAGGAACACCCCAGGAGAACGCCGGGATCACCCGGGATATCCTTCTTGGGAAAGAACGGGGACCGAAGCGTCAGGCAGTCTGCCTGAACGCCGGAGCGTCGCTGTATATAACGGGAAAGACAGAGACTATAGAAAAAGGCGTCCGGCTGGCGGAAGAGCTGATCGACAGCGGAGCGGCCATGAAGAAACTGGAAGAATTTATCCGGGAGTCAAATGCGTAAATTACGGCGAAAACTCCGGAAAGGACAGAGAGAAATGAATATTTTAGATGAAATAGCCGCAAAGACAAAGGAGCGGATACAGGAGGAAAAACGCCGGGTTCCCCAGGCAATCCTACTGGAAAGGATCCATGAAAGAAAACAGCAGAACAGCGTTGCGGCAGAAGCCGCAAAAAAGCAAGACACAGGATCTGGAACAGAAGACAAAGCTCAGGGTGGCGGGGAGAGCACCGGACAGTTCCGCTTCTACGAAGCCCTGAAAAAACAGGGGATGTCTTATATCTGCGAGGTGAAAAAAGCGTCTCCCTCAAGAGGGATGATCGCCTCGGATTTTCCCTGGCTGAAGATCGCCCGGGAGTATGAAGCGGCGGGAGCTTCCGCCATTTCCTGCCTTACAGAGCCGTACTATTTTATGGGGGCGGATCAGTATCTTAAGGAGATCGTGGCGGCTGTAGATATTCCTGTTTTGAGAAAGGATTTTACGGTTGACGGCTACATGATCTGTCAGGCCGCGGCTCTGGGGGCCTCCGCCGTGCTTCTGATCTGCGCGCTTCTGGACGACGGGCAGTTAAAGGAATACCGGGAAATGGCGGAAGAATTCGGAATGGACGCTCTGGTGGAAGCCCATGACGAGGTGGAGACGGAGCGGGCTTTAAAAAGCGGAGCCAGGATCATCGGCGTGAATAACCGGGATCTGAGAACCTTTCAGGTGGATATGCGAAACAGTATCCGGCTTCGCGCAATGGCTCCGGAAAACGTGCTTTTTGTGTCGGAAAGCGGAATCCGCACTCCGGGAGATATCCAGAAGCTCCGGGACAACCGGGTGGACGCTGTACTGATCGGAGAGACTCTGATGAGAAGCGACGACAAGAGGCGGGCATTGGAGGAGCTGAACGGAGGTTCTCTGTAGCAGGAAGATGAAGAGCAGAAGAAAGAAATTTTGTAGCAGAATGACGGCTGACAGAAGGAGCCGAGCCGAACAGAGACTTGTTGAGGCGGCAGCAGGCGGAGAAGAGAATGGAAAAGAGGCGAGGAGCTGAAAAATGAGCGGTACAAAGATAAAAATCTGCGGGCTGAGACGGATGGAGGACGTCCGGGCAGTCAATGAAGCAAAGCCGGATTTCTGCGGCTTTATCATAGAGGTTCCCAAAAGTTTCCGCAGCGTGACGGTGGATCAGGTAAAAGAGCTGGCGGCGGGGCTTGACAGGGATATTCAGGCGGTAGGCGTTTTTGTAAACGCGCCGGAGACGCTGGCGGCGGAGCTTTTGAATCAGGGGATCATTTCCATGGCCCAGCTTCACGGTCAGGAGGACGAGGCGTATATCCGGCGGCTGAGAAAGCTGACGGACAGACCGCTGATCAAAGCGTTTTCTGTGCGGACACGGAAGGATGCGGAAAAAGCGATGGAAAGTACCGCCGACTACATCCTGCTGGACCAGGGAAGCGGAGGGACGGGAATCCCTTTTGACTGGTCGCTGCTCCCCGTTATCGAAAGACCGTTTTTTCTGGCGGGAGGGCTTGGAGAGGATAATCTGGAAACCGCCGTCCACAGGATGCATCCCTACGCTGTGGATTTAAGCAGCGGAGTGGAGACGGATATGTGGAAAGATCCGGTCAAAATTAAAAGAGCGGTGGATATCGTGCGGGGATTTTGAATTTGCTTTGCAGTATATGGATCAATCACGTATCATATAGCGATTGATTTTGAAAATCCCCGGGATGGGAAATTCATGAACGGGAAATTTTGAAGAAAAATAGAATTTCGTTCCTTTAACATAAAACGAAAAGAAAAGGAGAACAGTCATGTCAAGAGGAAGATTTGGGATACACGGCGGACAGTATATTCCGGAAACGCTGATGAACGCGGTTCTGGAGCTGGAAGAAGCCTATGAGGATTATAAAAACGACCCGGAATTTAACCGGGAGCTGACGGAACTTCTGAACGATTACGCGGGACGGCCGTCAAGGCTTTACTATGCCGCTCATATGACAGAAGACCTTGGCGGCGCGAAAGTGTATCTGAAAAGAGAAGACCTGAATCACACGGGAGCCCATAAGATTAATAATGTTCTGGGGCAGGTGCTTCTGGCGAAAAAGATGGGAAAGACCCGTGTGATCGCCGAGACGGGCGCGGGACAGCACGGCGTCGCTACGGCCACGGCGGCGGCTCTCATGGGAATGGAATGTGAAGTCTTTATGGGAAAAGAGGATACGGAAAGACAGGCCCTCAATGTATATCGGATGCGTCTTCTGGGGGCAAAAGTCCATGCAGTTACCTCCGGCACAGCCACGTTGAAGGACGCTGTATCAGAAACCATGCGGGAATGGACCAACAGGATCGCGGATACCCACTATGTACTGGGATCGGTGATGGGGCCGCATCCGTTTCCTACGATTGTGAGAGATTTTCAGGCGGTGATCTCAAAGGAGATTAAAGAGCAGATACTGGAAAAAGAAGGAAAACTGCCCGACGCTGTGCTGGCCTGCGTAGGAGGCGGCTCCAATGCCATAGGAAGCTTCTATCATTTCATTGAGGACAAAAACGTGCGGCTGATCGGATGCGAGGCGGCGGGAAGAGGAGTGAACACGGCGGAGACAGCGGCCACTATCGCTACAGGCAGACTGGGAATCTTTCATGGGATGAAATCTTATTTCTGCCAGGATGAATACGGGCAGATCGCCCCGGTATATTCTATTTCCGCAGGGCTGGATTATCCGGGCGTAGGGCCGGAGCACGCTTACCTTTATGATACCGGAAGAGCGGAATATGTTCCTGTGACCGACGACGAGGCGGTAGACGCTTTCGAGTATCTTTCCAGAACAGAGGGGATCATTCCTGCTATCGAAAGCGCCCACGCGGTAGCATACGCCAGAAAAATTGTTCCGCAGATGAGGAAAGACCAGTGCGTGGTAATCACCATTTCCGGACGGGGAGACAAGGACTGCGCTGCCATCGCGCGCTACAGAGGGGAGGATATCCATGAATAAAAGAATTACAGACGCATTTGCCAGAGGAAAGGCTTTTATCCCGTTTATTACCTGCGGGGATCCGTCTCTGAAGGTGACGGAAGAACTTGTTTATGCCATGGAGGAAGCCGGGGCGGATCTTATTGAGCTGGGGATCCCGTTTTCCGACCCTACAGCGGAAGGCCCGGTGATCCAGGCGGCAAATATCCGGGCACTGTCAGGCGGAGTGACTACAGATAAGGTGTTTGAGATGGTGGAAAAGATACGGAAAAAAACATCGGTTCCCATGGTGTTCATGACGTATGCCAATGTGGTGTTTTCCTACGGAACCGAGAAATTCTGCCGGAGAGCGGCGGAGACGGGAATGGACGGGCTGATACTGCCGGATGTGCCTTTTGAGGAAAAAGAAGAGTTTGCCTCTGTCTGCCGCAGATACGGCCTTGATCTGATCTCGCTGATCGCGCCTACCTCCCATGAAAGAATCGCCAGGATCGCAAAAGAAGCGGAAGGTTTTGTATACTGCGTATCCTCTCTGGGCGTAACAGGCGTGAGACAGGAGATTACAACAGACGTGGGGGAAATGGTGAAGATGGTAAAGGCACAGAAAGATATTCCCTGCGCGGTTGGTTTTGGGATCTCCACACCGGAACAGGCGGAAAAAATGGCTTCCCAGGCGGATGGAGTGATCGTTGGCTCCGCCATTGTGAAGCTCTGTGAAACTTATGGAGAAAACTGTGTCCCTTATGTCCGTGAATACGTGAAAAAAATGAAAGACGCCGTGAGAAGCTGATAATTGTAAAAAAGAGACGCTCCCTGTACGTTCCGGTTGAGCGTTTTAAAGATGCAGCGCAGGAGCGCCGGATGGGCGGCGCTCCTGTCTCGGATGTCACAGCAGCTTTCGGGCCGCTGATCGTTTATTCCTCAGTTGACTTTACATCTACCCACTGATGGGTTCTCGCGGACTCCAGAATTGCGTCGGAGATAAGTTCGATGGCATATCCGTCCCGGAAATTGGGCGCCGCTTCAGAACCATCCTGAAGAGCCCGGAAGAAATCGTAGCATTCGATGATCTTTGTCTCCGTATATCCGATTCCCAGCGCCGGGATGGGCCAGAGTCCCTCTCCATAGGGATGATTGGGGCCTGTATAAACTGTCCGGAATCCCCGGCGGTCCGCGGCGTCGTCCGCGAAGCAGACCTGAAGTTCGTCTCTTCTTTCGTAATTGAAATAGATAGAACCTTTTGTGCCGTGGATCTCAAAGGTGATGTAATTATTTCTTCCCCAGGCGTTTCGTGTGGCTTCGATGCTGCCGAAAGCGCCGTTTGCGCATTCCACCATGAAAATACACTGGTCGTCCACATCCACAGCCTTTTTAGGTGTGTTTTCCCCGACGCGGGCGTTTCCGAGAGAATCTGACATTCCGGACTGGAACGGCCTTTCTTTGATATAAGTCGCTGTCCTTGCGTTTACTTTCTTAAAATCTCCTACAAGGAAGCGGAGCATGTCTACCACATGGGTTCCGATATCGCCAAGAGCGCCGCTTCCGCATACTGCTTTCTGGAACCGCCAGGAGAGAGGGGATTCCGGATCGGCGGACCAGTCCTGCAGATAAGTGCCGCGAAAATCCAGGATTTCCCCGATGGCGCCTTCGTCGATATATTTTTTGGCAAGCTGTACGGCGGGCGTTTTGCGGTAATTAAACGCAACCATGGTTTTTACATTATTCTTCTTTGCGGCGAGGTACATTTTCCGCGCCTGCTCGGAAGTCAATGCCAGCGGCTTTTCGCAGATAATGTGTTTTCCGGCTTCTGCGGCAGCGATGGCGATATCGGCATGAGCATTGTTTGGCGTACAGATATCCACAACGGAAATGGAAGGATCGTTGATGATATCATGCCAGTCTGTGGAATATGCTTCAAAACCCAGTTTATCCTTTGCGTCTCTGGCAATGTCTTCGTTCATATCCACGATCATTTTTTTTACAGGGATCGCCGGGGCGGGCCAGAAGAACATCGGCATTCCCGCGTATGCGATGGAATGTGCCTTGGCCATAAATCCGGCTCCGATCAGTCCTATGTTTATCTTTTTGATTTCCATAAATAACTCCTTTTCTTCTATTCTAACTGTTCTGTCAGTTTTTCCAAAAAAGTTTACTCAGATTACAAACTGTCTCATATAGCGGTATGAGAGGCGCAGCGAGTCGATGATCCTTTCTGCTGAACCTTCGAACGCTTTATCTTCAATCTCTATGCAGCTATAGCTGTCATATCCGATGTCTGTCAGGGCGGATACATATTTTCCCCAGTCCACATCGCCCAGGCCGGGAAGTTTGGGAGACATGAAATCCAGAGGATATGCCATAATCCCCACATCGTTCAGTTTATCCGGATAAACCTTGATATCTTTGTAGTGTACATGGAAAATTTTGTCCTTAAACTCATACAGCGGTTTGATGTAATCGATCTGCTGCCATACGAAGTGAGAGGGATCGTAGTTCAGACCGAAGAAATCGCTGGGGATCAGCTCGAACGCCTTGCGCCAGATGGCCGGAGTGGTCATCAGGTTCTGGCCTCCCGGCCACTGATCAGGCCCGAAGAGCATGGGGCAGTTCTCGATGGCGATCCGTACTTTGTATTCTTCGGCAAGCTTAATGATGGGGGTCCATACTTCTTTGAATATCTTCAGGTTTTCCTCCACGGTAAGATTCTGAACCCGGCCGATAAAAGTGGTTACTGTGTCAACATGCAGCTTCGGAGCCGCGGCAATCATAGCTTTCAGATGGTCCACAGCTTTTTTGCGTTCTTTTTCATCGTCCGTTATGGTGTTGGGATAATAAGCCAGAGCGGAGATCGCTACTTTTTTTCTGGAACAGTATTCGTTAATATATGCAATCTTATCATCTGTAAGAGCTTCAATATCAATATGGGTAATACCGGCGTAGCGCCTGGTAGCCTTTTCTTTTGGCCAGCAGGCTACTTCTACGCATTCGTAGCCGAGAGCGGCGGCGGTATCGATTACTTCTTCAAAAGAACAGGTATCCAGAATAGAACTGATAAAACCAAGTTTCATAAATCAGATACTCCTTTCGGTTTTTGTATGATAGTCATATAAAAATTATAGTTGAAGTGAATATGTGCAGAAATAAAATATTTGCGCAAATTTTTCTTGAAATAATTATGAAGAAAAGTGAAATAAAAATCAATGCGCAAAACTCACAAAAGAAAAAATGTGGAATTGTGGAAAATAGACAAAAAATGAAAAGTTGGAAAAAACATATTGACGAAAACTACAGAAGGGTCTATAGTGAGTGCAAATAAAATTTGCGCAAATTTTTATGAGAAAAAGGAGGTATCAGTAATGAGAGTTGGCTATATGACCAATGGCTTCGGCCCTCTTGTGGGAGACGGAGCAGGAGTTACAAGTGTAAAGGACATCCGTTATCTTACGATGGGCGATGATGAAGAAATCCTGAAGAAGATAACGGCAGTGGGATTCAAGAGCATTGAGGTTCTGGAAGGAAATCTGACGAAATACAGCCAGGATATTTCCGTACTGAAGGACATGCTTCAGAAATATTCCGCTGAAATGATGAGCGTCTGTGTCGGAGCAAATTTTATCTACCGGGACGCGCTGGAAGATGAAATGTTCCATATGGAAGAAGTTGCGAAAGCGGCAAAAGCCGTAGGCGTTACATATGCTGCTCTCTGCGGCGGCGCGATCCGCGGAAAGGGAGTTCAGGATTCAGACTATCATCTGCTTGGAAAAGGCCTGGATATGGCTGCGAAAGTATTCGCGGAATACGGTATCGAAGCGAGCTATCATCCGCACCTCGGCTCTATGGCGGAAGCTCCGGAGCAGGTAGACAGACTGTTTTCGGAAACATCCATTAAAATCTGCCCGGACCTGGCTCATCTTGCGGCAGGCGGCGGAGATCCTCTTGAAACTGTGAAGAAATATTACGACAGGATTTCCTTCGTACATCTGAAGGATCTGGACGAGAACGGATTCGCTCCTCTTGGCAAAGGCCATCTGGATATCGACGGCGTTCTGAATTTCCTGAAAGAAAAAGGATACAAAGGCGATTACCTCGTAGAAGTTGACGGTTATGCCGGAGATCCTGTATTTGCCTGCATGACGTCCTATGATTTCCTGAAAGGAAAACTTCTGTAATCAAAAATCAGACCAAGAAAAGGAGATGAAATTATGAAAAGAAAAATAGTAAGCGTTTTACTGACAACAGGTATGATCTTTTCTCTGACGTTTAGCTGCCAGGCGGCAGAGGCTGAGGCGGCAGGCGGGGCTACCGGACCGAATGGGGAAGCTGCGACGCCTGCATCCGAGATCCAGCTTACAGAAGAAGAAAAGGAGCAGATCAGAGAAGGCGGATATACTGCGGCGATCTCCATGCACTACGGCGGAAACGACTGGGCGACTTCTCAGTTGGAAGGACTTCAGGCTACTTTCGACGATCTGGGTATTGAAGTTGTGGCTGTCACAGACGCTGATTTTTCTGCTGAGCAGCAGGTTTCCGATATCGAGACGATCATGGCAAAGGATCCTGATATCATTGTCAGCATTCCCACAGACGCTACCGCTACCGCAGACGCCTTCGAGAGAGTTTCTGAAGCAGGTATCAAACTGGTATTCATGGACAACGTACCGGAAGGAATGACTGCAGGAGAAGACTATGTAAGCTGTGTTTCCGCAGATAACTATGGAAACGGCTGTATCGCGGCAGAATTAATGGGCGAAGCTCTCGGCGGAGAAGGACAGATCGGTATGGTATATTACGATACTGTTTATTTCGTAACAAACCAGAGAGACCAGGGATTCAAAGACACCATGGCAGAGAAATATCCGGACATCGAGATCGTTACCGAACAGGGCTTCACAGATGAAAACGGATGCTCCGAGCAGGGCGACGCCATTCTCACACAGTATCCCATGATCGACGGTATCTACGCAAGCTGGGATATCCCCATGGAAGGTGTTCTTTCTTCTGTACGCGCGGCTGGTCTTACCGGCGACGACGTGAAACTGACAACCATCGACCTTGGAAACAATATTGCAAAAGAGATCGCGGAGGGAACAGTTGTAGGTCTTGGCGCGCAGCTTCCTTATGATCAGGGCGTTGCGGAAGCTACTCTGGCCGCATATTCTCTGCTTGAAAAAGAGGCTCCGCCTTATGTTGTTGTAGATGCCAAGAGAGTAGACCGTTCAAACGTTGTGGAAGCATATGAAGACGTTTACCATGTAGAAGCTCCGGACTGGCTGAAGGAGGCTGTGTCTGAATAAGGAGGAAAGAAATGAACCCATATGTACTGGAAATGAAAGGGATTGAAAAATCTTTTGGCGTACCGGTGTTGAAAGGTGTGGATTTTTCACTGAGAAAAGGCGAGATCCATGCCCTGGTCGGAGGCAACGGAGCGGGAAAATCAACGCTGATGAAGATCATGACCGGCGTATATACGAAGGATTCCGGAACGATTCTGGTCAATGGCAAAGAAACTGTGATTCAGAATACCCACGACGCAAAGAAAAACGGAATCGGTATGATCTTTCAGGAACTGTCGCTTGTTCAGACTCTGACAGTAGAAGAAAACATTTTTCTCGGCTCGGAAGTGACTGAAAAAGGGCTGCGCAGGACAGGATATATGACGGAAAGAGCGAAAAAAGTCCTGGATGATCTCGGAATCGACGTGGATCCTAAAGAGGTGGTCGGAAATCTCAGCGTAGGTATGAGCCAGATGGTAGAAATCGCCAAGGCCATGGAAAAAGAGGCGAAGATTCTTGTTCTTGACGAACCGACAGCTTCCCTGTCAGACGCGGAGACAAAGTATCTGTTTAAGATGATGAGAGATCTGCAGGAGAAGGGCGTTTCCATGATCTATATCTCTCACCGTATGAATGAGATCATGGAGATCGCGGACCAGATATCCATACTCCGGGACGGCAGGATCGTCCATACCGGAAAGATCGCAGATATTACTATGGAAGAGATCATTGCACATATGATGGGCGAAAATACAGGAAAGAAATTTGACTGGGTGCCGAGAGAATACGACAAAGAAGGTCCTGATCTTCTCCGGGTTGAACATCTGAAGATAAACGACCGGATAAATGATATTTCTTTCAGCCTGAAAAAGGGCGAGATCCTGGGGTTTGCCGGACTTATGGGAAGCGGACGGACGGAAATTCTGGAAACACTGTTTGGATTACGGAAAAAGGAGGAAGGCACAGTGCTGCGCAACGGCAGCGCTGTGACCGTCAGAAATCCGTCAGAAGCTATCCGGAACGGATTCGCGCTGATCCCCGAGGACAGAAGAAAGCAGGGGCTGGTGCTGATACATTCAGTAAAGGAAAACGCGATACTCCCCAAAATAAAACAGCTTACCAGACACGGCTTTGTTGATGAAAAAAAGGCTGAGGAAATGGTGGAGGACAATGTTAAAAAGCTGAATATCGTTACGGATGACATCCATAAGCGGATCAATCTTCTTTCCGGAGGAAACCAGCAGAAAGTAGTAATTGCGAAATGGATGAATATGGAACCGGAGGTAATGATGCTGGACGAGCCGACTGCCGGAGTGGACGTCGGCGCAAAGGCGGAGATAATTTCTCTGATCAGGGATTATGCCGAGCAGGGAAAAGGAGTGTTATTTGTTTCTTCAGAGCTGGCGGAACTTATGGCTGTGTGTGACAGAATTATTACTATATTTGATGGTCATATTACTGGAGAGATCGATAGAAAAGATATAGAAACAGAGGAGGTACTGCAGTATGCGATTCAGCAAAAGTAAAAAGAACATACAGTGGGACAAATATATGGTTTACATCATTTTTGTTGCGGTATTTGTCCTGTTTGCGTTGATTCTGGGAAATAAAGGCTTCATGCAGCCGAGAAACCTGGTCAATATCCTGAGACAGACGGCTATGATTTCCGTTATGGCTGTGGCGGGCGTTTTCGTCATGGCGGCGGGTCAGATCGACCTGACAGTGGGATCGATCACAGCTATGACCGCGATGCTTGTTTCTCTTGTTCTGCAGAAATTTAACAGTATTTTACTGGCTCTCGTTGTGGGCATCGGCTTCGGCGTTGTGATCGGCCTGATCAACGGCCTTCTTGTTACAAAACTGAAACTGCCGGCATTCCTGGCTACCCTGGGTATGATGGAACTGGTCCGGGGCGGAGCGATGTGGATCACAGATACGGCGGCTGTACCCATTGAAAACAAGACTTTCTGTAATATTTTCGGAATCGGCGAGGTTGCCGGGATTCCTGTACTTGTTTTGTGGACCATCCTTTTTTATATAGTTGGAATCCTTATCTTTAATAAAGGAACATTTGGAAGACATATTCTTGCCACCGGCGGAAATGAGAATTCGGCAATATACAGCGGTATCAACACAAAGAAAGTAAAGATCATTGCGTTTACCATGTCAGGCGCTTTCGCCGCTTTTGCCGGAATCATGTATGCGGCCCGTATGCAGGCAGGAAGATATTCCTATGGCGACGGCGATGAAATGTCAGTGATCGCTGCCGTAGTTCTTGGCGGAACGGCAATGTCCGGCGGAACCGGATCGGTAATCGGCGCGTTATTCGGCTCTGTGCTGATGGGAATGATGAACAACGCAGTTATTCTTGCAAACTTAAGTTCCGCACAGCAGACGATGATCAAAGGCGGAATCATCATTCTGGCAGTAGCCCTCAGCAATCTGAGCCAGGGAAAGAAAAAGAACTAAACTGAATTCAGAATCAAAATTCAATCTGGGAGGAAATGACATGAAAACTTTAAATGTAGGATTAGTGGGAGCAGGATTTATGGGAAAGGCACATGTGGTCGCATATTCCAATATGCCTAAATTTTTCTGGCCTGCACCGGCGGTACCTGTTCTGAAAACTGTCTGCGATATTGATCCGGAAATTGCGAAAGAAGCAAAAGAACGTTTCGGATTTCAGAAGTGCTGCATTGACTGGAAAGAAATTGTAAACGATCCGGAAATCGACGTTGTCAGCATCTGTACTCCGAACAATGCTCATGTAGCCGTTGCTATTGCGGCTCTGGAGGCCGGAAAGCATGTTATCTGCGAAAAGCCTATCGCATCCACACTGGAAGACGCGAAGGCTATGGCGGAAGCTGCCGAGAAGGCTGCAAAGAAGGGTATCGTCAGCATGAACGCTTATCAGTACAGAAGAGTTCCGGCTATCGACCTTGCCAAAAAACTCATCGATGAAGGCTCTATCGGAGATATCCTGAATATCCGCTGTACATATCTGCAGAGCTGGTCTGCCGATCCGGATTCCCCTCTTTCCTGGAGATTCCAGAAGAAGATCGCCGGAGCCGGAGCTCTTGGCGACATTGCGTCTCATGTAATTGATATCGCGCAGTACCTGGCAGGAGATATTGACGAGGTCGTGTCTCTGATGAGGACATATATCAAGGAAAGACCGGTACAGGAAGGCGGAGTGGATCTTCTCGGAACTGTAAAATTAGGCGCGGACGCTCCCCGCAAAGCTGTAGACGTCGACGATGAGGACTCCTTCCTTGTAAAATTCAAGAGCGGAGCTGTAGGAAGTATCGAAGCTACACGAAACGCATGGGGAAGAAATAACTTTATTACAGTTGAGCTCCACGGTACAAAGGGAAGTATCGCGTTTAATTATGAAAGATTAAATGAACTTCAGGTATGCTTTGCGGATGATCCGGACGACAGACGTGGATTCAAGACAATTTATACAGGCCCGGCACACTTCCACGGAGAAGTTACCTGGAACATCCCCGGTATGAATATCGGCTATGGCGAATTGAAGACCATCGAGATGTATGAGTTCATCAAGGCGATCACAGAAGGCTACCAGCCGAGCACTTCCTTTAAGGTAGGATATCGTGTAGAACGTGTGTGTGAAGCAGTAAGACAGTCTGCTGAAAGCAAACAATGGGTGAAAGTCGAAGACTGATAAGATTAAGGGGCCGCAGACAATGCGGCTCCTTTCTGTTACCTGAAAAACGATAAAATTGACTTTTTCCCCCGGGCCTGTATAATGTATTTAGTAGAACAAACAGATAGGTGGAAAAAATGGCGACAATTAATGATATAGCAAAAATGGCAGGAGTTTCTGTCTCCACGGTTTCACATGTAGTCAACAAAACCCGTTATGTAAGCCCGGAAAAAGTAGAAAAAGTAGAAAAAGCGATACGCGAACTGGACAGTCCGCCCAATTTTGTCCTGAAGAAAAAAAAGGCGGCCGTCCGGGAGACAGAAGGAAAATATATTTTTCTGCTGATATCGGACAAGAAAAGTAATTTTCAGCACCGGACAGAGCGGGAAATTGACGAAAAATTAAAAAACACAGAGTATACGCTGGTCACCATAGAGTGCGGATCGGACACCGCCGGGGCGGAAGGGTTTCTGCGCGCGGCCGTAGAGGACAATTCTGCAGAAGGCGTTATTCTTTTTCCGGATGAGAGGGAGATCCTGACACAGCGCGTTCTGGCGGACGCAAAAATACCTGTGGTGATCCTGGGAAGAGAAGTGGACGGATATATGGCGGATACTGTGTGTACAGATACCTGCGACGGCGCGTATAAGGTGGTCAAACATCTTATTAAAAAGGGACATGAGAGGATCGCTTTTCTGGGACGGAGCGGCGAACGTATGCCAATGCGTCTGGAGGGATATAAAAAAGCCCTTGAGGAAGCGGATATTCCGGTGGACGAGGCGTACATTTATCCGCACCTTCAGAATGACAGGGACATTTTTGAGGCGCTGGATAAAATGCTGGGGAGAGATGGTATGCCCACGGGCGTATTCCTTGCCAACTACGCGGTGGTGATACCTTTCCTGAAATACATTAACGCACATAATATCGTGTGTCCGTCGGACATATCCGTGGTCTGCTTTGATTTCTTTGAATGGGCCCCTCTGTATACGCCGGCTCTTACAACGATCGAACAGGACGTCGGGATGTATGCCGAACTGGCGGTCAATACGCTGATGAAGAGGATCGCCCGTCGGGAATACGCCAATATGCCCGCCAATAAAGATATCTATCAGAAACATACCCTGTCGATGAAGCTGGTAATCCGCGATTCCACACGGGGAATCGGAAGAGGACCCTTCGGCGAGCGCGCTGCTTCCATGGAAGAGCTTATGATCACGGAAGACAAAGTCCAGAGTATACGTCAGAGGAAACTTACAGCGGCCATATCCTTCCATTATGCAGGAAAAGCGTGGATGGAACTTCATCAGAAAGGGATACGGAATATTTTTGACCGTCTGGGAATCTCCGTGATCGCCATTACAGACGCTCATTTTGACCCGCAGCTTCAGTGCAGGCAACTGGAGAGCCTGAAACTTCTGGAGCCGGATATTCTGATCGCAATACCTTCAGATAATAAAAGAACCTCCGAAGCGTTTAAAAAAATTGTAAAAAGCGATATAAAGCTTGTCCTGATCACCAACGTGCCGGAGGGACTGTCCCCGGCAGACTATGTGTCCTGTGTTTCGGTGAACGAGCGGTCTCACGGACAGAATATGGGGCATGGACTGGGAGAATATATGTATAAGCACGGCCTGAAGAACTATGGCGTGGTTGTACATGACGCGGATTTCTTCGCTACAAATCAGCGCGACGGAGCGGCGAAACAGGTTCTGGCGGAAGAATATCCTGACCTGCGTCTGTGCGGCGAGATCCGATTTGAAAATGAAGGAGAAATTTACGGAAAAACAAAAGAACTGATCAAAAGATACCCTGAGATAGAAGCGCTTTATATATCCTGGGACGGTCCGGCGATGGAAGTGATAGAAGCGCTGACAGAACTGGGACGGACGGACATCGCCATTTCCACAGGCGACCTTGACTACGCCGTGGCAATGAATATGGCGAAAGGCGGGATGATCAAAGTCCTGAGCGCCCAGCGACCCTATGAACAGGGACAGGCGATCGCCCTGGCCGCCGTAAAATCAATATTAAATGAAAAAGTGCCATCCTTCGTGGGAATCGAACCCATATCTGTAACGCCTGAGAACCTGCTCAGATCCTGGAAGCAGGTTTTCAAGGAAGAAGCAGACGAAGAACTGGTACAGGCTTTCAAAGAGAATCCAAACTACGTCTTTGAAAAATAATCCCGGAATCATGTGGCTTGGGGCGTGTTGCCCCTTGTACACTGATGCTAAAAATACCCGTGTACAGAAAGAGAGATAAAAATCCTGTACACGGGTATATTAATATGCGAACAGCCTCTCAGGGCTGGAAATGCCGGACGAAAGATTTCCGGTATATGCGGATACAGATAGTATTGTGCAGTGTCAGCGCTTCGCGGCGTCTGTAATCTTCATATCCATATCCAGAACCGTCTCTGAATAGGGAAGATATGTAATGTCGGCGGTTACTGCCTGAGCGCCGCCGGATTTCGCTGCCTGATGGAGAAGCGTTTCTCCTTCTTTGAATTCTTTTCGGGAAATAGAAAAGGTTTCTTCCCGGCCGCCGGCATCGATACCACTGATCTCAATGGTAGGACTGTCGCTGATATTACTGTAATAGAAACTTACGTCCGCCAGAGATACAGTATGCGGGCTGTTCAGATAGGGAATATCCCGCAGCGGATTGACGACCTGTACATAAAGGACGAAAACGGCAATTCCTGCCAGAACAGCCGCGATTACCGGGAAAGCAAGTTTCTGCTGCCAGCCGCTGTGTTTTTCCCTCAGAGAAAGATAAAGAAGCGTAACGGCAGTACATATGACAAAAATTGAGATACATATCCAGAAAGGAATGGAACAGTAATTTTCCACAATCCCGTTCCTTCCGTCAGAACTGCTGATAACAGCGGAAAACGCCATCGGCAGAATAAAAACAAGAGCCAGAACTCCCGTCGTCATAGTTAATTTCTGAAGTCTGTAGATCATAATATTCACACCTCACTTGTGCATACTATGATACCTGTTTAATTTTTCTCCAACAATCACCCTTCTGTAAAAACGATGTTAAAACTAAAACAAAGATGCCCGGCAGCCGCCGGACATCCATGCAAAAGACAAAATCCATAATGATAATTCAAATTTTCCTTCGTTTTTATCAGAAGAGTCCCGTAATCTTTCCGTTCTCGTCTACGTCGATCTTCTCGGCAGCCGGTACCTTGGGAAGTCCGGGCATGGTCATGATCTCGCCGGTAAGGGCTACGATGAAGCCTGCTCCTGCGGAGATCTTCAGGTTGCGCACAGTTACCTCGAAGTCTGTAGGCGCGCCCAGTTTGGTCTGGTCGTCTGTCAGGCTGTACTGTGTCTTGGCTACACAGATCGGGCAGTTGCCGAATCCCAGGTCCTCAAGCTGTTTCGCCTGTTTCTGGGCGTTTGCGGTCAGAACTGCTCTCTTGCCACCGTAGATCTTCTGTACGATCTGGTTCAGCTTGTCCTCGATGCTTCCTTCCAGCTCATATGCGAAGGTGAAGTCGTTGGGCTCTTCTACCAGACGGATCACTTCTTCCGCAAGCTTGATGCCGCCTTCGCCGCCCTTTGCCCATACTTCGGACAGGGCTACGTTTACGCCGAGTTCCTTACATTTCTCTTCCACAAGGTCAAGTTCTGCCTTGGTGTCTGTGGGGAATGCGTTGATGGCGACCACGCAGGGAAGTTTGTATACGTTCTTGATGTTGCTTACGTGTTTCAGGAGGTTCGGCATACCTTTTTCAAGAGCTTCCAGGTTCTCGTTGTTCAGGTCCGCCTTCGCAACGCCGCCGTTGTATTTCAGGGCGCGTACGGTTGCCACGATGACAACTGCGTCCGGTTTCAGGCCCGCCATACGGCACTTGATGTCAAGGAATTTCTCCGCGCCAAGGTCTGCGCCGAAGCCTGCCTCTGTGATGGTGTAGTCAGCCAGCTTCAGGGACATCTTGGTAGCGGTTACAGAGTTGCAGCCGTGTGCGATGTTCGCGAACGGTCCGCCGTGTACGATGGCCGGTACATGCTCCAGTGTCTGCACCAGGTTCGGTTTCAGGGCGTCTTTCAGAAGGGCGGTCATAGCGCCTTCTGCGTGGAGGTCGTGTGCGGTAACCGGTTTCTGCTCGGAAACTTTTCCATAGGTGTATCCTACGATAATACGGCCAAGTCTTGCCTTCAGGTCGTTGATATCGCTTGCCAGACACAGAACTGCCATGATCTCGGATGCTACGGTGATGTCGTAGCCGTCCTCACGGGGCATTCCGTTTGTTCTTCCGCCGAGGCCGTCCACTACGTTTCTCAGCTGGCGGTCGTTCATATCCACACATCTTCTCCAGGTGATCTTTCTGGGGTCGATGTTCAGCTCGTTGCCCTGGAAGATATGGTTGTCGACCATGGCTGCCAGAAGGTTGTTGGCCGCTCCGATCGCGTGGAAGTCGCCTGTGAAATGCAGGTTGATGTCTTCCATGGGGACTACCTGTGCGTAGCCGCCGCCTGCAGCGCCGCCCTTAACGCCGAATACCGGTCCCAGGGAGGGCTCGCGCAGAGCTACCATAACGTTCTTGCCGAGCTTCTGCATACCGTCTGCCAGACCTACGGTTGTGGTAGTCTTTCCTTCTCCTGCCGGAGTAGGGTTGATAGCGGTAACCAGGATCAGCTTACCGTTCTCTTTGTCTGTTTCTTTCAGAAGGTTGTAGTCGATCTTTGCCTTATATTTTCCGTACTGCTCCAGGTATTTGTCGTCAATACCTGCTTTAGCGGCAATCTCGGTAATCGGCTGCATTTCGCATTCCTGTGCGATTTCGATGTCACTTTTGAATCCCATGAGTCGTTTCTCCTTTCATAACTGAAAAACATTTTGGCAGTACGCCGTTCCATACCAGAAAATAAAAGATTGTTTCCAATATGAAAAAAGAGCAGTATCTGAAAATCTCCAAATACTGCCCAGACGGTCGGCGCTGCAAATCTCTGATTCCCCTGTGGTTGTCCACGTTTCCGTCAGTTGTCAGAGATTTCTCTGTTGATGAGATGATATTAGCATAAAAGTGCAAGGTTGTCAAGAATTTATCAAAATCCTGGGTTTTTTATATAATTAACACAAATATAGAGAACTAAAATTGTATAATTTATACAAATATCGGGAGAAAAACAAAGAAATTTTTTGAAAGCCGGGGTTGCTGAGAGAGCTGGCGGGAGGTAAAATAAAAGTATCTTAGGAGGAGGAACGCCAATATGAGAATAATGAAAAAAAGACGTTTCCCGGGAACCAGGGATCAGGCGGTATCGCTGAGGGAAAATGTGAACCGCCTGTTGGCCAGAAAAGCCGCGGCAGAAGGTTTGGTTCTTTTGAAAAATGAGGGAAATCTTCTTCCCCTGAAGCCCGGAACAAAAGTGGCTTTGTACGGCGTGGGGGCGTCGAGAACAGTAAAGGGCGGAACCGGATCGGGAGATGTAAATGAACGTGAAACTGTAAGTATCTTTCAGGGAATGAAGGACGCCGGATATGTGATCACAACAGATGAATGGATACAGGATTACGAACTGCGCTACCAGAAGGCGAGGGAGAGCTGGCGGGATGAGATCCTGAACAAAGTAAAAGAGAGCGGAGACAGCCGGAACTTTTTTGATATTTATTCTTCTTCGCCTTTCCATATGCCGCAGGGGATGGACGTGGAAAAAACCGATGCGGACACAGCGGTTTACGTTCTGAGCCGTATTGCAGGAGAGGGGGCCGACCGTTTCTGCCGGGAAGGCGACTATCTTCTGTCAGAAGAAGAAAAAAGACAGATGAAAAAGCTGTGCGGGCTGTATAAGCATGTGATTGCTGTGATAAATGCCGGGGGTCCTGTGGATTTGTCTTTTATGGACGAATGCGGCGGGATAGAAGCGCTGCTGCAGATTTCACAGCCGGGAATGGAGGGCGGACATGCTTTTGCGGATATCTTAAGCGGCACAGTCATCCCTTCCGGAAAGCTTACGGACACCTGGGCGTACCGGTATGAAGACTATCCTTTCAGCGGAGAGTTTTCCCATAATAACGGAAAAACAGATAAGGCATATTATAAAGAAGGGATATATGTAGGATACCGGTATTTTGATACTTTTGATATTCCGGTACGATTCGGCTTCGGATACGGGTTGTCTTATACGGATTTTGAGACAACGGTTCTTTCTGTGGTGTTTAATGAGAACGAAAAAATCGTTGTGGAAACGGAAACTGTTAATACAGGAGCTGCTTACAGCGGCAGAGAGGTTGTGCAGGTTTATATAACCTGTCCGGAAGGAAAACTGGACAAGGAATACAGAAGACTGGCGGCGTTTGAAAAAACAGAGGACCTCGATCCCGGTCAAAAAGAAACCATGCTGCTGGAGTTTTCTCTGGAGCATCTGGCCTCATACAGTCAGGAAGCCGGCGGCTGGATCATGGAAGCCGGAGATTATGTAATATGGGTGGGAAACAGTCTGGATAACTCAAAACCCGCGGGGGTTCTCCGCCTTGACAGGGAGATTATGCTGCAGAAAACAGACAGCATCTGCCCCTTAAAAGAAAAACTGGAGGAATTGAAACCGGAGCCGGAAAGGGCGAAGGCGAAGAGGGCGGCGCTGCTTCAATATGTAAAGGAAGAAGGTCTGCCTGTCCTTAAGATAAAGAGTTCTTCTGTAAAAACAGAAACAGTGACGTATAGAACCAACGCGCAGCTTGTACCTGGGGAAGCAGGAAAATTCGCGGATACTCTGACAGAAGAGCAGCTTGTGTCTCTGGCGAGCGGCGATCCGGACAAAGGCCAGGGAGGAAATCTTGGAGCCGCCGGTATCGCAGTGCCGGGATCTGCGGGAGAGACAAGCGACTGCGCAAAGGAACAGGGGCTGGCGGGAATTGTTCTGGCGGATGGCCCCGCAGGGCTTCGGCTGATGAAGAATTATCATGTATATGAAGGAAAAATTGTCAACAGACCCTTTGAGTTCAGTTTTGAAGGGGGGCTTTTTTATCAGGGAAGCCGGGAAGAACCAGGCGACGCCTACTATCAGTACTGTACGGCTATTCCCGTGGGAACGCTTCTGGCTCAGACATGGAATGTGGATTTGCTGGAGGAAACCGGGGAAATGATTGGCGGAGAAATGGAGGAATTCGGCGTGACGCTCTGGCTGGCTCCGGGAATGAATATCCACAGAAATCCTCTCTGCGGACGGAATTTTGAATATTATTCCGAGGATCCGCTCCTTTCCGGAAAAATGGCGGCCGCTATTACCCGGGGAGTGCAGCAGGTTCCGGGCTGCGGAACGACGATCAAGCATTTCGCCTGCAATAATCAGGAAGACAACCGGATGGACAGCGACAGCATCCTGTCGGAAAGAGCTCTCCGTGAGATTTATCTGAAAGGATTTGAGATCGCTGTTAAAGAAGCGCAGCCTATGTCCATTATGACAAGCTATAATCGGATCAATGGAGTGCACGCCGCCAACTGTTATGATCTGTGTACAAAGGCAGCCCGCTGCGAATGGGGATTCCAGGGAGTGATCATGACGGACTGGACGACTACAGAGAATGGGCCGGACTGTACGGCGGCAGGCTGTATGCGGGCAGGAAACGACCTTGTTATGCCGGGAGCGGCCTGCGACCGGGAAAATCTGAAAAAAGAGCTGGCAAAGGGAACCCTTTCCAGGGAAGATCTGAGAGCCTGTGTCAGCCGGCTGATCCATATCATCTGGCAGTCAAACCAGTACGAAAATCCGGCGCCGTACCGGAAATTCTGAGAGTCTTCCGGCCAGCTCCTGGAGTGAAGGATATGGATTCCAAAATGATGTAATGGTAAATTGTAGATTCCCCATGTCCCAATCCTGGAGTTAAGGATATACATTCCGGAACAGGCAGTATATTGGAACATAAGATTATACAGAAGGTAGAAAAAGGGGCTGCAAAAAACGTAAAGCTGTTTTTTGCAGCCCCCTCCTCTGTGGTTGTTTCAGCGATTTTCTTCGTTATCCCCGGTTATCTCCGGAAGCGGGAGATCAGGAAGGCGACCAGAAAGACGATAACAGCAACAGGGATCAGGATTCCCATAAGGATGAAAAGAAGAAGGATGACAACCACCGCCAGTATAATCACAAGGAGTTTACCGTACCATGTTGTCAGATCAAGACGATAGCTGCGTTTCCGGAAGCGTCCGGAGTCGCTGTCGGAATATAAGGGATCAGGTTCGGTGAAATATCTGTTTTCGGAAGATCCGGAATATTCCGGGCTGTCCCCGTAGATACTGGAGGTCGGACTTGTATCTATGATTGTCCTGGCGATGAGACGGGGATCTCCCAGATCGTCTAAAATATCACTTTCTTTACGGCCGTTCTTCATTTCTGTATCAATATAATCCCGATAATATTCTACATGAGACGCTGTATCGGAGGAGGAGAGCTGTCCTGCAAGCTGTGTATTTAAAATATCAAGAAATTCATGTTTTGTCATATATATCTCCTAAATTCTCTGTTTTCTGCTGTCTGCGTTAAGGCGTCCGCGTCACTCGCCGGCGGTGTCCTGCCTTATAACTTCCTTATTGTAACATATTTTATATGCAGGGAAAACGCTGCCAACTATTAAATTTCCATAACGTCAGCATACAAGGGGACGCACGCTCCAAACCGCGTGATTTTATCGATTTCCAATGATTTTCATCATCTGTCTTGTAAATCGCCGAAATCCTGCGGTCGGAGTCTGCGAGTTGAACTTCCAGTCTTGCTCTGATTCTACGGTTGATTAATTATATCTTTAAAGTTAAACCGTAAATTCGCACCTGGTTCTACGGTTACTTCCAACAATTCCGTCAAATTAACCGTAAATTCGCACCTGGTTCTACGGTTACTTTTAACAATTCCGCTATATTAACCGTAACCCCCGTCCTAATTTTACGGCTTCTTTCAACAATTCTGCCAAATCAACCGTAAACGTCAGCCTGGTTCTACGGTTACTTTTAACATTTCCACTATATTAACCGTAACCCCCGGCCTAATCTTACGGCTTCTTCCAACAATCCCGCCAAATCAACCGTAAATTATCTTCTGTTCTTACTTTCCGGCTAGCGTCAGTGTACAAGGGGACAATACGGTCGATAAAGGGCTGATTTCTGTCTCTTCTGCGTTACTTTCATTCCGCGTACGTCTTGTACGCGTCAATCAAGTGCCTTAAAGAGACAGAAATCATCTCCTTTTCGACTCGTAGACTCCAGCCGCAGGAATTTCAGCGATTTACAAGGCAGACGATGGAAGCGTACAGGACGTACACTGACGCTTTCTCAGAAAAAAGGGCGTTCCTCTGAAAACCAGAGAGACAAAAACAACTTGTACATATCTGTTACAAGTAATAAAATAAAAAAATGTATAGACAGCAGCCGGAAGAAAACCGGGAATTCTGATATACAGAATTTTTTACAGAGAGGTAAGGACGAAGATGTTAAGAACATTTCTGGCAGAGGACGAAATTGTGGTTCGTGAAAACATTAAAAAGATGGTTCCCTGGGAGCAGTACGGATTTGAACTGGTAGGGGAGGCGTCGGACGGAGAGATGGCGCTTCCGCTTATAAAAAAACTGAAGCCGGATCTTCTGATTACGGATATTAAGATGCCTTTTATGGACGGCCTTACATTATGTAAAGTTGTGAAAAAGGAATTTCCCGATATTAAGATTGTAATCCTCAGCGGCTATGACGATTTTAATTACGCGAAAGAGGCCATCGGCATCGGCGTGGAGGATTATCTCCTGAAGCCGATCACCAAGAACGCCTTTCTGGAACGGCTGTGCGAGATACGGAGCAGATACGAACATGAGAAGAGCCAGAGGGAGTATTACGAGCAGTTCCACAGAGAAATGCAGGAATACGAGCAGAACAGCAGCAGGGATTTTTTCGAGGGGCTTATCAGCGGAACCATGGATATGGGCGAGATGTACGAAAGAGCAGACAAGTTGGGGCTGGATATTGTGGCGGAGGCGTACAATATCCTGATCTTTACCCTGGAATCTGAAAACGCAGCGGCAGGGCAGAGCGAAACTTATTCCGAATGGGAAGCACGGGCCCTGGAAAAAATAGAAAGTCTTTTTGCGGATCACAGTTACGCCATGCTGTTCCGCAACAATGTGTTCAGCTACGGCGTTCTTGTGAAAGAACAGAAAGATAATCCAGGCAAAAATACCCGGGACTGTGTGGAGAGTATCCAGGATATACTGTCTGACGCGCCTGCGGGACAGCCCTGGTTTATCGCCGCAGGAGAACCTGTGGAGCGCTTAAGTAATATGAAGCACAGCTATAACACGGCGGCGCAGACTTACGCCAGAAGATATCTGTATGACGGACATATCCTGTATTACAGAGATCTGAAGGAGGAGGAACTGGCGAAGGACGACGGCAGATATCTGAAAAAGGTGGATATCAACGCCATGGATCCTGCGATCATCCAGAAATTCCTCGGCAGCGGCCTGAAGGAAGAGACAGGGAATTTCGTCAGAGATTATTTTCACGCTATTGGAAAGGAGCCTATGTCCTCCATGGTGTTCCGGAGCTACGTGATTCTTAACGTGCGTTTTTCCGTGATGTCCTTCCTGAACAGGATGGGATACTGTGCCTCGGCGCTGGAAGAGAGCGATACGGAGGACGCGCTGGAACAGGGCGGGGCGTCGATGGAGGCGGCTATGGCTTACGCAGAGAAGATGCTGCAGAAGGCCATTGAGATCCGGGATGAAAATTCCGGAAATAAGAACAGGGATATTCTGGAAAATTCCATTGAATACATAAAGACACATTATATGGACGAAAACATGTCCCTTAACGCTGTCGCCCAGGTTGCCAATATCAGCGCCAATCATTTCAGCGCTCTTTTCAGCCAGAATATCGGGCAGACATTTATCGAATATCTTACGGGAATCCGTATGGAACATGCCAAGGAGCTTCTGCGCTGTACCGGAAAGCGGGCCAGCGAGATCGCCCTTGAGGTGGGATACAAGGATTCTCATTATTTCAGTTATCTCTTTAAGAAGACCCAGGGCATGACGCCCAGCGACTACCGGAAAGCAAAAGAGGAAGGGTGATAAAAGATGAAGCAGAAACAGAAAAGATTCACCATGGAGGAGCAGATAAAAAGAATACTTCTGTCCACCATGCTTCCCATGGCCCTTCTGATAGCCTTCCTCCTGGTGGCCTCCGCCGGATATGTCTCCCGTTACAACCAGCTTGCCCAGAACCTTTCCATCAGCAGTGAATTCAACCTTCACTTTAAGGACGACCTGGATGTGGGAATGTACTATATCGCCATATTTTCTGAGGATACTTCACATCTTTCGGAGGTAATGGCCCTGGTTGACGAGGCGGAAAACACCATCGCGAAACTGGAGGATAATACTTATAACGCGGACAGCCGGAAGAGCCTGAAGCGTCTGAAAAATTATCTGGGGAATTTACGAAAACGGATGAAGGAGCTTACGGAGGAAGAAAAGTACGATGACAGAATGCAGAGTATGGACAGTAACATCCGTGTGATCACAAGTCTCGTCGTCCAGGAAATGCAGAATTATATCTATACGGAGTCCATGTATCTTGTGAGCGCGGAAAACGCCCTTACCCGGCACCTGTATGTACTGATCGGAACAGTGGCCCTTCTCTGTATCGTGGAACTGGTGATCCTGATACGGAGGTCCTTCCGTTTCTCCCATAATATCAGCGAACCGGTAAAGGGCATCCTGAATAACGTCAGGGAAGTGGGACTTGGGAATTTCCAGATCGCGGAAGTACAGGCGGACAATATGGAAATCGAGGAGCTGGACGCGGGAATCCGGATGATGGCGAAGAAGATCGAAGAGTTATTCGCCAATGTAAGGAAAGAAGAGGAGATGAAGCATCTGATACAGCTTCAGCTTCTGCAGGCCCAGGTTAATCCTCATTTCCTTTATAATACTCTGGATACCATCATATGGCTGATCGAGGGAGGACAGACGGAGGACGCAGTGGAAATGATCTCCAGCCTTTCTGTATTTTTCCGCACATCACTGTCAAAGGGGGAGGATATTATTCCGCTTTCCGAGGAAAAACGTCATACCCTCAGTTATCTGGAGATCCAGCAGTCAAGATACCGGGATATCCTGGAATTTGAGATCCGCATTCCGGACGAATTTGATAAAATCATGGTTCCGAAGCTGACTCTTCAGCCCCTGGCGGAGAACGCCCTGTATCACGGCATCAAGAATAAAAGGGGCGGCGGACGCATCGTAATAGAAGGTTTTGACGACGGGGACGGACTGATCCTCCGTGTGACGGACAATGGCCAGGGAATGGATGAGAAACGGCTCTGGGAAATCCGCCGGGCTATCCAGACCGGCGAGCGGGCGGGATTCGGCCTTGCGGCGGTGGCGGAGCGCATCCGCCTGTATTACGGACCGGAGTATGGAATAAGGATTGACTCGGAAGAAGGAAAAGGAACGACCATTGAAGTGCGCCTTGCAAAGAAAATCACAACGGTCCGGTGAAAAAACAAACCTGTATCATAAAAAAACAAACCTGTTAAATCAAAAACAAAAAAAGGATAAAACTCTGTACATTTTTCCTAAAAAATTCCATGGAGTTTTCTCCTGGTTTGGTTATAATAAAGACATGTTAAACAAGTGACAACTTAAAAAAAGGGAGGAAACAAAACATGAAGAAAAAAATCTTAGCAGCTTTCATGGCAGCAACAATGGTAGCAGGAATGTCAGCTATCAACGTAGCAGCAGAGGAGGAAGGCGGAGACCTGATCACTGTGGGATTTTCACAGGTAGGCGCTGAGTCTGACTGGCGTACAGCCAACACAGAGTCCATGCAGACAACCTTCTCAGAAGAGAACGGATATGAGCTGATCTTCAGCGACGCTCAGCAGAAACAGGAGAACCAGCTTACAGCAGTTCGTAACTTCATCCAGCAGGAAGTTGACTACATTCTTCTTGCACCTGTAACCGAGACTGGATGGGATACCGTTCTTCAGGAAGCAAAAGATGCAGGAATCCCGGTTATCATCGTTGACCGTATGGTTGATGTTTCCGACGACAGCCTTTACACTACATGGATCGGAACAGACTCCCTGCTTGAAGGACGTAAAGCGGCTGAATGGCTGAACGCTTACGCTACAGCTAAAGAAATCGCTCCGGAAGATTTACATATCGTAGACATCCAGGGTACTATCGGTTCCACAGCTCAGATCGGACGTACACAGGGTCTTGAAGAAGGCGTTGAGAAATACGGATGGGATCTCCTGGAACAGCAGTCCGGTGAGTTCACCCAGGCTAAAGGCCAGGAAGTTATGGAGTCCATGCTGAAGAAGTATGACAACATCAACGTTGTATACTGCGAGAACGATAATGAAGCATTCGGCGCAATCGACGCTATCGAAGCAGCAGGTAAGACTGTAGGTACAGATATCGCGGCAGGCGAGATTCTTGTTATCTCCTTTGATACTACAAACGCTGGTCTGACAAACGTTCTTGACGGCAAGATCGCATGCGACGTTGAATGTAATCCTCTTCACGGACCTCGTGCAGAAGCTCTGATCCAGGCTCTGGAAGCTGGCGAAGAAGTTGAGAAACTGAACTATGTAGATGAAGAAATCTTTGCTTTCGATGACACAGTTGCATCCGTAACAGCAGTGAACAGCCTTGAAGAAGAAGCTGAATACGCAGTTACACCGATCACTCAGGAAATCATCGACGGACGTGCATATTAATCAGAACCTGCAAACAAAACGTTAAGTGAAGTTTGACTGATTAAAGGATAAGGAATGAATCCGGAGCGCGGTGCATAATTCGGATAAACCGGATCTGTGCCGCGCTCCTTTTATGATTTCGGACAGGTTCCTGAAGAAATAAAAGGAACTGTTCATAACAAAAAACAGGGAAAGCAGGTGGAAAGAATATGGAAAACAACGTTGTGCTGGAAATGAAAGACATAAGCAAAAACTTCACCGGTGTCCGCGCCCTTTCCCATGTGGATTTTACTTTGCGCAAAGGCGAGATCCACGCGCTGATGGGTGAAAACGGAGCCGGAAAATCAACGCTGATCAAGGTGCTTACCGGCGTGCATGAATTTGAAAGCGGAAGCATCCACATGGACGGAAAAAACGGGGACGTGATCAATCATTCTCCCCAGGAAGCCCAGGCAAACGGTATCAGTACCGTATATCAGGAGGTAAACCTCTGTCCGAACCTGACGGTGGCGGAGAACCTTTTTATCGGACGCGAGCCCAGAAAGCTGGGAATGATAAACTGGCGTGAAATGAACGCCCGTTCCGCAAAGCTTCTGGAGAGTCTGGATATTAACGTGCCTCCTACCCAGATGCTGGACGAGTGTTCCGTGGCTATTCAGCAGATGATCGCTATTGCCCGTGCGGTAGATATGAAATGCCGGGTACTGATCCTGGATGAGCCTACCTCCTCTCTGGACGACGACGAGGTTGAGAAGCTGTTCGTCCTGATGCGCCGACTGAGAGACGAGGGCGTTGGAATTATTTTCGTAACACATTTTCTGGAGCAGGTATACGCGGTATGCGACAGGATCACAGTCCTCCGTAACGGCGAGCTTGTAGGAGAATATGAGACAAAAGATCTGCCCCGCGTCATGCTGGTAGCAAAGATGATGGGTAAGGATTTCGACGATCTTGCCGATATCAAGAGCGCCCATGCAGGAAAGAAAGCCGCTGCGGCGACTCCGGTTATCGAGGCCCGGGGACTTGGACACAGAGGAACCATCAAACCCTTCGATATCACTATCAACAAGGGCGAGGTTATCGGTCTTACAGGTCTTCTCGGCTCCGGACGTTCCGAGCTGGTGCGCGCTATTTACGGCGCCGACAAGGCTGACAGCGGTACTCTGAAAGTAAACGGCAAAGAAGTGAAGATCAACAGTCCTCTGGACGCTATGAAGCTTGGTATGGCGTACCTTCCGGAAGACCGTAAAGCAGAGGGTATCATTGCCGACCTTTCTGTAAGAGAGAATATCATCATCGCCCTTCAGGCGAAAAAAGGCATGCTTCATCCGCTCAGCAGAAAAGAAATGGAAGAAGCGGCGGACAAATATATCGAGATGCTGCAGATCAAGACGGCCAGCCGCGAGACTCCCATCAAGAGTCTTTCCGGCGGTAACCAGCAGAAGGTTATCCTTGGAAGATGGCTTCTGACCAATCCGGAATATCTGATCCTGGACGAGCCCACCAGAGGTATTGATATCGGTACCAAGACAGAAATCCAGAAGATCGTCCTTGACCTTGCGGACCAGGGAATGGCCGTAACCTTTATTTCCTCCGAAGTAGAAGAGATGCTCCGTACCTGTTCCAGAATGGCGGTCTTAAGAGACGGAGAAAAAGTTGGAGAGCTGAATGAGGAAGAGCTGTCCCAGAGCAATATCATGAAAGCCATCGCAGGAGGTGACGATAAGAATGAGTAAACTGAAAAAGATTACAGGAGCAAGGCTCTTTCTTCCAATCGTGTGTCTGATCGCCGTACTCCTGATCAATGTGATCAAAACACCGGACTTCTTTAACGTATCCATTCAGAACGGAGTCCTGTACGGATATATTATCGACGTTATCAACCGTGCTTCAGAACTTGTTATCCTTGCCGTAGGTATGACCCTTGTAACAGCGGCTTCCGGCGGACAGGATATCAGCGTGGGAGCTGTTATGGCGGTAGCTGCCGCCGTATGCTGCCAGATCCTTTCCGGCGGCGAGGTTTCTGTTACAGAATACCAGAATTCCATTATTATCGCAGTGATCGCGGCTCTTCTGGCAGCAGCTCTCTGCGGCGCGTTTAACGGTTTCCTGGTAGCGAAACTTAAGATCCAGCCCATGGTTGCAACTCTGATCCTTTACACAGCAGGCCGCGGTATCGCCCAGCTTGTAACAAACGGACAGATCACCTACATCCGTGTGGATTCCTACCAGATGGCAGGTGGATATATCGGAAGCATTCCGATTCCTACGCCGGTGTTCTTCGCGATCATCACAGTGGTGATTGTATCTCTGATCCTGAAAAAGACGGCGCTGGGGCTCTATATCGAGAGCGTCGGCATTAATGGAAAAGCAGCCCGCCTTGTGGGCCTGAATTCCACACTGATCAAGTTCCTTACTTATGTGATCTGCGGTGTGCTGGCAGGTATCGCCGGAATCGTGGCTTCCAGCCGTATCTACTCCGCAGACGCCAACAACATCGGACTGAACCTGGAAATGGACGCCATCCTTGCGGTTGCTCTTGGCGGAAACTTCCTCGGCGGCGGTAAATTCAGTCTTCTTGGTTCTGTGATCGGCGCCTATACGATCCAGGCACTGACCACAACTCTTTACGCAATGAACGTTAAGGCCGACCAGCTCCCCGTTTACAAGGCGATCGTGGTTATCGTCATCGTAACCCTTCAGAGCGAGACTTTCAAGAAATTCATTGCCGGACTGAAAAGTAAAAAAGCTTCCGGAGCTCCGGCGGCAGAAGGAGGGCAGAAATAATGAAAGCAAAAAGTAATGTTCAGAAAAAGAAAATGACGAACACAGGTCTGCTGCTTGTGATTACAATTGCCCTGTTCTTCGTAATGTACGCCGCAGGTATGGTTGTGTTCGCTGACAAAGGTTTCGCGAAACCTCAGATGTTTTTGAACCTGTTCGTATCCAACGCAGGTCTTCTGGTTATTTCCTGCGGTCTTACCATCGTAATGATCACCGGCGGTATCGATATTTCCGTAGGTTCCGTAACCGCCCTGGTATGTATGGTAATGGCAAATCTTATGGAAAATCACGGCGTCAGCGCCTATGTGGCGGTTCTGATCGCCCTTGTGATCGGCCTTCTGTTCGGTATTGTTCAGGGCTTCCTGGTATCCTATATGGGAATCCAGCCCTTTATCGTAACCCTGGCCGGTATGTTCTTCGGGCGTGGCATGACTGCTATTGTCAGTACAGAAATGATTTCCATTAAAAACGAAGTATTTCTGAAATGGGCGAATTTCCGTTTTTATATGCCTTTCGGTTCCACCAATAAGAAAGGAAAATTTATTCCCGCCTACATTCCGCCTACAGTTGTGATCGCTGTAATTGTCGTAATACTGATCGCGATCCTTCTGAAATACCGTAAATTCGGACGTAAGCTTTACGCCATCGGCGGAAACAGACAGAGCGCTCTTATGATGGGACTTGACGTTAAGAAGACCATGTTCAAGGCATATATCCTTGACGGTTTTCTTGCAGGTCTGGGCGGTTTCCTTTTCTGCCTGAACAGTTGCGCGGGATTCGTTGAGCAGGCCAAAGGTCTTGAGATGGACGCTATTTCCTCAGCCGTTATCGGCGGTACGCTGCTTTCCGGCGGCGTCGGTACGCCTATCGGTTCCATGTTCGGCGTGCTGATCAACGGTACGATTTCCAGTCTGATCACAGCACAGGGTACACTTTCAAGCTGGTGGTCGAGAATCGTTCTTTCTCTTCTGCTCTGCTTCTTCATCGTGATCCAGTCTGTGCTGGCGTCCGCATCTGCGAAGAGGAAAAAATAATAACTGACTTGAATTACAGAAGGCCCGGTATGATGTATGGAAGAAAATGGAGTATCAAAATACTATCTGTTAATGGAACAGATCAAAGGAGAAATACTTTCCGGAAAGATTCTGCCGGGGCAGAAGCTCCTTTCTGAAAACCAGTACGCGGAGCGCTACTCCATGAGCAGACATACAGTCCGGAAGGCGCTGGGAATACTGGAGCAGCAGGGATACATAGAAGCCTTTCACGGGAAGGGCACCTACTGCTCGGAACAGATGCGTCACAGAAAAATTTCCCGGAACATCGCCGTGGTGACAACCTACATATCGGACTACATCTTTCCCAGGCTGATCCAGGGAATGGACAGGGTGCTGGGAGAAAACGGCTACAGCATTATCCTGAAAAATACAGGGAACAGCCGTCAGAGAGAGGCGCGCTGTCTGGAAGAGCTGCTGAAGAAAGACATCGACGGTCTTATCATAGAGCCCAGCAAAAGCGAGCTGAGCTGTAAACATATCAGTCTTTACCAGGCTCTGGACCGTTATGAGATTCCCTATGTATTTATCCAGGGACTTTACGCGGAGATGCAGGACAAACCCCATATCCTCATGGACGACGCAATGGGAGGATATCTGGCCGCGTCCTATCTTCTGAAACTGGGACATAAAAGGATCGCCGGATTTTTTAAGGCGGACGATATGCAGGGGATCGAGAGGCACAAAGGCTATGTGAAAGCTCTGCAGGAAGCGGGGCTGCCCTATGATCCGGAGGATGTGGTGTGGTATCACACGGAGGACCGCAAAATGAAGCCGGCGATCATGCTCCGGCTGATGGAAAAAGAAGGACATCTTCCCGACGGCATTGTATGCTACAACGACCAGATAGCCGCTATGCTGATGGAAGAACTGGGACGCCTTGGCTATAAAGTGCCGGAAGATGTTTCAGTGACGGGGTTCGACGATTCGCTTTTCGCCCAGCGGGGAGACGGAATCACCACAGTCGCTCATCCACAGGAAAAACTTGGAGAAATGGCGGCGGAACTCCTTCTGGAAAAGATTAACGGCGTTCCGAAGGAAAAGAGCCGGATTCCGGAGCGGATACAGCCTCAGCTTATCGTAAGAGGATCCTGCAGGGACAGGAGGGTTCCGGAGAAACAGACGGCGACGGCGTTAAAAAGCTGATCTAACTGAATAAAAGACGCCGGGTCCCGGCGTCATGCAATCCGGATATCAGGAGAGTTCAGGGCAGTGTTCTGAGTACAGGACTTCTCAGGGCTCTTCTGATATTTTTTTCAAAAAACGACCCAAAAGGAGGATATATTTATGAAAACAGGAAGAAATTACAAGTTCTGGTTCTGCACAGGCTCCCAGGATCTCTATGGCGACGAGTGTCTGAGGAAGGTTGCGGAGCATTCCCGTATCATCGTGGAGGAACTGAATAAATCGGGCGTCCTGCCTTTCGAGCTGGTATGGAAGCCCACTCTGATCACCAATGAGCTGATCCGTAAGACTTTTAACGAGGCGAACGCGGATGAGGACTGCGCCGGAGTGATCACCTGGATGCATACTTTCTCGCCTGCAAAATCCTGGATTCTGGGACTGAAGGAATACAGAAAACCGCTGTGCCATCTGCATACCCAGTTTAATCAGGAAATCCCCTATGACACCATCGATATGGACTTCATGAACGAGAACCAGTCTGCTCACGGCGGAAGAGAGTACGGACATATCGTAACCCGTATGGGAATCGAGAGAAAAGTTATCGTAGGACACTGGGCGGACAGAAAAGTGCAGGAAAGACTTGCCTCCTGGATGCGCACCGCTGTAGGTATCATGGAGAGCAGCCACATCCGCGTGTGCCGTGTGGCGGATAATATGAGAAACGTGGCTGTTACCGAGGGCGACAAGGTAGAGGCTCAGATCAAATTTGGCTGGGAAGTGGACGCTTATCCGGTGAACGAAGTATGCGAATATGTGAACGATGTTAAGCAGAGTGATATTGATGTTTTGGTAGAAGAATATTATAATAAATATGACATTCTTCTTGAGGGCAGAGACCCTGAAGAATTCAAACGTCATGTAGCAGTGCAGGCAGGGATCGAGATCGGATTCGAGAGATTCCTGGAGGATCATAATTATCAGGCGGTAGTTACCCATTTCGGTGATCTGGGTTCTCTGAAACAGCTTCCCGGACTGGCGATGCAGCGCCTGATGGAAAAAGGATACGGCTTCGGAGCCGAGGGCGACTGGAAAACCGCGGCTATGGTGCGTCTGATGAAGATCATGACTGCAGGGATCAAAGACGCGAAGGGAACTTCCTTTATGGAAGACTATACATATAATCTTGTTCCCGGCAAAGAGGGAATCCTTCAGGCCCACATGCTTGAGGTATGCCCGACGATTTCTGAAGGCCCCATCAGCATTAAGGTATGCCCGCTTTCCATGGGCGACAGAGAAGACCCGGCAAGACTTGTATTTACATCAAAGACAGGCCCGGCGATAGCCACCTCCCTGGTAGATCTGGGAGACCGTTTCCGTCTGATCATCAACGATGTGGAATGCAAGAAGGTAGAAAAGCCTATGCCCAAGCTTCCGGTCGGAACAGCGTTCTGGACTCCTATGCCGGATCTGGCGACAGGAGCGGAAGCGTGGATCCTGGCAGGCGGCGCACATCACACAGCGTTCTCCTACGACCTTACAGCGGAGCAGATGGGGGACTGGGCTGCAGCTATGGGAATCGAAGCTGTCTACATCGACAAGGATACCACCATCCGCAGCTTCAAGAATGAGCTGAGATGGAATGAGATTGCTTACAGAAAGTAAGCTGACAGAAATCGGGAGGATTTACATGGGTGCAAGTGAAGCAAAAACAGCAATTTTAAGCAACAAAACAGCGCTGGGTATTGAATTCGGTTCCACCAGGATCAAGGCGGTTCTGGTAGACGGATCCAATAATCCTATCGCGTCAGGCGATTATGAGTGGGAGAACCGTTATGAGAACGGTATATGGACCTACAGTCTGGACGACATCCACAAAGGCCTTCAGGGCAGCTATAAGGCCATGGCTGACGATGTAAAGGAAAAGTACGGCGTGGAGCTTACCAGCGTGGGCGCTCTGGGAATCAGCGCTATGATGCACGGATATATGCCTTTCAATAAGGCAGGGGAGCTGATGGTTCCCTTCCGCACATGGAGAAACAACATTACCGGGCAGGCGTCTGAGGAACTGATGGAGCTTTTCCATTACAATATTCCCCAGAGATGGAGTATTGCCCATCTTTACCAGGCTATCCTGAACAAAGAAGAGCATGTAAAAGATATCGACTACATTACAACGCTGGAGGCGTATATTCACTGGCAGCTTACCGGAAGACGCATCCAGGGAATCGGCGACGCCGCCGGCATGTTCCCCATTGACAGCAATACGAAGGACTACAATGAGGAAATGGTGCAGAAGTTCGATAAACTGGTGGAGCCTTACGGATTCCCCTGGAAGCTGCGTGATATCCTGCCGGAAGTCATGGTGGCAGGTCAGGACGCAGGCACGCTGACGGAAGAGGGAGCGAAGCTCCTCGATCCTTCAGGGAAGCTTCAGGCCGGAATTCCCATGTGCCCGCCGGAAGGCGACGCCGGAACGGGAATGGTGGCTACCAACAGTGTGAAGCAGCGCACAGGAAACGTTTCCGCCGGAACATCTGTATTTGCCATGATCGTTCTGGAAAAAGCCCTTTCCAAACCGTATAAAGAGATCGACATGGTAACGACGCCGGCAGGCGATCCGGTGGCTATGGCCCATTCCAACAACTGTACCTCCGACCTGAACGCATGGGTAAACGTATTTAAAGAGTTTGCCGAGGCTATGGGTATGGAAGTGGATATGAACAAACTGTTCGGAACCCTGTACCACAAAGCCATGGAAGGCGATGTGGACTGCGGAGGACTCCTGTCCTACTGCTATTTCTCAGGAGAGCATATGACAGGATTCGAAGAGGGACGTCCGCTGTTCGTGCGCTCTCCGGAGAGTAAATTTAACCTTGCCAATTTCATGAGAACGAATCTGTATACCTGCCTGGGCGCAATGCGCGTTGGTCTGGATATCCTTCTGAATAAAGAGCATGTGAAGATCGACCGTCTCCTGGGACACGGCGGTCTGTTCAAGACAAAAGGCGTTGGACAGCAGATCCTTGCAGACGCTGTGAACGCTCCCGTATCCGTTATGGAGACAGCCGGAGAAGGCGGCGCGTGGGGAATCGCCCTTCTTGCCTCCTATCTGGTAAATAAGGAAGACGGAGAAACACTGGAGCACTTCCTGGACGAGAAGGTATTCGCCGGAAACGAAGGCAGCACACTTCAGCCGGAAGAGGAGGGAGTAAAAGGATTTAATGTGTTCATGGACCGCTATGTGAAGGGACTTGGAATTGAGAGAGCCGCAGTGGAGTCCGGGATTTGGTAAAATGGATGTGAAGTGACGGCCGGTAGGGATACTGCCATATCCGACGACATTGCCGGATATCGGCAGTATCTCATACGGACTGTGCACTTGAGCGGATAAAAATAAAAAGAGAGACATAAAATTAATGTTGAAATCTGAATTATAGGGTGCTATAATTTAGAAAAATTGAATAGTGAAAATAACAGGTGCCTGACAATATGGTTTGTATTGTTGGGTTAAAAGGGAAACAGGTGTGAATCCTGTACGATCTCGTCACTGTATTTAAGGAGTATGAAACTGTGTGCGATGCACAGTCACTGGGAAACCGGGAAGGCTGTTTCATATGTTGATTTATAAGCCAGGAAACCTGCCTGCTATTGGTACGGGGACATTTGTCCCAGATCACGAGTAATTGGTTGTACCGTTTATACTGTCTACGATACCCTTTTACCTTTTTGTAAGAGGGTTTTTTATTTTCACAGGCAATTTGCCAGGCGATATATCGATATGTCTGCCCGGCGGTTCCGGCATGTATTTTGTCCCCGTATTTTATAAATATGCTGATGATTTTATTTATATACATCAGGACACAGAAGCGGAAAATATTCTGTGCCGTACTATTTATAAAAGGAGGATAAGAAACATGAAAAACAAAATGGTAAAAGCATTAACCCTGGTAATGGCTGTAGCGACAATATCCATGTCGGGTTCTGCCAGTATTTATGCATCGGAGGCAGAAACAGCAGAGGGTGCTGTGGAAGAGACCGCAGAATCTGAAACAGGAGAAGCAGAAGCTGTGTCAGATGACGGTGAGAGCGGTACGGACGCAGACCAGGAGGCTGCCGATAATGCGGCGGCGCTGATCGATAAGATTTATGTGCAGGAAAGAACTGAGACAACAGATGAGGACTGTGCGGCTGCGAAAGAAGCGTGGGACGCCCTGACAGACACACAGAAGGAACTTGTAGAAGGGGAAAATGCCAGCCCGGATTATTTTGGTCTTGACACAGGCGATGCTTCACTGGACGACGCACGCAATGCAGATGAGATCGGGGAAAATGAACTTCTGGTTGTAAGTTTTGGTACTTCCTATAATGACAGCCGTGTAGAAGATATTAAGGGAATTGAGGACGCTTTGCAGGAGGCGTATCCGGACTGGTCAGTAAGAAGGGCTTTTACCGCTCAGATTATTATCAATCATGTACAGGCCAGAGACGGAGAGGCTATTGACAATATGCAGCAGGCTCTTGACAGAGCTGTGGAGAATGGCGTAAAGAATCTTGTAGTGCAGCCTACACATCTGATGCATGGTTCGGAATATGACGAAATGATGGAAGTTCTTGAAGCTTATGAGGATCAGTTTGAGTCAGTGGCAGTTGCCGAGCCTATGCTTGGAGAAGTAGGAGACGATGCGTCTGTGATTAATGAGGATAAGGAGGCTGTCGCTCAGGCAGTGGCTGACGCTGCGGTAAAAGACGCCGGATATGAAAGTATGGATGCGGCGGCAGAGGACGGAACAGCTTTTGTGTTCCTCGGACATGGCACTGCTCATGTGGCGAAAGTAAGCTACAGCCAGATGCAGACACAGATGAGAGATCTGGGATATGATAATACTTTTATTGGTACAGTGGAAGGAGAGCCGGAAGAAACTGCGTGTGAAGCTGTTATTGCTGCAGTAAAAGAGGCCGGATATACAAAAGTGGTTCTGCGTCCGCTGATGGTAGTTGCCGGAGATCATGCCAATAATGATATGGCAGGCAGCGAGCCGGATTCCTGGAAGAGTATGTTTGAAGCAGACGGAGGATTTGAAAGTGTGGACTGCCAGGTTGCCGGACTGGGAAGAATCGACGCTGTAAAACAGCTTTATGTGGAGCATGCTCAGGACGCGATTGATTCTCTGGGAACAGAAGATAATGCGGCAGATGACGCGCCGGCTACAGCAGCGGAAGATACAGAAACAGAAGAAACTGCAGAAGCAGCAGAATAAACCGAAAGAAGTTTCCTGATTCCGCCTGCGCGGAAAGATGCAGGAGGCGATATATAAAAAAGCTGCCCGGACTGTTGCTGAAACATCCGGGCAGTTGCTGTGAAAGGAGTTCAGAAAAATGAAATGTAAGACGATTTTGGCAATGTGTGTATTAAGCATGACTGTTTTTTGGGGCAGCTATGTTCCGGTAATGGCTGAGGATAATAAAGCGAAGGCTGAAGCGGAGAGTACCGTGGAGACAGCCGATGAAAAAGAAAATCAGGAAAAAGGAGAAAATGTTCTCGAAGACGGCGTATATTCCGCTGATTTTGACACTGACAGCACCATGTTTCATGTAAATGAATCCTGTGACGGAAAAGGAACTCTCACTGTAAAAGACGGAAAGATGACGATACACGTGTCGCTGGTTTCAAAATCTATTCAGAATCTTTTTGTCGGAAAAGCTGAGAACGCGCAGAAAGAGGGCGCGGAGATTCTGGAGCCGACTACAGACAGCGTGACTTACAGTGATGGATACACAGAGGAAGTATATGGCTTTGATATTCCGGTTCCGGCTCTGGATAAGGAATTTGACGTTGCTCTGATTGGAAAGAAGGGAAAATGGTACGATCATAAGGTGAGCGTTTCCAATCCGGTTCCGGCAGAAGGCGAAACTGCAGCTTTGGAAGGCGTGACAGCCGGAGATTTGGAACTCGAGGATGGAGAATACACAGTTGAGGCAGTGCTTGAAGGAGGAAGCGGTAAAGCGTCAGTTGAAAATCCGGTGAGTATTACTGTAAAAAATGGAGGAGTAACTGCGAAACTTGTCTGGAGCAGTCCGAATTACGACTATATGCTTGTTGCTGGAAAAAAATATACAATGACAAATACAGAGGGGAATTCCACATTCGAGATACCGGTTGCGGAATTTGACAGCAAACTGGAAGTGACAGCAGATACAGTTGCCATGAGCACACCTCATGAAATTGATTATACGCTTCAGTTTGATTCATCAACAATACAGGAAGCAGAGTAAACCCGGACGGGGACGTGGAGAACACACATGTTGTCTCTATGGCAAAGCGGAGGTGAATTATTTATGAAAGAAATATGGAAAAAGCTCCGAAGAACAGTTGCCGGTATTACTCTGGCCACAGTTGTTTTCAGTTCCTGTCCGTTTCCCGTTCAGGCGTCGGACGGTACGGCTGCTGATTCGAAAAAAGAAGAGCTGGCAGGGCTTGCCTATGATCACAGTCTGGATCTGGAATATGCCACACAGTTTTCTGTAGATTATTATGAAGGAGGTTACGCCCTGATATCCATAGCGGATGACGGGAAGTTTCTGCTTGTTCCTGATGGAAAGGACGTACCGGAAGAACTGGATGAAAATATCTCGGTCATCCGGCAGCCGGTGGATAATATATATCTTGTAGCCACTTCCGCTATGGATTTTTTCTGCGCTCTGGACGGACTGGACTGTATCGGTCTGTCCGGGACGGACGCAGACGGCTGGTACATTGAGGAGGCAAAAGAAGCACTGGAAAACGGTTCCATTACCTATGCCGGAAAATACAGCGCTCCGGATTATGAACAGATTGTTTCTCAAAACTGCGGCCTGGCTATTGAATCCACTATGATCTATCACACGCCGGAAGTCAAAGAGAGACTGGAACAATTCGGAATTCCGGTTCTGGTGGAACATTCCAGTTATGAAAATCATCCTCTGGGAAGAACGGAATGGCTGAAACTCTATGCTGTACTGCTGGGAAAAGAAGAAGATGCGGACAGGCTTTTTAAAGAACAGGCGGATAAACTGAAAAGTGTGGAAAACGATGAGAATACCGGGAAAACGGTGGCTTTTTTCTATATTAATTCTGTGGGAGCCGCAAACGTCCGCAAATCTAATGATTATATCTCGAAAATGATCGAGCTTGCAGGCGGGAAATATATTTTTGACAATCTTGGAGAACAAGATAACGCTCTTTCTACTATGAACATGCAGATGGAGGAATTTTACGCCGCTGCGAAAGACGCAGATTATATTATTTATAACAGCACGATCGATGGAGAACTGAGTACTGTTGATCAGCTTCTTTCGAAGAGTTCGCTGTTGGAGGATTTTAAGGCTGTAAAAGAAGGGAATGTCTGGTGTACGGAACAGAATTTGTTTCAGGAGCCTATGGGACTTGGAACTATGATTGAAGATATACATACCATGCTTACATCAGACAAAGATGATACAGACAATATGACATATATGCACAAGCTGAAATAGAACCAGGAGAAAAATGTTATGGACAGAAAAACGGAGTCCGTGAGCAGACCGGACGGAAAAAAAGGAGTCAGGGCAGGAAGAATATATATAAGGTATGCGGCTGCTTTTGGAATTCTGACAGGATTGCTGCTGATACTTACAGTATGGAATATCAATTCGGGAAGTATCCATATTTCAGTCCGGGACATCCTGCAGATACTTTTTCAGAGGCAGGGAGAGGACGCCGCTTATAATATCGTCTGGGAAATACGGCTGCCGAGGATTCTGGCGGCGTTGATCCTGGGCGGCGCACTGTCTGTATCCGGTTTCCTGCTGCAGACATTTTTTAACAATCCAATTGCAGGACCTTTTGTTCTTGGAATTTCATCAGGAGCAAAGCTTATCGTTTCGCTGGTTATGATCTATATGCTGGAAAAAGCTGCGGTGGCAACTTCCGGGCATTTGATTATCGCGGCGTTCTTCGGCTCTATGATCTCCATGGGCTTTGTCCTGGTTATTGCAAGAAAAGTAAGAAATATGTCCATGCTGGTAATCAGCGGGATCATGATTGGGTATATTTGTTCTGCGGTAACGGATTTTGTGATCACCTTTGCAGATGATTCCAATATTGTGAATCTGCATAACTGGTCTATGGGAAGTTTTTCGGGGATAAGCTGGGATAATGTAGATCTTGCGGCAGTGGTGGTTCTGATCTGCATGATCCTTACTTTCCTTATGTCAAAGCCCATCAGTGCCTATCAGCTTGGAGAAGCCTATGCGCAGAATATGGGGGTGAATATCAGGGCGTTCCGTGTTTCTCTGATTCTGCTTTCCAGTATTCTGTCTGCCTGTGTTACGGCTTTCGCCGGACCGATCTCTTTTGTAGGAATCGCGGTACCCCATCTGGTAAAAAGCCTTCTGAAAACTGCGAAACCCATACTGGTGATTCCGGGATGTTTTTTGGGAGGGGCGGTATTCTGTCTTCTATGCGATCTGATTGCCAGGACGGTATTTGCACCAACGGAATTGAGTATCAGTTCCGTGACGGCAGTGTTTGGCGCTCCCGTAGTTATTTATATTATGATACGGAGAAAGAGGTTGATGGGATGAGTGAATATGTTGTCCGTACAAAACAGATGGAAGTGGGATATGACGGAAAACCCCTGATCAGAAATATTGAGATTAGTTTAAAGCCGGGTGAGATCCTGACTTTGATCGGTCCCAATGGAGCAGGAAAATCCACTATATTAAAAAGCATGACAAGACAGTTAAAACTAATCGGGGGAACGGTATATCTGGGGAATGATATCATGAGCCGTATGTCAGGTAATGAGGTGGCCAGGAAACTTTCCGTTGTAATGACGGAAAGACTGCGTCCGGAAATGATGACATGTGAAGATGTTGTGTCCACAGGACGTTATCCCTATACCGGAACACTGGGAATACTTACAAAAGAAGACAGGAATAAAGTCCGGGAAGCTATGGAGCTTGTGCACACACTGGAATTTAAAGACAGGGACTTTACGGCAGTCAGTGACGGTCAGCGCCAGAGAGTTCTTCTGGCAAGAGCAATCTGTCAGGAACCGGAGATAATCGTGCTGGACGAGCCTACTTCTTTTCTGGATATCCGCCATAAACTGGAACTTCTGTCAGTGCTGAAAAATATGATCCTTCAGAAGAATACGGCCGTTCTGATGTCTTTGCATGAGTTGGATCTGGCGCAGAAAGTATCCGACAGAGTGATCTGCGTCCATGGGGATAAGATTGAGAAGTATGGAGAGCCGGAAGAAATTTTTTCCTCAGAATATATCCATGAACTTTATGGAATTACAACCGGCAGTTACAATGAGCTTTTCGGCTGTCTGGAAATGCAGCGGCCATCAGGGGATCCCCGCGTGTTCGTGATAGGAGGAAACGGAAAGGGAATTCCTGTCTACAGAAAGCTGCAGAGAGCGGGAATTCCCTTTGCTGCAGGCGTATTGCACCGCAATGATATGGATTATGAAGTTGCGAAAGTTCTGGCTTCAGCCGTAATTCCGGAAGAACCTTTTTCTCCGGTCAGCCGTGAAAATTATGAGAAAGCAAAGCTGGCGATGTTGTCCTGCGAAAAAGTGATCTGCTGTACAGACATATTCGGGCCTGGTAATTATAAAAATCGGGATCTGCTTACAGATGCGGAGAAGGCTGGAATACCCGTTGTGTATTCCGGTCAGACCTGAGCGATCCAATCATTTTCTAGTACGCCCGCCCGGTGAAGACGGCAACGGATCTGGGGCGCATGGTAAACTGACTTTCGATGCGCACCTCGCTGCCTTCGGGGTAGCAGTAGTTCCCGTTTTCATCCCCGTAAGTGTTCACGCTGAGACGCCATGCGATCCGCCCGAGGTGATTGGGCAGGTTGACAGAAACATCTTCCCAGTAAGTGTTGATCACAATACATACAAGATCGTCGGCTCCTTTTTCTTTATCGTAGCCTGCGAAGGTTACGGAGAATGTCATGGCGTCTCTTGGAACCTGGCCGTCGCTTCCGTCCGCGCTGTGGGTGCGCAGAGGCTCCATGCCGCAGACGGCGTCCGACAGCTTCCTGCTGATCACCTTATGTTCTTTGCGGTAGGCGATCATGAATTTAAAGAACTCAAAGAGATCCCGGTTCTTTTCCAGAAGGCTCCAGTCGATCCAGGAAATCTCATTATCCTGGCAGTAGCTGTTGTTGTTGCCAAACTGCGTATTTCCGAATTCGTCCCCGGAGAGGAACATAGGCGTTCCCCGGCTGCACATCAGTACGGTGCAGGCGTTGCGGATCATCCGGTGGCGCAGAGTGAGGACGGAAGGATCGTCGGTATCTCCTTCCGCGCCGCAGTTCCAGCTTCTGTTGTCGTTGGTGCCATCCGTATTATCCCATCCGTTTGCCTCGTTGTGTTTGCTGTTATATGCATAGAGATCATACAGAGTAAAGCCGTCATGACAGGTCAGGAAATTCACACAGGAATTATATCCCGCATAGCCGTTTTCCTCTTCATCGTGATAGTCTCCGTACATGTCCCCGGACCCCAGAATGCTCCAGGCGGCGTCAAGCGACAGCCAGGAGTCTCCTTTGAGGAATCCCCGGAGGGCGTCTCTGTAGCGGCCGTTCCATTCCGCCCAGCGTCCGCTGGCGGGAAAGCTGCCCACCTGGTACATGCCTCCGGCGTCCCAGGCTTCCGCGATCAGTTTTACATTGCGGAGCAGGGGATCGGCGGCAAGGGTGCGCAGAAGCGGCGGATTGTTCATGGGAGAGCCGTCCTCGTTTCTTCCCAGAATGCTGGCGAGATCGAAACGGAATCCGTCGATGCGGTAATTTACCGTCCAGTAACGCAGACACTCCAGGATAAGCTGCTGTACTACCGGATGATTACAGTTCAGGGTATTGCCGCATCCGCTGAAATTGTAATAATCGCCGTTTGGGGTAAGCATGTAGTAAATATTATTATCCAGACCTTTGAAACAGAACGTGGAACCTTTTTCATTTCCTTCTGCCGTATGGTTAAACACAACGTCCAGAATAACTTCGATCCCGTTGTCGTGGAGCGCTTTGATAAGAGTCTTCAGCTCAGTTCCTTCCCGGTTGTATTCATTTGCGGCGGTGTAGCTGCTGTTGGGAGAAAAAAAGCATACCGTATTATAACCCCAGTATTCCAGAAGCCTTTTCCCGTCAACATAACGGGAATTTACGGTCTCGTCAAATTCAAAGATCGGCATCAGTTCTACGGCGTTGATTCCCAGCTCTTTCAGATAGGGGATTTTTTCCATGAGTCCGGCAAAAGTGCCCTTATGCTTCACTCCGGAGGATTCGTCTTTTGTGTAGCCCCTGATATGAAGTTCATAGATGATAAGGTCGCAGAGTTCCCGGTCTGACTGCGGCATGTCGCCCCAGTCAAAGGTGTCCTCCACTACGCGGGCGTGGTAGGTGTGTTCCCAGTGCGTTCCCCAGATACGCTGCCCGGCAACCGCTTTGGCGTAGGGATCGAGAAGAACTTTGGTTTTGTCGAAAAGCAGGCCTTTTTCGGGGTTATAGGGGCCGTCTACGCGGTAGGCGTATTCAAAATCCTCGATATTCAGGCCGTAAACGATCATAGAGTAAACGTCTCCGATTTTGTAGGCCTCCGGGAAGGGGATCACCGCGAAGGGTTCCTCCTGCGCGTTGTGGAAGAGAAGAAGCTCGCAGGAGGTTCCTCCGCAGGTATGGATCGTAAAGTTTACCCCGTTCTGAAGGGCCGTGGCGCCGTTAAGGTCAAACATTCCCGGACTTACAGGAAAACCGGAAATTTCTGCCGTAGGATAGACGGCCAGGGGATATTCAGATATAAATTTCTGATGATAAGATTTCATATGTCAGTCTCCGTTTCTATAAGAAAATTTTCTGAAGCTCGAAAAATATATTTTTATTTCTATATTTCTCTATTGTAGCACGATTTTGTAAATTGGGACAGGATAACCGACATATATTTTTGTTTTAGGCTCCAACCGCAGGAATTCAAAATTTTTTTCACAATTCTCTTGACTTACAGTAAAAACAGGTGTAATGTATCACACATAAAAGCAAAAGCGCTTCGGGATAATACCGGGGCGCTTTTCTTTTTTTAATATAAAGACCCTTGCCGGTACGAAGATGTGCATCCAGAAGAAATACTTTCTGCGGTGCTTTTTTTGTGGGAAAGATAAACCGGCGGCTGCAGTTTGTTTCTGGAAAAGAGGAAAAGGAGGAGATTTTATGTATTCGGCAACAGATGTAATCTGGGTACTTGTGGCGGCGATTCTGGTATTTTTTATGCAGGCCGGGTTTGCTCTTTGTGAGGCCGGACTGACCCGGGCAAAAAATACAGGAAATATCCTGATGAAAAATATGATGGATTTCTGTATCGGTACGCCCTGTTTCTGGCTGATCGGTTTTGGCATTATGTTCGCGGGAACAGGGCCGCTGATCGGAGGTTTTGATCCGCTGATCAGGGGATCGTATGATTTCGGCACGCTTCCTACATGGTGTTATGCCATTTTTCAGACAGTATTTTGCGCAACAGCGGCGACGATCGTTTCCGGTTCCATGGCGGAGCGGACAAATTTTAAAGCCTACTGTATCTACAGCGCGGCGATCAGCCTGGTCGTTTATCCGATCTCCGGACACTGGATTTGGGGCGGCGGGTGGCTTTCATCACTGGGCTTCCATGATTTTGCAGGATCTACCTGCGTACACATGGTCGGCGGTCTGATCGCGTGTCTGGGAGCGGCGATGCTTGGACCGCGTATCGGGAAATATGATAAAAATGGAAAAGCGAGGGCAATTCCAGGACATAATATCATGGCAATGGCCCTTGGCGTATTTATTCTCTGGTTCTGCTGGTTCGGTTTCAACGGCGGATCTACTGTCGCTATGACATCAGACGCAGATATGGAGCTGTCGTCTCTGGTTATGTTTAATACGAACCTTGCGGCGGCAGTGGCGACAGTAGTGGGAATGATCTTTACATGGATCCGCTACGGAAAACCTGATGTGTCTATTACTTTTAACGCGGCTCTGGCAGGACTGGTAGCAGTCACAGCGCCCTGCGACTGCATAACTCCCGTAGGAGCTTTCTTTATTGGACTGATCGCGGGATTCCTGGTAGTTCTGGCTGTAGAGTTTTTTGATAATGTGGTGAAAATTGACGATCCGGTAGGCGCGGTTTCTGTTCATATGGTGAATGGAATGTGGGGAAGCCTTGCGGTAGGTCTGTTCAGCAACGGAGGAGACGGCGTGGGCGCCGGTCTGTTTTACGGAGGCGGGTTAAAACAACTGGGAATTCAGGCATTAGGCGTAGTCACTGTGGCGGCCTATGTACTGGTTGTGATGTTTATCGTTTTTAAGATCATTGATAAGACAGTTGGCCTGCGCGTACCTGTCCAGGTTGAACTTGACGGACTGGATATTCATGAACATGGTCTTGCGTCTGCATATTCCGGTTTTGCCATTAACGATATGACAGGTGAAGTGCTATAATAAAGTTGTAACGGAAGTGGCTAATAAGATATAATCAATTTTACAAAGAAAAGAGGTACACATTATGCCACAAAGTTACACGCCAGAATTTAAAAAGAAGATTGTCCGTCTCCATTTAGAGGAGGGACGCACCTATAAAAGTATTACTGCAGAATATGGCGTATCCAAAGCCAGTATTTCCAAATGGTGCAGTGAATTCAGTGAAGAATGCCAAGCCAAAGCCGATATCAATCCCAATACCCTGAACGAAGCAGAACTTATGAAAGAGATTTTAAGGCTCCGAAGAGAACTGGAAGAATCAAGGAAAGAAAATCTTTTCTTAAAAAAAGCGGCGGCATTCTTTGCAAAGGAAATCGATTAGAGGCTTATCGATTTATTGAGGAACATCATAAACTGTTTGGCTTACGCTGGCTGCTTCGCAGGCTCGAAATCTGTCCAAACGCATACTATAACTACCGGAAACACCGGAAGGCGGATTATTATGCCAGGAAAGCAGAAGTACAGGCACAGATTCAGGAGATTTATCATGCTCACAATGGTGTCGACGGTTATCGGAGCATGAAAGTCTATCTGGAACGCAAAGGCTATTCTTATAGCGCCGTTACGGTTCATAAATATATGAATACGGAGCTTGACCTCCGTTCCATCGTCCGTCCAAAGAAGCCGGGATATGAACATGGAAAACCGCATAAGGTATTCGATAATCAGCTGAACCAGAATTTTACAGCAGATGAAATCAACCGGAAATGGTGCACGGATTTTACCTATCTGTTCCTTGCGAATCATGAAGTACGCTATAACTGTACCATTATAGATCTGCATGACCGAAGTGTGATTGCCAGCATAACGGACCGCAATATCACCAGTGACCTTGCGATCCGAACGCTTCGGAAAGCACTGGAATCCCAGTCCGCCATCAAAGAGGGACTCATTCTGCATTCAGATCAGGGATCGCAATATACATCGAAAGCATTTATTGAATTCTGTAAATCGGTACATGTGACACAGAGTATGAGCAAAGCAGGATATCCGTATGACAATGCACCGATGGAGCGTTACTTCAACACTTTGAAAAACGAGTGTACAAACTTATACGAATTCACAACAGAAGAAGCACTCTATCAAAAAGTAGAAGAATTTGCATACGTTGACTATAATCATGTACGCCCTCACAGCTTCAACGGCTATCGCACACCATACGAGGCACGAATGGCAGCATAGTTGCCAAGCGATATTTTTTAGCCACAAGTGTTACAAAAAAGCTTGACCACAACAAG
>CBJMC01400__coassemble_609_pt1 | contig 63645 bp, 61 predicted proteins | sample CBJMC01400__metabat2_low_PE_023 | metagenome-assembled genome bin CBJMC01400 | reverse complement strand
AGATCAAAAATCAATAGGCTTGGTTAGGGAACACATTCATGCGTTTGTCGTGCCATGGAGATAACTGCCGATGGAATGGACGCAGATATCGTCATACCGACACGGAGACCAAGATAGGCATTGGCCGCGCCGAATACGACAGCGAGAATCAGACCCATAATTACGGATGTTGCCGTGAATTCCGGAGTAATCTTTTCTGCCGGAATATACGGTTTGAACTCTTTGTTGTCGTTCATTGATTTCCTCTCCCTTTGTATAAATTTAAAGACCATGTATCATTATAAACATATAAAATAGCTTTTGCAAGAATATTTTTATCTATTTTGTACATTTTTCTATAGAAAATTCTTATTTTTCGCCAAGAAATCCTGTCATCCCTCTGTTTCCAGTTGTTTCGTCAGATATCTTCCTACAATTTTTGAAAAATTACGGATATCGCGGATATAAGCAAAATCTTTCCCGAATATTTTTTTCTCAGTGGCAAGATCCTTCTCTTCTCCCGCAAAAACTCCCAGGACGCTTACGTTCAAATTCCTGAGATGGCGTATCTCCATGGCCGTATCCGTCACAGCCTCTTTTCCCTGATACGACCTGGGATTCTTTGCATTTGGCCGGTTTACGATCACATCATAAGGCCTGCCATCGCTGAGCACGATGAGTATCTTTTTCTCCTCCGCCCTCTGCAAAAGCCCGTAGCCTGCGGTTTTCACCGCAAGACCATCCCTGTTATTGGAGGATGTGACATAATTGAAAATATTCTCGTTCGCCGTCCTTGGATCGTCGTACTCCCGGAAACGGTGAAGGATCGTATAATCCCAGAAGGTACAGAAGCTCATCACTCTGTGAGGAATATCCACAGTGCTGAGCGCCTCGCTTATAATGTATGCCTGAAGGGCTACCTCTCCCTGACGGTTCATCTGAGATCCGCTGGCGTCGATAAGTACGTCCACCACAAAATCAGAAGCGTCGTTTTTCAGCTCCCGCACGAACACCTTGGCGTCGCTGCTCCTTCCGATCCGCCACAGTCTTGCCGGAACGATCCGTCCCCTGTCCGACAGCACAGTCTGAGGCTCCTTTCGCAGCACCAGTTCTTTTCTTAAGGTATCTGTCAGGACTTTGATATTGTTTTTTACAAGTCTGTGTTTGTCATGATACAGCCATATATTTTTATTTCTCAGACGCTTCGCATATTCATACTGATAATTCCTCTTTACTGGATTTTTCAGAACGCCCTCCGTAAAATAGAGGCTGCAGTCCCCGTGGATTCCCCGGCACATCAGATGATTCATTCTTTTTTCTTCCATCTCGCTGAGATATGTTTTCCCATAATTCAGTTCCACATAAGTATGGGCCTTTTCCAGCGCTTCCGGAGACAAAACGGTGATCTTATGTTTTTTCCGGCGCTTTTCTTCCATCTCCTCTGTAACGGCGCTGCTTTCCAGGTTTGTCATATTGCTGGTAAGCTGTTTTACATAGCTTTCCAGAGCCTCCTCGTACATCTCCTCGGAAAGAAAATCCTCCCAGGAATATTCCATAAGTTCTTCCAGAGTTACGGAAAGCACCTTTTCCAGAGATCCATGTCTTCTTTCAAACATGGGATCGATCACAGAATTATACAGACGGTCGATGATCTTTATCAGTTCCACGGTATCGGAAGCTGTTTCCGCCTGCCTCACTATATCCAAAAAAATCCGGATACTTTTCTCCGTCCGGAATTCCGTCCCGTCCAGTCTTCTTCTTAAAACAGCGATCTTCAGCCTTCCCAGCACGTCTTCCTGGGAGGGCATCGTTTCAAACTCCTGATCAAGGATATCTTCAAATGCCTGCCTCTGCATTCTTCTGACGCCGGGACGTTCCGCGCATATTTTCTCCCCGATAGCTTCCTCAATGCAAAGCTGGGCAATAGAGGTAAGTTCCTCCTCTCCTGCCTGGCAGAAAATCTTTTTCACAAGATAAAGCCCCAGCATGTCCTTGTCGTAATAGCGCGCAAAAGCGCCCTCTTTGATCCCGTCGTAAAGGGCGATGGCCTCGGATCTTAAAAAAAGCTCTGTATTGGGTTTAAATTCCAGGGTATAATCGCCGCTTACTGTCCACAGAAGATTTTTTATTCTGTTTTCCAGCTCCAGCCGTCTGTCTTCAAGCTCCGGGATTCCGGAATCCTCTTTATTCATAAACATCCTCTTTTGTCCAGTCTTTTGGTATCCTGGTACGGACTATATCTTCTATGATTTCCTTTTCAAATGCGTCAAAAGTTTTATTGACAACTCCCATCTGAAGAGCTTTCCATGGAGAAAGTCCCGCGCTTACGATCTTCATAGCCGCCAGAAGCCCTCTTAAATCCAGTGACTTTGTGGATATCTCCCCGTTCATCGCCTTTAGCTGAATATCAAGAAATACGCCGGCGAACTGTTCCACCGCATCTGGTTTTGCCGCCGGAAACATCCTCTTAAAGATAAATTTCAGGGATTCTTCCGTCTGGGCCGGCATATCGATCACCAGAAAACGGGATACCAGGGCCTCGTTCAGTTCCTTTGTTCCCGCATATCCGTAGTTCATCGTTCCGATAAATCTCGCCGCCGGATGAAGATCGATTTTATCATATCCGGGCACGTCAATGGAACGGCGGTAATCCAAAGTGGCATGAAGAACGGAAACCGCATCGTTTTTCGCCATATTGATCTCATCCAGAATACCGAACCCTCCGTATTCCGCGCACCGGTATATGCTTCCTTTCCGGAGCTTCACCTGATTATCCTCAAAGGTATCCGTTCCGATCAGATCCCCGCTGTTTGTATTTACATGAAAAGAAACATTATAAGACGGCCGGTTGAAAATATAGGCAAGATTTTCCGCCAGCACGTTTTTTCCCGTGGCCTTCGGTCCTGTAAGAAGGAGATTTTCCCCCTCAAGGATTCCCGCAATAGCCATTTCCAGTATATCCTTTCCAAAAAAAGGTATCGCAGGCTTTACCACCCGGCCGGCAGCCTCCGCCGGCACTTCGTACTGCCGGCGGAATTTTTCCACCTGGGAGATCAGCTCAGGGGATGCCTTTTGTTCCTCTAAAAAATTCAGTTCTTCCATTTCTTCTCCTGATCCTTATACTTCAAAAATCAGATCTCCGTAGGACGGCATCGGCCACATTTCCTTATCCACCAGCATTTCCAGCTTGTCTACCGGGCTGCGCAGCTCTTCCATTGCTTTTACAACGGTTTCTCTGCAGTATACGGCTCTTTCCCGTCCTTCCGGCACCTTAAGGATCTTTTCTGTCACCTGGGAAAGTTTGTTCATATTTTCGTCTGTTTCCTTAAGAAGAGCGGAACACTGGTTCAAAAGATCCAGTTGTACGCTGACGTCGATATTTCCCACCGCCCGGACAGTGTTGATAGAATCCGCCAGCACAGTAGTATACTTGATCACCGCCGGAATGATCTGTTTTGTAGCGATGTCGATCATGGTCTTTGCCTCAATATTTACGGCTTTCGCATAAATCTCATACTGGATTTCCGCTCTGGACTCCAGTTCCGCCCTGGTAAATACGTGAAAGCTCTCAAAAAGCTCTACGGCTTTCTCTGTGGTAAGGGCCGGAATAGCGTCCACCATTGCCGGAAGATTTGGAAGTCCTCTTCTCTTCGCTTCCTCCTCCCATTCCGGAGCGTAGCCGTTTCCGTTGAATACGATCCGCTGATGTTCCGTCGCATATTCCTTGATCAGATCATGAACTGCCATGTCGAAATCCGGCGCCGCCTCCAGACGGTCGCAGGCTTCCTTAAACGCCTGGGCCACGATGGTATTTAAGACCACATTGCAGGAAGAAATGGAGTCTCTCGCTCCTACCATACGGAACTCAAATTTATTTCCTGTAAAGGCAAAGGGAGAGGTTCTGTTTCTGTCTGTGGCGTCCTTCATAAAATCAGGAAGGGTTTTTACTCCTGTCTCCAGCTTGCTGCCCTTTTTGCTGTGGGTAGCTGTTCCAGTGCTGATAAGCTGCTCCAGCACGTCTTCCAACTGCTCTCCAAGGAACACGGAAATAATCGCCGGCGGAGCCTCGTTTCCTCCCAGACGGTGGTCGTTTCCCACATCTGCCGCTGATTCTCTTAAAAGATCGGCATGAATATCCACAGCCTTCAGAATACATGTAAGGACCAGAAGGAACTGGATGTTTTCGTGAGGCGTTTTTCCCGGATCCAGAAGATTGATCCCGTCGTCTGTGGTCAGTGACCAGTTGTTATGCTTGCCTGATCCGTTCAGACCTGCAAATGGCTTCTCATGAAGCAAACATCTCATTCCATGGCGGCTTGCCACTTTTTTCAGGATACGCATCATGATCTGATTGTGATCCGCGGCAATATTAACAGGAGCGTAGATCGGCGCGAGCTCGTGCTGGGCAGGAGCCACCTCGTTGTGCTGTGTCTTTGCGGAAACGCCCAGCTTCCAGCACTCTTCATTGACTTCCTTCATATACGCGGAAACTCTCTGGCGTATAGTGCCGAGATAATGGTCGTCCATTTCCTGTCCTTTGGGCGGCATGGCGCCGAAAAGAGTACGTCCTGTATAGATCAGATCCTTCCTCTGCAGCCACTTTTCCTTATCGATCAGGAAGTATTCCTGTTCTGCTCCTACAGATGGAGTTACTCTCTTTGATGTCGTGTTTCCAAACAGGCGGATCAGACGAAGGGCCTGGGTATTGACAGCTTCCATAGATCTCAGAAGCGGGGTTTTCTGGTCAAGCGCTTCTCCGGTATAGGAACAGAAAGCGGTAGGAATGCAGAGAGTGCCGCCTGCGGCATCGTGGCGCACAAAAGCCGGCGAGGTGCAGTCCCATGTAGTATAGCCTCTTGCTTCAAAAGTAGCTCTTAGGCCTCCGGAAGGAAAGGAGGACGCGTCAGGCTCTCCTTTGATCAGTTCTTTTCCGGAAAAACTCATCAAAACCTTTCCGTTGTCCATGGGAGCTGTAATAAAAGCGTCATGCTTTTCTGCGGTAACACCTGTCAACGGCTGAAACCAGTGGCTGTAGTGAGTGGCTCCCTTTTCGATCGCCCATTCTTTCATCTCATGAGCAACCACATCCGCGATCTCCATCGTAAGTTCTTTGCCTTCTTCGATGGTTTTTTTCAGCTCTTTGTAGACTTTCTTAGGAAGTCTCTCCTGCATGACAGAGTCGTTGAATACATCGCATCCAAAGATTTCCGTTACATTGATATAGTCTGACATCTGTGTTCTCCTTTTATCATTTTTTTGTTTTCTGCTGCTGATTTCTTCTGTTCTTTTTACTCCCGGCTATTTGCTGTTTTTCTTACTTTTCAGATAGAGGTTCAGAGCCTTATGCATATTTTCAATCTCAACTGCGGTCTGGTTGCCTCCGAACTCTCCGTCCAGCGTCCAGGGTACTTTTTCTTCAGTTTCTATCACAATCTTTTTTGACTTAAATGAATGCACCAGATCTGTGTTGTCTTTTCCCATGACAAGCGCAGTCATGATCTCCTGAAGTTCCAGAGGATTCTTTGGCATCGTGATAAGCGTCACTTCGAAAAATCCGTCGTTCATATCCACGTTTTTTCCCGTAAGGTTCTTAAAGCCCCCGATGGATCTGGAATTGGTGACCATTCCCATAATAAAATCGTCCTCCACTTCCATCTCTTCCGTAACGACCTTCATGTGATAAGACTTGATATTGAAAAGGCTCTTAACGCCTTCCAGAATATAAGCCACATGGCCAAGAACGTTTTTCAGGTCCTGGTCCGTCTCATAAGAAACATCGGTAAAAAGTCCGAAAGCCGCCACATAAGCAAAAGTCTGGCTGTTGAACCTTCCGATGTCACAGTGATACAGCTCCTCCTCCATGATCATAGACGCCGCTTCCACCATATTTTTCGGCACAAACAGGCTGGTGGCAAAATCATTGGTGCTTCCCGCCGGAATATAGCCGATGGGAACAGTGCTTTTCTGCTCCATGATGCCGGTAACCACTTCGTCCAAAGTGCCGTCTCCTCCGCTGCAGACAATAAGATCTACGGAATGAGCATATTCTTTCGCCATTTCATATGCGTCTTTCGGTTTCTGCGTACAGTGGATCACCACTTCATAATCATGCTTATTAAAAATGTCTACAATCTCCAGCAGGTGCGTCTTGATCTTCCCTTTGCCTGCTTTGGGATTAAATACGAAGAGCATTCTTTTTCTCACAGCCTGATCCCCTTTCTGTCATTTCCTTATTTATGATACAACAAAATCAAAAAAATGCCTAGAGGTAAAATTTATCCGCGTTTTGCTTCAGCCTTTTGTATGGTCCCGGAAATATCCTTCCAAAACGCGGAGACTCTCTTCACGGAGCACTCCTCCCGTCACCTGCGGTCCGAACGGAGAGCGGGAAAATATCATTTCCGCGCAGTCATTTCCTTCCTCCCCCATGATCCGGCACAGATCCCTGTCGCTCGCCCCGTATACAAGTCTTCCCAGCTTTGTCCATACCATAGCGCCGCAGCACATAAAACAGGGTTCGCAGCTTGAATACATAGTATAGTCCCTGAGATCCGTAATTCCTGTTTCCTGGCAGAACCGGCGCAGCAGTCCGGCCTCCGCATGAAAAGTCGGATCTGTGGACGTATAAATCTGGTTTTCATTTGTATACACGATCTCTCCATTCTTTACCAGAACAGCTCCAAAGGGTTCGTTTCCATGTTCCACCGCAAGTTCTGCCAGCTCCACTGCTTTTTTCATAAATATTTCATCCTGTGTCATCGTCTCATCCTCCTGAATTTTTAGGCGTCTGTATGCCGCAGTACACCGCTCCCTGTACACTAACGCCGCCGGTCCTGGAAAGTCAAGTATTTCTCTTCAAATCTTTCAATTATTTAGATTTCTTTTAGAAAAAAGAAATAGCTTTTGCCGCCCTGAGATGATATAATACTTTTACAGCAGTTCGCTTTAAAACAATCAAAAGGAGTGTGATACCTTGACACTGACAAAAGATGATTTAACAGCGATTAACCAGTTGATGCTGCAGGCTGTAGAGCCGCTCCAGAAGAATATGCAGAACATGCAGGGGAATATCTCTGAACTGCGGGACGACGTTTCCAACATGAAAGGCGACATCTCTGTATTACAGGAGAATGTTTCTGAACTGCGGGACGACGTTTCCGGCATGAAGGGCGATATCTCCGTATTACAGGAGAATGTTTCTGAGCTTCGGGACGATGTCTCCGGCATGAAGGGCGATATCTCCGTATTACAGGAGAATGTTTCTGAACTTCGGGACGACGTCTCCAACATGAAAGGCGATATCTCCGTATTACAGGAGAATGTTTCTGAACTGCGGGACGACGTTTCCGTACTGCGCGGAGATGTTTCCGAGCTTCAGGGTGATGTTGCCAACATGAAGGGCGATATTTCCGATCTGCGCGGAACTGTTGTCGGGCTCCAGCTCCATCTGGAGAACGTTACAGACAGAAATATCGCAATCCTCGCGGAAAACCACGGATACCTGATCGATAAACTGAATCAGGCGATCCCGGCGGCAAACAAAAATCTGATCAACGAGGTAAAGGTAAACTATCTTGTTGAAGAAGTAGAGAAGCTGAAACAGGATATGGCTTTTCTGAAATGCAAAATCGCATAAAATTTTCTGGATTCATCAGCTGTAAATATACATAAGATAAAATAAGCCGCACCGGATTTTTTCAGACCCGCTGCGGCTTTTCGTATATGCCTGGATAGAGTGAGGAAGCGTATCTCCTGATTCCTTCGCTGATTCTCTCACAGATTCAGCATCCAGGGTACAAAGGGCAACATGCTTTTTGCAAAAGAAAAAGTCCGACACGCCCTCGCAATATCGGGCTTTCCGGACTTTTATAAGTAGCGAGAGGGGGAGTCGAACCCTCGACACTACGGGTATGAACCGTATGCTCTAGCCAACTGAGCTATCTCGCCATATTTGGTTTTCTATGGGGCCTATAGGGCTCGAACCTATGACCCTCTGCTTGTAAGGCAGATGCTCTCCCAGCTGAGCTAAGACCCCATAATCTGCTGCCTGCCGTGCGATGCTCTCCGTTTTGAAGTGTCCCTCGCTCAACCTGCTTTGCCATTATATAATTTAATTTTCTATTTGTCAACACTTTTTTTGAATTTTTTTACATTTAATTCAATTTCTTTTTTCAGCCTGGCCTCGCGCCCCGCTGCAGCCTCTCAATATATCGCGTATCCGGCATATTTCTAGAGGTTTCCAACAAGTTTATCCTTGATCACTGCCAGGATCTCCCTTGGAATATAAATGATAAGCCTCCAGGAACGATATCTCGAAGGAACCGGATATATTTTTCTGCAGCCGCATTTTTTTCCGATGGCGACGCCCCGGAATACATGGAAATTATTCGTAACTACTCCCACAGAAGCGCTTAAATCTCCTATTTTTTCCAGACTGAAAGAAAGATTCTCTTTTGTATTGACCGATCTGTCTTCCAGAATCAGGCGGCTTCCCTCTATACCATTAGCCGTAAGATAGTCGTACATGGCTCTGGCTTCGCTGATCTTCTCCCCTTTTCCCTTTCCGCCGGAAAGGACGGCTTTTGTTCCAGGATTTGCTTTAAGATACTCCAAAGCCCTTCTGGTACGCTCCAGAAGGGCCAGAGTCAGCCGCGTGCCGTCTACATGGGCGCCCAGCACGATCAGATAGTCCAGATTTTCCGGTACTTTCATTATCTTCCGCAGCAGAATTTATATTTCTTTCCGCTTCCACAGGGACATGGATCATTGCGGCCGATCTTATGCGGCTTTACGATCGTACCTGATTTTTTCTGCTCCATATAGAGCTCTTTTCTTTTTTCTTCTGTAAAGATGTCGTTCCACTGGGGCAGATTGTACAGCCAGTCAGCTTTTGCGTCTACCATATTTTTGTACAGAAGCTCTTTGTCAAAAGCAAGATTCACCTTTGTGTTCTCATCCATGGTTTCAATCGGATTAGGAACTTTCAGGCTGTCGTTGATGCCGTCCAGGAATCCGACCATCGTCATAACGTCCTGTCCGTATTTTTCTGCCAGTTCTTTTACAGTGCCGCTGACCACTTCATCAGGATTGGAGAGAAGCTGCTCATAAATGCCCTTCTCAATATTGAAATAATTCGCCCAGAATCTCTGGAGCTTATTGCGGTCCTCCTGCTGGTTGTAGGCCATTGCACGCCACTGCTCTAAGATTGTCTTATCGCTCATCTTATTTCATCCTCTTTTCAAAATTTCTCTTTTTCGTGTACAGTCTCTCCTGCCACCAAATTGATTTTATACGGTAAAAAGACACTGCTCCTCACCGCGCAGTCCGGCAGCTTTCTGCCGTCCAGGTGATTATATCATCTTTCCGTCAAAAAAACAAATATCTCATTGATTTTTTTCTTTGCCGCAGCAGAAATAAATTTTTTTGCTGTATTTTTGTATAAAACTATCGTTCCGGGGCCATACTATGAATGTTCATTGGAACCCCCTCTGATGAACCAGTCAACAAAAGACAACTTCAGAAATACTTATATCCTCCCCTTAAGAGTCTCAGGACTGACGCTTTGCCGCAGTTCTGGGGCTTTTTTCTGTCAGGAGAAATATTGTACAGTTCACACCTGACCGCCGCACACATGCGCACTCGTCACGCTGACGCGCTCCAGTTCCGCACTACGTGCTAAGACTGCTTATGTGGGCGGCGGTTACGAGTTCCACTCGCACTCAGGAACAGGAATACGCCTCTTACATGCAGGCATGACGCTGCATATTCCTGTTCCTGAGCACGGTGTGAACTGTAACGAAATATTTCCGTCATTTTACTCCCAGCTTTTCCAGATCAGCAGCCGCCTGTTTGAATTCCCGGAAACAGACGGTATGGATCCCCTGTTTTTCCGCACTGGCGCAGTTTTCTTCCATATCGTCTATAAACACACATTCTTCCGGTTTCAAACCATATTTCTCAAGAAGTACTCTGTAAATCTCAGGCTCCGGCTTCAGTTCCTTCACCTGACATGAAAATATGATCCCATCCATATATTTTAAGAATGTCAATTTATCTAAAGTCCCTTTCAGCATATAATCGCTGTAATTGGAAAGAATATAAAGATGATATCCCCGATCCTTCAGATATCTGACCCAGGTTTCCGCATAAGGGTACGGGCGGATGGTCTTTGTGCTTCCTTTGATCACTTTTTTGATATCCTCTCCGTACTCCGGAGCAAGCTGTATAAACTGCCGGATATATTCTTCCTCATCATAAAGTCCTCTGTCCCTCTCCGGCCATACAGGGCTTAAAAAAGTTGCCCTGGCGATTTTTTCGTATTTTTCTTCTGAAAATCCAAATTCCCTGAGATATTTTTCCCATTCAAAGGCTACCAGGACCTTTCCCACGTCGAAAATCACATTTTTTATCACGTTCTCTCCCTCTCTTTCCCGTTTTTTCTTATTCAGAAGCCGGTAGATCATCCAGATGGCGTATCCCATCACTGCCGCAAACAGCGCGCCGAAAAAAGACGCCTGAAAAAGCCCCTGGGCGAACTCGCCTGTACGGATTCCCGAGAGGGCAAACACCATCGGAAGGCAAAATACAGCCAGCAACAGAACAGCCGCCGCCAGAGCGGCAAAACGTTTCCATTTTTTCATAAATACCTCTCTGCGTTATATCTTGTTCTGCCGGACTTTCGGCCAGAACAGGTTCTACAGCAAACACGCCGGAGACTATTCTCCGGCGCCCTGCATACGGGCGGTTTCTGCGCCGCCTCGATCATTTTCTGTAAATAATGTCGTTTCTTCCCGGTCCGTTAGAAATCATCGTGATCGGGAAACCGATATGTTCTTCCACAAACTCTACATATTTTCTGCAGTTTTCCGGAAGATCCTCATATTTTTTGATGCCGCGGATATCTGTTTTCCAGCCAGGAAGTACCTCCAGAACAGGTTTTGCCTTCTCAAGAAGACCTGTGGTTGGAAAATCTGTTGTAACTTTTCCGTCGATCTCATATCCGGTACATACAGGAATCTCATCAAGATATCCCAATACGTCAAGAACTGTGAACGCAACATCCGTCGTTCCCTGGATGCGGCAGCCATATTTCGACGCCACACAGTCAAACCATCCCATACGTCTCGGACGACCGGTTGTTGCGCCGTACTCTCCTCCGTCTCCGCCTCTTCTGCGGAGCTCGTCAGCCTCTTCGCCAAAAATTTCAGATACAAAGGCCCCTGCTCCTACCGCGCTGGAATAAGCCTTGCACACAGTAATAATCTTTTTGATCTCATAAGGAGGAACGCCGGCTCCGATAGCCCCGTAAGCCGCCAGAGTGGAAGAAGACGTTACCATGGGATATATACCATGATCAGGATCCTTCAGAGAGCCCAACTGCCCCTCCAGAAGAATCTCTTTTCCTTCTTTCAGAGCGTTCCACAGATAAAGGGAAACATCGCCTACATAGGGAGCAACCATTTCCCTGTATTTTTTCAGTTCTTCCATAAGTTCGTCAGGATTCAGAAGCGGCTTATGGTACAGGTGCTCCAGAAGCACGTTCTTTGTCTCACACACCCGCTCCACCTTTTCTCTCAGAGTATCCTCATGGAAAAGTTCGTTTACCTGAAAACCGATTTTTGCATACTTGTCTGAATAAAACGGAGCGATTCCGGATTTGGTAGAGCCAAAGGATTTTCCTCCAAGACGCTCTTCCTCATACTGGTCGAACAGAATGTGATACGGCATCACGATCTGCGCTCTGTCAGAGATCATGATCTTAGGAGCCGGTACGCCCCGGTCCACAATCTCCTGATATTCTTTAAAGAACACCGGAATGTTCAGTGCCACGCCATTGCCAATGATACTGGTGGTATGATTGTAAAACACTCCTGACGGCAGCGTGTGCAGAGCAAATTTCCCATAATCGTTTACAATGGTATGGCCTGCATTTGCGCCTCCCTGAAATCTTACGATGATATCCGCCTCCTGGGCAAGCATATCTGTAATTTTCCCTTTTCCTTCATCTCCCCAGTTCGCTCCAACTACTGCTTTGATCATAACACTTTTTCCTCCTCGTGCCTTTCTTTGATCATCTCTGTTTGATTCTTATATTCTCTTCTGATGAACAGCCGTATTTTATTCCGCTGTTTATACGTTAATTTCAGCCGTCATGCCCAAAAGCTCCTTATGCGCGTCCAGAACAGGCTGAACTGTCTTTGCCAGGAAGGTCTCTGTCTGCTCTTTCGCCCTTCCCACATATCTGGACGGTTCCATGGTTTTCTGAAGCTCCTCCAGAGTGAGGTTAAAGGCCGGATCCGCCGCTATCAGTTCCAGCAGATTGTTGTCCTTGCCCTCTACCTTCACAGTACGTCCCGCTTCCATGGAAAGCTCACGGATGCGCTCATGCAACTCCTGACGGTCGCCGCCTGCCTTTACCGCGTCCATCATAATATTTTCCGTCGCCATAAAAGGAAGTTCCGAACGAAGGCGTTTCTCGATCACTTTCGGGTAAACCACCAGACCGTCCACAACATTCAGGCACAGATCCAGAATACCGTCAATCGCAAGGAATCCTTCCGGTATGCTCAGTCTCTTATTAGCGGAATCATCCAGTGTTCTCTCAAACCACTGGGTTGCGGACGTGATTGCCGGATTCAGGGCATCTATCATTACAAATCTGGAAAGAGAAGCAATACGTTCGCTGCGCATGGGATTTCTCTTATAAGCCATAGCGGAGGAACCGATCTGAGATTTCTCAAAAGGTTCTTCTACTTCTTTCAGATGCTGAAGCAGGCGGATATCGTTTGACATCTTATGGGCGCTTGCGGCAATGCCCGCAAGAATATTCAGCACTCTTGTATCAACCTTTCTGGAATAGGTCTGTCCGGATACCGGATAGCAGCTCTCAAAGCCCATCTTTTCAGCAATCATCGGATCGATCTTATCAATGGTCTCCTGGTCTCCGTCAAACAGCTCCAGGAAGCTGGCCTGGGTTCCTGTCGTGCCCTTTGAGCCGAGAAGCTTCAGACTGCCAAGAACATATTCAAGATCCTCCAGATCCATCAGGAACTCCTGTGTCCAGAGAGTAGCCCTCTTTCCTACTGTGGTAGGCTGGGCCGGCTGGAAATGAGTGAATGCCAGGGTCGGCTGGTCTTTATATTTATCGGCAAATTTCGACAGTTCCGCGATCACATTTACCAGTTTTTTGCGCACAAGCTTCAGAGCTTCTGACATTACGATGATGTCGGTATTGTCTCCTACATAGCAGGAAGTCGCTCCCAGATGGATGATACCCTTAGCCTTCGGACACTGCACACCGTAGGCGTAGACATGAGACATAACGTCATGGCGCACCTGGCGTTCCCGCTCCTTCGCCACCTCATAGTTAATATCGTCCGCATGGGCTTTCAGCTCGTCAATCTGCTCCTGGGTGATATTCAGTCCCAGTTCTTTTTCCGTCTCTGCAAGAGCGATCCACAGTCTCCTCCATGTGCGGAATTTCATATCCGGAGAAAAGATATACTGCATTTCCCGGCTTGCATAGCGCTCTGAGAGCGGACTTACATATCTGTCTGTACTCATTTCCAATCTCCTATCATTTCATACGGTTTCTTTTCCTGTCACAACGCCGTTAAAAAGCTGAAACCGTGCGGTTTTCCGCATACTTTCCCCTTCTATACCGGCGCTACGCAGAAATTATATAACATCCCTTCCCTAAAAGCAATAGATTTTCCTGCTTTTCCAGTGTATGCGCTTTATCCCTGGTGAAATTTTCCAAGGAATTCCTTCATTCTGGTGTTTCCGGAAGAGAATACTTCCTGAGGAGTTCCCTCCACCGCGATCACGCCGTCGTCCATAAAAATAATCCTGTCAGAGATATCTCTCGCAAAGCTCATTTCATGGGTAACGATCACCATTGTGATATGAAGATCCGCCAGAGAACGGATAACCCTGAGAACCTCGCCTGTCAGTTCCGGATCCAGCGCTGATGTGGGCTCGTCAAAAAACAGTATCCTCGGATTCAGCGCAAGCGCTCTGGCGATCGCCACGCGCTGGCACTGGCCTCCGGAAAGCTGACAGGGATAAGCGTCCTCCTTATCAGAAAGTCCCATTTTTGCCAGCAGCGCCCTTGCCTCCTGATAAACCTCCTCTTTTCCCCTTTTCTGTACATGGATAGGAGCGTCCGTAATGTTTTTCATCACTGAATAATGGGGAAAAAGGTTGAAATTCTGGAACACCAGGCCGAAATACGACTGGATCTCTTTCAGCTCCGCTTTTTTGGGAACAGTCGGTTTCCCGTTCTCCATCCAGACAGTTTTCTTTCCCATATAGGTGATTTCGCCGCTGTCTATTTCCGTCAGCATGGTGGCGCAGCGCAGAAGCGTCGATTTTCCGGAACCGGACGGACCTATGATCGATACGATCTCCCCCTCTTTTACACGCAGAGAAATATCCTTCAGGACTTCAAGGCCGCCGAACTCCTTTTTAATATGTTTCATCTCAAGAAGATCCATTTTTTCCTCCTTAATCCTTAATGGTAGTAATCCAGTTTCCTCTCAAACCATTCCATTACCCAGGCTACCACAAAATTGAAGATATAGTAGAACACGCCTGCGATAAAGAATGGCATTACTGTAGTTTCCGCCGCCGCGATCTGCTTTGCCAGAGCAAACATTTCTATGTAGGACACAGAGTACACAAGAGACGTATCTTTTACCAGAGTGATTACCTCGTTTGTTACGGAAGGCAGCACGATCTTTACCACCTGAGGAAGAATGATCTTAAAGAAGGTCTGCTGTCTGCTGTATCCCAGAAGGCGCGCTGCCTCATACTGTCCTACCGGGATCGACTCTATGCCGGAACGGTAAATTTCCGCAAAATAAGCGGCGTAGTTCAAAGAACAGCCCAGAATGATCGCAGTAAACTTATATCCGCCAATATTCATGCCCCACAGATAGAAGGGACCGAAATACCACAGCAGAAGCTGGAGCATCAGAGGCGTTCCCCTCATAATGGAAATATAGAACTTAACCACCCAGCTCAGCGGTTTAAAACGGCTCACTCTTCCAAAATACACGATCATCCCCAGAGGCAGTGAGAATAAAAGCGTCAGGAAAAAAATCAGAAGCGTTGATCCGAATCCTGTGGTAAGTTCTCTTAGCATTACCTGAAAACTCATATTTTTTCCTCCATAAATGATGCTCCTTCGGAAAATCCGAGGAGCATCATGCCGTATCTGTCAAAAATTATTATATTCTGTTCCCCGCCGGACCGGCCGGGACAATCCTGAATCTTTCCGGAGATCACTCAGCCGCTTCTTCAGTATCCGCCGCAGTATCTTCTGCCGCAGCGTCCTCTTCTCCCTCATCTGCCGCAGCCGCATCTGTTTCTTCTTCTTCTGCCTCCGGTGCTTCTTCTGCATCTTCTGCGGAAGCGTCGTCAGAACCTGTCAGAGTTACCATATCTGCAATGTCATATTTTTCTGCCAGCTCTTCAACAGTGCCGTCGTCCGCCAATTTCTGAAGATCTTCGTTCACGATATCGCGCAGCTCTTCATTTCCCTTTTTAAAGCCAATGGCGTACTGTTCCGTATTCAGTGTCTCATCAAGGATCTTGAAGCCCTCTCCTCTGGATTTAAGCTGATAATTCGCAACGCCCACATCGATTGCCAGAGCGTCCAGAGCGCCTGCCTGAAGCTCGGTAAACGCTGTATTATAATCTGCAAACTCGTTAAGCGCCCCAAAGGTGTCCGCCAGCTCCTTCTGTCCGCCTTCTTCTTCACTCTGGAGCAGTTCCAGAGCGGCGGATGCAGCCTGAACGCCAACAGTCTTGCCTGCCAGATCTGTAAGCTTCTCAATTCCGGAGTCTTCTGCGACAACAATCACCTGACTGTTGTCAACATAAGGAACAGAGAAGGTATAGTCATCTTCTCTTCCGTTCATGGTAAATCCGTTCCAGATACAGTCAATAGAACCCGCGTCCAGCTCCTGATCTTTGGAATCCCAGCTGATCGGCTTCTTTTCCAGCTCCCAGCCTTCCAGATCGCAGACAGCCTGCGCCAGTTCCAGGTCAAAGCCTGTATACTCTCCATTTTCATCCATATAACCATAAGGGGGATACTCTGCGTCAAAGCCGACGATCAATGTCTTATCTTCAATTCCCGCCTGCACGTTTACTGCTGACGCCATTCCCATTGCCATCAGAGCCGCCATCATTACTGCCACTGTTTTTTTCTTCATACTCTGTGTCTCCTCTTTTCCGTTTTTGCTCTTTTTTTCATTATCACGTAGCCACTCTACTACATGAAAGTATGGTTATCGTATCATACCGTCAAACGTCTGTCAAGCTGTATTGACAAATCACAGGCATATTTCCCGAATTATAAAATATCTTTATGATAAAGAATCGTAACGCTTTTCGGCGGCATGTAAAGACGGACCGCTCCGGCCTTTGCAGTAATCGTCTCTTCCTTTTCCGTAATCCCGTCTCTGCTGGAGCGGATCAGCACAGTCAGCACAGATTCTTCCAGTCTGGTTATACCCGCTCCCCAGATTTCCAGCAGGGTTTCTCTTCCCTCCTCAAGATTATTGATCACCACAATGATCTGCTCTGTATGAGAAAATCTTCCATAACACAATCCCTGGTAGTCGTTCCACAAAAATTTCAGGGAGCCTGTGCAGAGTATTTTATACTTTTTGTGAATAGCGATCATTTTTTTATAAAAAAGAAGAAGTTCTTTATTTTCTCTGCCCCAGGGATATGTCCGCCTGTTGTCCGGATCTGTAAATCCGCACACTCCCGCCTCGTCCCCGTAATAAACCGTCGGGGCCCCGGGCCATGTCATTTGTATGGCGATCGCTTCGCGCATAACGGCGTAGTCCACATTTCGCTCCGCCTCTTCCGGACTCATATAGGATATCCGCCCCACTGTACGGTTTGTTCTCGTTAAAAAACGGGAATGGTCGTGGTTGGACAATTCATTCATAGCTGTATGGAGCGCCGACATATGAAGAGAACGCATATGATTTTTCATAGCGTTTATAAACGCGTCGCTGTTTCCGTACAGATCTTCCCGGTATTCGTCACTGTGCTTTTCCATGCCGGTCAAAAACCATGTCACCGGCTCCATAAAAGCGTCGTAGTTCATCACAGAATCCCACTCGTCTCCCTGCAGCCATCCTTCGGGATTTCCATAATGCTCCGCCAAAATCAGAGCCTCGGGGTTCGCCTCTTTTACTGCTTTTCGGAAATCTTTCCAGAACTTATGGTTAAACTCGTTTGTATGTCCAAGGTCAGCAGCTACGTCCAGCCTCCAGCCGTCTACATTATATGGAGGAGACACCCATTTTCTGGCAACCTCCAGTATATAGTCATAAAGCTGGCGCGAACCCTCGTAATTCAGTTTCGGCAGGGTGTCGTGGGTCCACCAGCCGTCATAGCTGGTATTATAGGGCCAGCCGTTCTCATCCCTGAAATCAAAAAAAGAGCGGTACGGGCTGTCCGCAGACACATAAGCTCCCGGGGCATATCCTTCCTGCCCTTCGTAAATACGCTCCCTGTCCATCCATTTATTAAAAGATCCGCAGTGGTTGAACACGCCGTCCAGAATGATTTTCATGCCTCTTTTATGAAGCTCTTCCACCAGTTCTGCAAAATATTCATTTCCCGCCTCCAGATTCTTTTTATCTGTAACGCGGCGGATATATTTTTGCGCATGGCTGTTGTCATGATCGTTTTCATTCAAAAGGCCGCCGCCGTCATTCAGTATCCTTCCGTAATGAGGATCCACATAGTCGTAGTCCTGGCAGTCGTATTTATGGTTGCTGGGAGAAACAAAAACAGGATTCAGATAAAGCACTTCCACTCCAAGATCTTCCAGATAATCCAGCTTATCCATGATCCCCTTCAGATCGCCCCCATAGAATTCCCTGACTCCCATAGCCGCCGGTGTTTTCGACCAGTCGGCGACCCTTTCCGTATGAGCCCCGATATAAGAATACTCTCCTGATTCCACATCGTTGTCCTGGTCTCCGTTGCAGAACCGGTCCACAAAAATCTGATACATGACCGCGCCTTTTGCCCACTCCGGCGTATGATATCCCGGATAAATCTCAAAATTTTCCCGCTCATGTATCTCCGTGCTGACGCCATGATCGTTATAGTAACAGGTGATCCACCCGTAATGAATTTCAAAATAATAGCGGAACACCTGAGCCGGCATGGTGATCCTCGTACCGTAGTAGTCAAATCCCTTTTGTGTTTTATATACCTTCATTTTGTATCTTTTATCGCCGGATACCAGATATACGGAATCCACATTATTTTTTTTCGTCCGAAAACTGATCTTCACTTTTTCCCCTGGTTCCGGTTCCGTAGGATTTCTGTAATATTTTGTACCGTCGCTAAACAGGGCGTTTTTATTTAATACTGCTCGCATATTCAGAATATACTGCATTTTTTTCGTGATATCTTCCTTTTCCCGATCCATAGATCATTCCCCTTTATCATAAGCATATGCTTATTCTAACGTATATTTTACAAAGATACAACAAAAACCTCCTGGACGGATTTATCCGCATAAAAAAGGCAGCCTTACTGGCTGCCTTTTTCGGAGAAGGTATTTCTTCTTATGGGGTGTAGCAAAAACTATATAATGTATTGGGGGGTTTTTACGATGTATATAATAGCATGAGGCAACGGAAAAGTGTGCACAAACTTCACAAATTTTGCATTTACTTTTTGGCTATATTGTATATACACAATTTTCCAACTTCGTTTTTATGATGTAAAAAGTGCCTCAAATTCGTCTCTGTGGACTTTTTCCTTTTCCAGAAGAAGAGCGGAACACTTGTGAAGCACGTCCAGATGCTGCATGATGATTTCCTTTGCGCGCTGGTGGCATTCGTCGATGATCCTGTGGATCTCTTCGTCGATCTCTTTTGCCACTTCCTCGCTGTAGCTTCTTGTATGAGCCAGATCTCTTCCGATAAACACCTCGTCTCCTTCATCTCCGTATGCAATTAAGCCCATTTTATCTGACATTCCGTACTGCATGACCATCGCCCGGGCGGTACTGGTAGCCCGTTTAATATCGTTGGACGCCCCGGTAGTGATATCTCCGAAAATAATCTCTTCCGCCACACGGCCGCCCAAAAGCGTAGTGATATCCTGGAGCATCTTATTCTTGGTGCTGAAGATATCGTCATTTTCCGGAAGGGGCATTGTATAACCTGCCGCCCCGATTCCGGTGGGAATGATCGAGATCGTGTACACCGGATCCATATCCGGCAGCACATGGAACAAAATAGCGTGTCCGGCTTCATGGTACGCCGTGATCTTTTTCTCCTTTTCAGAGATAACTTTGCTCCTTTTTTCCGCTCCGATGCCGACCTTAATAAACGCATGCTTAATATCCATCTGCATTACATAACTGCGTCCGGCTTTGGCAGCCATGATCGCAGCCTCGTTTAAAAGATTCTCAAGATCCGCGCCGGTAAATCCGGCTGTTGTCTGGGCAATCTGAGCAAGGTCCACATCTTCTCCCAGCGGCTTGTCTTTCGCATGCACCCTGAGAATTTCCTCACGGCCCTTAATATCCGGTCTTCCCACTGCCACCTTCCTGTCGAAACGGCCGGGACGGAGGATCGCCGGATCAAGGATATCCACACGGTTAGTAGCCGCCATAACGATGATCCCCTCGTTCACGCCGAAACCGTCCATCTCCACAAGAAGCTGGTTCAGCGTCTGTTCCCGCTCGTCGTGGCCGCCGCCCATACCGGTGCCTCTCTGTCTCGCCACCGCGTCGATCTCATCAATAAAGATAATGCAGGGCGCATGTTTTTTCCCTTCTTCAAAAAGATCCCTTACACGGGAGGCTCCCACGCCTACAAACATTTCTACAAAATCGGAACCGGAAATAGAAAAAAAAGGTACTCCCGCTTCTCCGGCAACCGCTTTTGCCAGTAAAGTTTTTCCTGTTCCAGGAGGGCCAACCAGAAGCACCCCTTTGGGGATCCTGGCGCCTACGTTGGTGTATTTCTGAGGAGCTTTCAGAAAATCTACAACCTCCTCCAGATCCTCCTTTTCTTCCTGAAGTCCCGCCACGTTCTGAAAAGTCACTTTTTTTTCGTCAGGAAGCATCATACGGGCGCGGCTTTTCCCGAAATTCATCATTTTGGAATTTCCGCCGCCGCCCGACATCTGCCTGTTCATCATAAAAAACAGAAAAATCACAAAGCCTCCCGTGAGCAGTATGGGAAGAAGCGTCGTCAGGAACATGCTTTCCTGGGGAACATTTTTTACCTGGGCCGCGATCCCGTACTCATCCAGCATATTCTGGACGTCCTTAACGTCTGTCACATAAACCCTTTTTTGTCCCTCGCTTTCTATATCCGCCGTCACAGAACCGGTAGGAACCTCCCTGTTCTGATATATCACTGCATTATGCACTCTTCCCTCTTCTGCCGCCTGTTCCAGTGCCTCCATTGTATAGTCGCTCTGTGATGTCACCTGGTTGTTCAGGTAAAAATACCCTGCGATCAGCAGGACAATGAGGACCAGATACAGGCCAATTCTGCTGGGCTGTCTGTTCACTTAGCTGAATCTCCTTTCACTCTCTGTCTAAATCTACTACTCCGATAAACGGAAGATTACGGTATTTCTGAGCATAATCCAATCCGTATCCAACCACAAATTCATCGGGAATATTGAAACAGCAGTAGTCCACTTTTACATCTTTTACTCTCCGCTCCGGTTTGTCCAGAAGCGTGCACAGACGTACGCTGTTGGGGTTGCGCCCTTTAAGTATCTCTATAAGATAGCTCAGGGTTCTTCCTGAATCAATAATATCTTCCACGATCAGAACGTCTTTGCCGATCAGAGGCTGGTCCAGATCCTTTACGATCCTTACGACGCCGCTGGATTTTGTATCGTCGCCATAGCTGGAGACAGACATAAAATCAAGCGATACAGGAACGGTGATCCTTTTTGCAAGTTCGCAGGTAAAAAAGACGCCGCCTTTGAGAACACAGATTAAGTGAATCTCTTTCCCGGCATAATCTTTACTGATCTTTGCAGCAATCTGCTGAATTCTGGTTTCTACTTCTTCTTCACTGATTAATACTCTGATTTTTTCACTCATCCCTCTTCCTCCTTCTGTCCGGTAGCTTTCGGACACACTGTACATTCTCAGAGGTTCTCCCCTGGTATTCTATCTGCAGCACCGTCCTTGTTCCGGAAGTGATCCTGACGCTTTCGCCGCTTCTTTCTCCCACGGCCCATAAAATCTCGCTTCCGGCGGCAACCAGAGGAATCTGATCCCTGTATTCTCCTGGAATCTTATCATCGATCATACACCGGGTAAGCTTTTTCCGGTTTCCCTTCTCGTTTATCACCAGGTAATCGCCGCTATTTCTGGTTCGGACAGTTAAGCCGTATTTTATTTTATCACAATCCATCCATTTCGTATACTTTTTTTCCAAAATCTTCTGACCGGAATAAGAAAAAATCTCTGTATGGAAAGTTCCCAGAGGACAGATCAGCTCCCCGGGAACCGGAAGCCGCCATAGCTTCTCCCCGTTTTCTTCCTGCGGGTTTTCTTCCTGTTTTTTTTCTCTTAACGCCACGCCTTCATAGGTACGGACAGCCTCCATCCCATAAGGCAGATCCGCTCTTGAGCCGGTACGTTTATTCTGCATTTCAAGAACGGTTTTTATGTGGATCAGCGAAAGATCCTGTCTCTGATCTGATATTTTTTCCAGCGCTTCCCTTACCGCATATGTCTGGATGATCTCTGGCCGGGCAAAAAACGTATTCCGGAACAGGAATGATCCGGAACCAGTTTCCGCAGTTTTTAAAAGCTGTCTGCCCTGACAGGATAAGTATTTCTCCGTTTTTTCCAGAAGTTCACATGTTTCCGCCATGTGGGAAACTGTTTTTTCATTAATCTCCCGTTCCATTACCGGGATAATATGATGACGGATCCTGTTTCTTGTATAATGATCCTCCAGATTCGTTCTGTCCAGGACGTAGGATATTTTTCTTTCCTTTAAATATTCGTCAATTTCTTTCCGTTCTAAACATAAAAGAGGGCGGATCAGCCCGCCGCTTACCGGCTTCATAGAAGACAGTCCTCTGATCCCCGCTCCCCTGGCAAGATGGTGCAGCATTGTCTCTGCAAGATCATTTTTATTATGGGCCAGGGCCGTAAAAATCCTGCCCCGGGATCCTGTCCTTTCCCGCAGAATGTTTTCTGCAGAAAGAAACGCTTTTTTTCTGACTTTCCTTCCGGCATCCTCAAGTCCGGTTTTCCACTTACCGGCAAGGTACGGAACATCATAAGTATAAACTCTGCAGGGGATGTCTTTCTCCCTGCACAGCTCCTCCACAAGCTTCTGATCCCGCCTTGCCTCTTCTCCCCGGATTTTATGGTTCACATGAACTACCTGAAGCAAAAATCCATACTCTTCTCTGAGACGGATCAAAAGATCCAGCATTGCCATTGAATCGCCGCCGCCGGACACGCCTGCCGAAATTCCGGCCGCCTGTTCAAACATTGACGTCTCTTCTGCAAATTTTCGTATTTTACGATAAATCTCTCCCTGCATTCTGTTTCTTTTTCCTTTTCTTCTTTATAACGTTCCGTCACTTTCGCAGCACACTTGCCACCAGAACCGTCATATCGTCCCGGGCACGGTAATCGCTGTATCCCAGCACTCTCTCAAGAATCCCCCTGCTGACCTCCCTGGGAGTTTCGTCCGGAATATCCATGATGATCTCTTTCATCGTCTCTTCTTCCCGGTCTGCCGGAAGCGCGTCCAGCACCCCGTCTGTCATCATGATCAGATAATCTCCATGATAAAGTTTTCTGGAGGATGTGTCAAAATCAATCTGCTGCATCAGTCCTGCCGCCAGGCTTTCCGATGAAATCGCCTCTACCCAGTGATCTCTTTTGATGAAGGTGGAGGCGGCTCCGGCTTTCAGAAAATTGCAGATTCCCGTATACAGATCAAGAGCACAGATATCCACAGTGGAAAACATCCCCTCTCCTCCCTTCAGTACAAGGGCGGAGTTCACCATGCGGGCGGCCGTCTCCTGGGAAAATCCGGATTCCAGGAACTGCTCCAGAAGCTCGACTACAATCTCGCTCTCCCGGCAGGCGTCCATTCCGGAGCCCATTCCGTCAGAAAGACACATCACAAATTTCCCTTCCTCCTGTCTGCATATATAATTGTCTCCCGATACCTTCTCTTCTTCCCTTGTCAGTCTGGCCACGCCATAGATAACCTGGTAACTGACATCCTCTACAAAATGAACGGTATGATACTCGCCGTTGACAATGCAGCGGCTGTCCTGCGCCGATGTCATGGCGCATTCACAGATTCCTGACAGGATTTGGGACACCTCAGTCACAGACACGCACTGACCGCTCCTGGCTCTCATATCAAGAAACATCTGCCGCCTGCCCTCTACCTTGTCCATGACCCACAGATGCTTTAAAAGCACATGTCTCTTTTTCAGCGCTTTTCTGACTGCTTCCTGAAATTCCGGCTCCGCCGGAGCGATATCATAAAGATCTCTCGCCACTCTTTCCATAATTCCGGAAATTTCTGTTAACTGCTGGGCAACTGCGAGCCTGCTTTCGATCATACGGTTTCCCCATATCAGGTTCTGTCTTTCCTTTTGGAAGCGCTCGCGGACCGTTTCCAGATACTGAACAGATTTTCCGCAGAACTCCGCCCATTCCGCCCGTATCTGATCAACTTTTTCCTCGTCTCCCTCTTCCAGCGCCCGAATCATTACTTCACCGCCCCGGTACAGCGAATCTTTCTGTTTCCCCCAGCAGATTTCCCGGTGATAACACTGGCTGCACATACATTCGCCGGCGTCTCTTAATATCTGTTCAACCTGTCCGGCGCTGAGATATTCCTTCCGGTAAGGCATCCCGTAAAAGGTATCCGCAAGCTTCTGAAAGGACGCCGCATAGCGTTCCACTTTTTCTTTCTGGGGATGGTTTTCCCTCAGAGGAAACTCGTCCTCTTTTTTTGACTTTCTCCCCGTCAAAATAGTTTTTGCCATGTCCCGAAAGATCAGCACTATGCTGATCACGAACATGGCAATCATCCATTCCTGCATATTTCCCCTCCCCTTTAATAGCCTTCATTAAATGCATATTATAGGAGAGAAGGAATAAAATATCTGTCAAACAGCGGCGATTATTCCAAAAAATTTTTCACCAAAATACCCTTTATTTTTCCTCTTCAAACACAATCTCATTGTCTTTTACAAGTCCCAGCCTGTCTCTGGCAACCTCGGCGGCATATTCGTCCGTTTCCATATATTCTTTCTGCGCGTCAATCTCCTTGGTGCGTTCCTTTTCATTTTCAATTTTTTCTTCCAGTTCGGCTGCTCTGGCGTCATAAACAGCTACCTGGTCGCGCATATCTACGCTTCCGATCGCCAGACTTCCCAGAAGGATCAGAGCCACTACAGAGATTGCAGCCATACCTATATAATTGTTTGCAATCTTTCTTCTATTTTTCTTTTTTTTTGATTTTTTCAACTCGACTGCTCCTTTTTCTGTCCAGGCTTCTCCTCTTTCTCGTCCTTTCCTGCCGGTTTCCCAAATAACATACAAAAATATTACATCGTTTGATGAAAAATAGCAACCTCTTTGTTGAAAATTTTACAAAATTCACAGGAATTCCCAGAATGATCTCCATGCCTTTTTTCAGCGGCGGCGCGAATGTAACACTGCAGAGCCATGCCCCGAAAATACATCCCAGGAAGAAAAAGCACCGGATGATTCCCTTATTGCACTGATAAATCACGGAAAACAGAAAAATCCCCGCAGCTATCCAGTAACAAATATCTTCGCAGGCTGTAACAGCCGGATGATGCGGTATCAATTCTCTTAAAACACGCAGAAATTCATAAATCAGGAAAAGGAACGCCCCTGTTCCCACTGCCAGGAGAAAAAGAAACGCTTCATATTTAATATATCCGCTCATAGATCACCGGAACATTCTTTTCAAAAGAGAGTCTTCCTTTTTTTCCATGTTTTTGGAAAGATATGTAAGACTTCCTATTTTTCCCTCAATGTCCGCCTCGCCTTTTTCCAGGTTCAGCCTTTTCACATGAAGCGCCTCGCCTTTTACAGAAAGTTTTCCCGCCTCTGTTTCCAGAAGGATCTCGCTTTCATTAAAAGAATGAATATCGTAAACGCCTGTTACCGTGCCGCTTTGACGGTTTACCAGCGTCAGCCGGTGCGCAGGCAGCGTTCTCTTCTCTTCCACTGTCCGGCCTCCTCTTGCCTCTTTCCACTGTTAATCTATGTGAAAAAGGCGTCAAATAGACCTCCCGGCTCAGAGATAACGGTACATACTCTCCGCATCCTCTTTTCTTACTGTATCCTTCACTTCCAGGACTTCCACCCTGACGTTCTTTCCTCCAAACTGAATTTCTATAACGTCCCCTGATTTTACCTGGGCGGAAGCCTTGGCAGGCTTATCATTGATCAGCACGCGGCCCGCGTCGCAGGCGTCGTTGGCAACTGTCCGTCTTTTGATCAGACGGGAAATTTTCAGATATTTGTCCAGTCTCATTTTTACCTCCGCAAATAGAAAAAAGGGAGAACTATCGTTCTCCCTGCTGCACTCTCTATTATTTTTCGTTTACAAGATCTTTTAAAGCTTTTCCAGCTTTGAATTTCGGTGCTTTGGAAGCTTCGATTTTCATAGTTTCACCAGTCTGAGGATTTCTTCCCTCTCTTGCAGCTCTCTCGCTTACTTCAAAAGTACCAAATCCGACTAACTGGATTTTGCCACCTTTTTTCAGCTCGGATGCCACGACATCGGTGAAAGATTTTAAAACTGCTTCTACGTCTTTCCTGGCAAGATTCGTCTCTTTCGCCATTGCTGCTACTAACTCTGTTTTATTCATGGTGTTTCCTCCTCTAAAACTCTCTTTCTAATAAATTTCTGCGTTTATGCTTCCTGACAAATACACGCTATTAAATATTTATATACCTTTTCCTATAGCTTGTCAAGACATTTCACCTTAATTGTTCCCCGAAAAAGAGCATTTTCAACGTATTTTATGTTTCTCCTCTTTTTCTCTTTTTTTCAGTTCCTCCCAGGAAAGTTCCGCCGCTTCTTTGTCCTGCGGAGAGAAAATTTTCGGATGGCGGAATTTCATTTTTGAAGAAATTCCGGCGATGACATCCTCTATTGTAAACAGTCCTTCCTCCTCGGCGATCACGCTGTGAAGAGCCACCTGAAAAAGCACGTCTCCCAGTTCTTCACAAAGATTCTCGCTGTCATGGGTCTGCTCTAAACGGTCGATCCCCTCCAGAACTTCATTTGCCTCGTTTATCAGACAGGATTTCAGACTTTCATGTGTCTGTACACTGTCCCAGGGACACTCTCTTCGTATTCTTTTAACAACGTCCATAAATTCATCAAAATTCTGCATTTCTTTCCTCGTTTTCACCGCAGCGCACCTTTCCGTTTTCTGTCCGGTTCAGAACGCCTGCCATTTCTGTGTTATCCGCCCAAACCTGTCCCAACGCTCCTTCTGCCGGATAATGTCCTTAAGCTTTTCTGTATTTTTTTCGGAGATCCAGGCTTTGTTATGCGAGTAATAATAGTTTGCGATCTTCCAGTATTTATCAGGATAAGTGAAACGTATCTGAAGATATCTCCATTCCTCCGGAGAAATCGGCTGCTCTTTTCCGTAGCATTCCAGCATTTCTTCCGCCAGTCCGGAATCCCAGTTATATTTCTCAAGAATTTTTCTCATAAAACGGTAAAGATCCGCCATCTGTATGTCAAATCCCCAATGGCTGAAATTCACCACCGCTGTTTCCCGTCCAAGGATGAGAACATTATGCTGATTGTATTCCCCATGGCAGATCGTCCCCTTCTCCCAGGCACGGGCTCTCAGTTTTTCATATCCGGAACCTGACAGCATCTCCAGGGCTTCCTGCCCTTTTTCCAAAAAACCCTCCACACTGAAAAGGAATTCCTTTTCAAAAGCGCAGGAAGGAGATTTCCTGCGGATAAATTTACGGATTTTTTTCATTTCCTGATTATGGCGTCTGTACTCGTCCCTCAGATCAGGTTCTTTGTAATATTCCACCACAGGAAGCTTCATCTCCTTATGTATATTTGCCAGAGTCCTGACCCCTTTCAGAATATCCTCTCTTGATCTGGTATCACATTCCCGGCCTTCATACCAGCGCTGTACTGTATATGGTATATTGTCCCGGTCCCTGCTTACCAGTCCGCCATCCTCGTTCAGAAGATAGCTGTCCACCCGATACCCTTTCTGTTCTACTGCGTTCAGAAGTTCCTGCTGTTTTATCAGCTTCTTCTCGGAGCCTCTGAACTCCCTGATGATCACAGGGCCTTTCTCTGTATGACAGAGAAGTGCCCCTCTGATCCGGGAAGAAGATTTCGCCGTCAGGGCGTATTGTTCCAGAATACTGATTCCATAATCATACAATTGCAGATCCCCCTCATATTTTTGTACCTTCTATCTTATGTAGCACAAGAGAGAAAATAGTACAGGAAAGAGTCTGCTCTTAAAGTACTTTCTTCTGTATAAAAAAGAATCCCGTGCCGCAGGATTCTTTTCCTATTATAATAATGATAATAAAATTTCTTTACGGTTGTCCTCTGGAAATTCCAGAACATGCTCCAGAAGGAAGTTCAGTTTTTCTCCGATTTCCGGACCTGGGCGGTATCCCGCTTCGATCAGGTCCTTTCCCTTCACCGCCAGTTGTTTCAGCGAAACACACTGGTTTTCCTCCAGGATCTTCTGATAACAGAGCGTCACTCCATCCAGGCGGGCTTCTTTTTCTGATCTTTTATATCCGCTCTGCGCCAGCATATCTGCTCTCTGCACTTCCAGATACAAAGGAAAAATATCTTCCCCGATACGATTGACGGCACGTCTTACCTGTTTCATCTCAGGAAGCGGCCTTGCGTCATGCCACCGGATCAGGCGGCAGACCTTTTCTGTCGTATCGTTATCAAACTTCAGTCTGCGGAGGATTTCCTTCGCCATCTTTTCACTCCGGGCCCCATGGGTTTTAAAATGATCCCTGCCGTTTTCGTCAGTTGTTTTTACTTCCGGCTTTCCGATATCGTGAAGAAGCATGGTCAGGCGCAGCACTTTGTCTGCCCGTACGCTGAGAAGGCTGTGCAGAATATGCTCTCCCACCGTCCAGCAGTGATGAGGCGTATTCTGTTCCGTACCCATACATATATCAAACTCCGGCAGGAACTGGCGGGTAACTCCCGTTTCATAGGCTTTCCGCAGATAGTCCGGATGAGAAGAGACAAGGAGCTTCACCAGTTCTGTCTGGATCCTTTCCGCACTGACACATTTCAGATTCGCCGCCAGCGCACTTATCCCCTTTTCTGTCTCTTTTTCCACTTCAAATCCCAACTGTGCGGAAAATCTTACTGCCCGCAGAATACGGAGCGCGTCTTCCTGAAACCGTTCCAGAGGGCTCCCGACACATCTTATCATTTTGTTCCGGATATCGTCCATGCCGTGGAACAGATCCACAAGCCCCCGGTCCGGATGATACGCCATGGCGTTGATGGTAAAATCCCGGCGCTTCAGATCCTCCTCAAGACTGGAGGTAAAAAGTACCTCCTTCGGGTGGCGTCCGTCCTCATAATCTCCATCCACCCGGTAGGTAGTCACCTCAAAGCCTTCTTTTTCCATCAGTACCGTAACAGTACCATGCTTAAGCCCCGTATCCACAGTTCTGCAAAACAGCTTTTTCACCTGCTCCGGTTTTGCCGATGTGGTGATATCCCAGTCGTCCGGAGTTCGTCCCAAAACAGAGTCCCGCACGCAGCCGCCCACCACATAGGCCTCATAGCCGTTCTTTTCCAGTATCCGCAGGATTTTTTCAGCATTAGATGGAATGGATAATTTCATTTTAGTATGCTCTTCCCCAGTAAACCATCTTTTTCGCCGGTTTTCCGCAGCATACGCAAACGTCGCTGATATGTTCCTGCTTAAACGGCATACATCTGGAAGTAGCCTGCACGTCCTCTTTGATCTTTTCTTCGCATTCCAGGCTTCCGCACCACATTGCTTTTACAAATCCGGGTTTCGTGTTGATGATTTCTTTAAATTCTTCGTAATTTTCTGCCGTATAGGTGTGGCTGTCCCGATGCGCTCTTGCCCTCTCCAGCATATCCTTCTGCATAACGTCAAGGATTTCCTTTACTTTTTCCGGAAGCTCTTCAAAGGAAACCACGTACTTTTCTCTTGTATCCCTGCGGCAGATCACAGCCTGTCCGTTTTCAATGTCCTTGGGACCGCATTCAATACGAACCGGAATTCCTCTCATTTCCTGCTCTGCGAATTTGTATCCCGGACTTCTGTCAGTGTCGTCCACTTTTGCGCGGATGCCAGCCTCTTTTAAAGCTGTAAAAAGCTCGTCCGCTTTTTCAAGAACTCCTTCTTTTCTCTGCTGGATTGGGATCACAACCGCCTGTACAGGAGCGATTCTCGGCGGAAGCACAAGGCCGCTGTTGTCTCCGTGTACCATAATGATGGCTCCGATGATACGGGTGCTCATTCCCCAGGATGTCTGGTGAACATACTGAAGCTTGTTCTCTTTATCTGTATACTGGATGCCGAAAGCTCTCGCAAAACCGTCGCCGAAGTTATGGCTTGTTCCGGACTGGAGGGCTTTTCCGTCATGCATCAGAGCCTCAATGGTGTAAGTAGACTCTGCTCCTGAAAATTTTTCTTTGTCCGTCTTCTGTCCGCGGATCACTGGAATCGCCAGAACCTCCTCGCAGAAATCAGCGTAAAGGTTCAGCATCTGGATCGTTCTCTCCTCCGCCTCTTCGGCAGTTGCATGGGCAGTATGTCCTTCCTGCCACAGGAATTCTCTGGAGCGAAGGAAGGGACGGGTTGTCTTTTCCCAGCGCACTACTGAGCACCACTGATTATATACCTTCGGAAGATCTCTGTGGGACTGGATATCTTTCTGGTAAAAATCGCAGAAAAGCGTCTCGGAGGTAGGACGTACGCAAAGTCTCTCCTGAAGAGGTTCCATCCCTCCGTGAGTCACCCAGGCAACCTCCGGAGCAAAGCCTTCTACATGATCCTTCTCCTTCTGAAGAAGAGACTCCGGAATAAACATAGGCATGTAAACATTCTGTACCCCTGTCTCTTTAAATCTTTTGTCAAGCTCATGCTGAATATTTTCCCAGAGTGCATAGCCTGCCGGCTTGATGGCCATGCAGCCTTTCACGCTGGTATATCCGCACAGTTCCGCTTTTTTTACCACATCGGTATACCACTGGGCGAAATCTTTTTCCATAGAAGTGATGGCTTCTACAAGTTTCTTTTCTTTTGCCATGATCTTATCTCCTTTTCATTTTTAGTTATGGAATAAAAAAAGTCCCCGGATCCCTGATAGGGACCGAAGGACTTCGGCGGTACCACCCTGATTAGCAGTATGAATTTCTGATACTGCTCTCTCTTTTTTCCTTAACGCGGAAATCACGCCGTACTTCAATTGCACGGAGCTCCGAGGCCGGTTCCATGATTCACGCACAGAACCCTCGCACCAGACGGGTTCCTCTCTGAGATTGCTCCTCATGTACTATTCTCTTCACAGCTCTTATATCCTGTTTCTTTTCTCTGAACGTGTCCGGTTCCTTTTCTCGGCAGACTGCCTCCGCCGCTCCCGGCACATTTTCGATTAATGTTTAGTCTATACGAAATTTCCGGGAGTGTCAACCCTTACGCACACAAAAATTTCCCGCTCAGACAGAGAAAGAGATCTCCCTTCCCGTACGGTTATAGCGGTAATATCTTACTCCGGCCGCGTCCAGCATCCGCTTGGAGGCGATTACAGAAGGGGTGTCCTCATACTTGTCACAGTCATAGACAACTGTTTTGATCCCCGCCTGGATGATCGCCTTGGCGCATTCATTGCACGGGAAAAGAGAAACGTACAGTTTCGCCCCTTCCAGGCTTCCGCCCCGGTAATTCAGGATAGCGTTGAGCTCGCTGTGAGTCACATAGAGATACTTCGTATCAAGAGCCTCGCCCTCTCTGGCCCAGGGAAATTCATCGTCTGAGCATCCCATGGGAAAACCGTTGTACCCCATCGACAGGATCTTGTTGTCTTTACTGACAATGCAGGCACCCACCTGCGAATTCGGATCCTTGGACCGCATCCCGGAAAGAATCGCCACACCCATAAAATATTCATCCCAGGAAATATAGTCCGCCCGTTTCTGATTATGTGTTTCCATAGCAAAAACCTCCCAGCCTTTTTTAATCTGTCTCGATCTGCCGGATCCTGCGCATATGGCGTTCATCGCCGGAGAAAGGCGTATTCAGGAAAGTATCCACGATCTTCAGCGCGTGACCTGGTCCTACCACTCTTCCTCCCATGGCAAGGATATTGGCGTCGTTATGAAGTCTGGTAGCTTCCGCGCTGAAGCAGTCGGAGCAGAGAGCCGCGCGGATTCCCTTAAATTTATTGGCTGTAATAGAAATTCCGATTCCTGTTCCGCAGATCAGAATCCCCTTGTCGCATTCTCCGCTCAGAATGGCTTTCGCCACTCTTTTGGCATAAATCGGGTAATCGGTAGACTCAAGGCTGTCGCAGCCATAGTCGATATAGGGAATCTTCTGTTCGTCCAGGTGTTTTTTGATCTCCTGTTTCAGTTCAAATCCTCCGTGATCACATCCCAATGCTATCATTTTTCTTCCTCCTGTGATAAATGAATTATTTTATGTCCCGCCGCCTTCAGCAGCCGGTTCATGATCGCCTGTCCCATTCTGGGAGTGTAAAACGCTTCCGAATAGATCGCGCTTACCTCGTCGCTGTCAAAATTCCTCAGCACTTCGTAAAGATGAAGGGCGATTTCCTCCTCCCTTTCTCTGCTTCCGATACTTCTGACAATTCCTTTTCCATATCTGGACGCCGTTTCAGCAGAAGCGATGATCCCTACACGCTTTTTTTTCTTCTCCGCCTCGTCAGCCGCAGTGTTGATATACCGGATCACCGCCTCCTCAGGACCTTCCACTACGGCAAGATCCGCCTTCGGCGCATAATGGCGGTATTTCATTCCCGGGGCTTTTGGATGCACGCTGCTGTCTGTGATCAGCAGACCTCTGTCCATTTTTACCTCCCCGATGGTTTCTTTTAGCATATCCAGTGAAATATATCCCGGTCTCAGTACAACGGGAACCTCTTCCGTAAAATCGATGATCGTGGATTCCAGGCCGATTCCAACCTGGCCGCCGTCCAGGATCATATCGATAGCGTCTCCCAGATCTTCCTCCACATGTCCGGCCATTGTCGGACTGGGCCGTCCTGACGTATTGGCGCTTGGCGCGGCCACAAATCCGCCGGCAGCCCTGATCAGCGCCTGAGCCACCGGATCGCTGGGGAAACGGACAGCCACGCTGTCAAGTCCGCCTGTAGTCTCTCTGGGGACGATCTCCGCCTTCGGCAGGATCATAGTCAGCGGTCCGGGCCAGAACTTCTCTGCCAGTATCCCGGCCTTTTCCGGAATCTCCGAGACAATAACCTTAAGCTTATCCAATTCCGCGATATGTACGATCAGAGGGTTGTCGGAGGGCCGCCCCTTTGCCGCGTAAATCTTCATGGAAGCCATTGGGTCAAGGGCGTTTCCGCCCAGACCGTAAACAGTTTCTGTGGGAAAAGCCACCAGCCCTCCCTTTTTCAGAATCTGTCCGGCTTTCTCTATAATCTCCGGATCGGGATTTTTTTTATCTACAACTACAACTTCCGCCTTCATTCTGTACGCATCCTCTCAATTTCTTTTCCCGGGCTTCTGCTTTTCCCGGAATCCGCTTCCGTCCACACGTTCCGGCCCTGCTCATGCCGGTATTTTTCCGCTGTCACGCATCCCGATTTTTTCTCACTGCCGGATATAGATTCCCTGAGACTCGATAAAATCATCCAGCTCCTGCAGCCCGTCCTGAGCCCAGGTTTCCGACATCACGAATTCCTCTGGGAAAAACATTTCCTCCGCCAGATGCTTTCCTGTTTCTGTGCGGAAAATTTTCTTTACGCTCTTTTTAACAGTCTCTCTGTCCATCTGATTCTCAAAATAATTTACAAGGAAGTCCGCTTCCACCAGGATCTGATAGTCCATTCCATTAATATCCGTATAGGTATGGTGGTGTCCTACCAGATAGGAAACCCTTTCTATGATCTCCTTGTCAAAGCCCAGCTCCTTCATCATCTTTTCCGCCTCCGCAGGGCCTTCCTTTTCCTGAAGGGAACCGTTCTCTTTGCCGTATTTTTCCAGCGACGGGCGGATTCCGATGTCATGAACATAGGACGCCGCTTCCAGTATATACAGCGTCTTTTCGTCCAGACTCTCCTCTTCCCCGATCAGCTTCGCAAAACTGTGGACTTTAAGGAAATGCTGGATCCTGGCGGGGTCGCCGCGGTAAAATCCGATCATTTTTTTACAGAGATTGTTTAATCTTCCCATTTTTCCTCCTGATATGATAGCATCGGTGTACAAGGAGCAATACGCTCCAAACCGTGTAATTTCAGTGATTTACTGTGTTATCCTCAATCGGCGTACGTCCAGTACGCCTCAATCGTCTGCCTTGTAAATCACTGAAATTCCTACGGTTGGAGTCTACGAGTCGAAAAGGTGATGATTTCTGCCCCCTTTCAGGCACTTGAACGACGCGTACAGGACGTACGCGGAGTGAAAGTAACGCAAAAGAGGCAGAAATCAGCCCTTTATCGACCGTATTGTCCCCTTGTACATCGATGCTGACCTTATCCAACGTTTTTCTCATTAACGCTATTATAAGTTATTTTCAGGCAGTTTACAACCTGCGTTTTGAAGGTCCTGGCGCCTCTCTTAAGCCACCTTCACGATATAAGTTTCATATGTTCCGTCCTGGAAAACAATCTGTCCCATATTTTTCAGCATATCGTTATTCAGGTTTTCTCCATATTTGCTCCGTTCGCAGGAACCTACAAAAATATAGGCCACGTCATATTCTTCCAGAAGAGCTTCCACCTGAGCCTCATCATTTGAAGTATAGATTGCTTCAATATCCGCGGCTTTCGCATTCAGATCGCTTACGTCGTTTCTCCAGAGCCATTCGTGAACATACCAGCCCAGAATCGTAGGAAGCCCGGTCATCGCGGAAACTCTTTCATATTCCGTATAACTGTCTCCATTCGCCTCCAGTACCACGGGAGAACCTGTAATATGACTCTTCAGCCACCGGATTCCCGCCGCGTCTTCCGGGAAATCCGTTTCCAGAAACGCAGTGGCGTTCAGTCCCCTGTACTGTGAAGGATCCAGAACGTTTCCAAACCATGCGCCCACACTGTTCCCGAAATAGCCCCAGGTACAGATCAGAAGGAAAAGCGCCGCTCCCCCTGCCGCCTTAAGAATCTTTTTGCGGAAAACGGCTATAAAGCGGAAGATCACATAGGCCATCGTCATGGCGAACATAATATATGCCTGGTACGTCAGTTTAAACATCGTGTTTGCTCTTGCGCTCCCGTTTTCATATATGTCTCTCACATATACCAGCTCCGGGATCAGAACCAGCCCGAGGGCGCAGAGTCCCATAATTACCGCGAACATATCCGGAATTTTCAGTGAAGCGAGAAAATGGTACGGCGTCTTTTTTTCCGCAGTTCGAAGCTTCTGCACCAGAAGTATGATCACAAAGGAAATTACCAGCGCTGCCGGAAGTCCCCACAAAATAAGGAGCTGATGAATCATGGAGTGATTCTTCGCAAGCGCCACTCCCTGGACCATTGTTTCAAACTGAAGTGTAAAAGGCATGATCACGACAGTGGCAACGGCGAATATCTCCGCCGCCTGGGCAGCGGTAACCGCAAGGATCCATTTCCAGCGTCCCCGAAAGAGAATAATATTGGAAAACAGCACCACTGCGCCTGTCACAACAAAATAAATCACAAAATCCCAGTAATTTGTCCAGTGGAACATTCCAAGAAGAAATCCCGCAAGAAGGAGATGGGGCATCAGAAGCTGCTTTGCCCAGAATTTCCCGGATTCTTCCTCCGCCGGAAATTTCTCCTTACGGACATTTACCGCCCATGCATAAAGGATTCCCAGAAGAAGCAGGACAAACATGATATTTACCACATGGGCGTGAAGGTCTCCCAGTACGAAGGAGTAACAGGGAAACTCATGGATGGTTTTATCTTCCACCTCCGGATTGTATCCGATATATCTGGTAGCGTCCGGGAACCAGTAGCTGTCGACTTCCTGTCCGGTAAGCTTCTGTATCAGCGGAACGATCCAGGCATAGACCACATAGTGCATATTTCCCGCAATAGAAACAGATATCCCGGCTACTGCCGCCGTTATCGCAGGCAGAGGTTTCTTCCAGCCTACCCGGAAATGGCCCAGACGGTCTTTTGTCATCTGATAGACCAGGGAAAACGGCAGGATAAAGGCAAGCCCGGCCACAAACGTCCGCATCAGATTATAAGTGATCTCCACGCTGCTTCCTGTAAGCTTTGTGAGAAAGACCGCAAAATACTGTCCGCCATAATAGTAGTTAATATTTCCCTGAGAGTACCATAGATCTACCGCCGGAAGCGTATCGCTGCGCATCATGGCTTCCATAAAGCCGTAATCCATAAATTTTTCTGTTCCGTAGGCCGCAGGATGGAAGCCGGCCAGATAGGTCCATAAAAGGAAAAAGGCAAAAAACAGGATCTCCTCCCAGTAAACCAGTTCCAGATGATCCAGCGGAAGACATTCCACTCCTTTTTTATGCTGTCTGTACAGAGCCAGAATACATGCCGCCCCGCAGAACAGAGTTACTCCAATGCACACAGGGACAGTAAACCGGAGGATCTTTACAGAGACAAGAAACCATGTCAGAAATCCCGCAACCGCCGTCATCAGCACTTTGGAAAACATCCACCCCCGGTCGTCAAAATTCCGGAAGATCATACCGGTCAGAGGCATGGCGACGATTCCCATTACCGCCGCCAGAAGCCACCACGTCCAAAAGGTCCAGACGTCTCCTTTCAGAAGAAATCCTGACAGTGCCAGAAGCAGAACCGCCGGGATCAGCTTTCCTGCTGTTTTCTTTAAATTCTTATGTTTCATATATTCGGATCCTCCCATCATCTGATTGATATACAAGAGGATAAAGCTCACGGATCGTATCCTCCCTGCAGAGCTCGCCCTCAAACTCCATTCCTTCTTCGTAAAGAATATAGGTAATCTTTTCCTCTTTTACAAGTTTCCGTACTGCTTCCTGGTCTGTTGAGGTATAAATTTCCACTGCCTTCGCCGCCCGCCCGTAAGTATCATATCCTGCCGACCAGGCGTAGTAAGGCCATCCCAGGTACATCATAACGCCAGCCATCGTCACTTCGTTTATACTGTATTCCGGCGTCAGGATAAGGTCTGTACTGTCCAGATTCTGACAGAGCCATTCTGTCAGATCGCTGTCCATAGAAACTGTAACCCGGTGTCCCGGTCCGTTATTTCTCAGAATGATCACAAAGTCGTAAATCCCTGTGGCTGTAAGAGCCACTGTCAAAATAACCGCCAGCACCTTTCCGGGCCTCCGTTTCCGGAATATCCGCACTGCCGCCAGCGCCCAGAACATTGCCAGAAACGCATAGGAGATCATAATATATTTATGATTTACCGTAATATCCGGCGTCAGCGACATGCAGAAGGCAAAAACCAGCGGAAAGAGGAAGCTCACAAGCACTGCTCTCTGAACTCTTTTTTTCAGGAAGAAAAAAAGTACAACCGCACCGAGAAAAAAAATGCCGCTCATCTGGAACAGATACCATATCACTCCGGCGATGCTTTTATCCTCCGCAAGAAATCCCCAGTAAAAGGATGTTTCCACAGCGGAACCTCTGATAAAAATTCTGGACTGAAGTACAGATAACAATACCGCTACGACGGCAGTAAAAAGATAGTCCAGCTTTCCGTCTGAGAAAACCGCATAGCCCATCAGAATCAGAAGGCCGCCGATCACTGCCGCTCCGTTCCAGAAAGTGGTAAGGCCAAGAAGCAGACCGGCCGCCAGAGCTCCCTCCAGATTGCGGGAACGCCATGCCGCCGCTGTAAAAAAGCGGTCTTTCAGCCATCGAATTCCTTTCTCTTCATGCCCGGCTCCAGCCTCCACCCATTCCAGATAAAACCATAAAGCCATGGCGACGATCAGAAGCCCGAATGCCAGATGTCTCTGATTCAGATAAACATTAAAATTCCACAGCCCCCAGTCTTCGTTAGGCGTATATCCGATAAACGACGTATTTCCGGCAAGCGTCAAAAGGAGATCTCCTGCCTTGAGATGTTCCCACAGAAAGCGGAAAAACGTCAGAGAACTTCTGAAAAAGAAAAATATGACTGTCAGAGCTCCTGCTTTTCTGCTTCCGGTGATCCTTCCGGCCAGACAATATAAAAGCATCAGGAACCCAAGCAGAGCGAAAACGCTCATCATATTATATGCCACATCCAGCCGGAGCCCCAGATATTCCAGATTTCCTATAAGGAACTGGAACATAAAATGATATTTTACATCTTCCCCGCCAAAATGGGGATACTGCGTGGGAAAATTGTTTCCTCTTGAAAAGGAACGCATCATAGCTGTATGCGGAGCATAATCTCCGTATACCGTAAATCCGGAATACAGCGTACCGTCCTTAATATAAAACACGTAAAACATAATCCAGGAAAGAAGAACAAAAAGAATAAAAAAGAACAGCGCTTCTCCCGGAAATTTTCTTTTTTCTCCCTGGACCCAGGTTCCGGAAAACAGCCCTTTACTGCCTTTCCTGATCCTTCTCCAGTAAATGACAGCCAGAAAAATAAACGCTGCGGCCAGCACGATAAGGTTTGCCCAGAACAGCGGTTCCTCCTGACCCAAACATACGCTGACCAGAAAAGCCGCCATATAGGTTGTCCAGCCCATCGCCAGCGTCCCCACACCAAATGATGCTGGCAAAAGAAGCCAAAGACGGGATTGCCCCGTCTTTGGCAGAAATTCTTTTCCCACTAAAAATATAAAAATCACATATATTATTCCCAGCATTTTTACTCCTCAGCACGCTACGGCTGTCTTTTGCACACTAACGCTATGTTTCAGTATAACAAAATTAACCTTCCAGGCAAACCCCCTTCCGGAAAAAATCTTCAGTTTTTCACAATTTCCAGGTTTCTATAAATCCGAAAGATATTTTTCAATCCCGTCTGCTACAGCCTCTGCTGTTTTTTTCTGGTATTTCTCTGTCTGAAGCAGTTTCGCTTCCTCAGGATTTGTCATAAATCCACATTCTGCGATTACCAGGGCAGAGGAGCTTTTTTTCAGAAGATAGTAGCTTGTATTTCCTTTCGCTTTTCTGGGGTTCTCGATCTTCAGTTCTTCGTTCATCGTTTCCTGGATACACTCCGCCAGCTTTTTACCTTCCTTGGAGCTTTTATAGTAAAAAACCTGGGGGCCTTTTACCGTCTGATCCTTATAGCTGTTCTGATGTATGCTGACTGTCAGTACCGGATTTTTTTCATTGATCAGCGCGATTCTTCTCTGTAGATCCTGAGCCTTTTTATTGTCAGCCGTCTCGTCATAGAGACCTCTGTCTGATTCTCTGGTCAGGAATACGTTCCATCCTCTTTCTTCCAGAATATCTCTCAGGATCAGAGAAATCTCCAGATTGATCCCTTTTTCTTCAAGGCCGCCTACGCCTACCATTCCCGGATCCTTTCCCCCGTGTCCGGGATCCACTATGATCATCTTCTCCGTGTTTGCCTGCTTTCCAAGTTCTGCCGATACCTGAGCGGCCTGTCTGGACAGAAAATAGAAACTTACCAGAAGCAGACAGGCCATACTCCATTCTATAACGTATTTACGCACCAACGCACATCCTCCGGCATGTTTTCATTTTAATATATGTAGCTCCTTAAATTCTTATTATATTCCTGTCATAGTGTGCTGAGGAACAATGACGCCGGCCGGCCGCATCCCGGCAAATGTCTGTTCGTGTAGGTACGCCAATCGCCTGCCGGGCACGCAAAAACTCCGGAACAGACGTCGCTGCGCACGTCTGCCCCGGAGTTTTCGGGCTGTAACATCTTTATTTTCCTGCCGCTATATCAAATTCCTTCTGGATTTCCTTATCCGGTTCCTTTGTACAAAGAGAAACCGCCACAATGAAAATACAGGAGATGATAAAGGCCGGGAATAATTCATAAATTCCCCATACGCCACCCATGGGACTTAACAGATTCTTCCATACAAAGACGGAAATTCCGCCGGAAAGCATACCTGCAATGGCTCCTGCACGGTTGATCCTCTTCCAGAAAAGAGAGAACAGCATAACAGGACCGAAGGTAGCTCCAAAGCCCGCCCAGGCAAAGGATACCAGAGTAAAGATAACGCTGTCCTCATCCCAGGCGATCACAAGGCCGAGAAGAGCGATCACAAGCAGTACCGCTCTGGAAACGTTCATAACCTTTTTATCGTCCGCTTTTCCTTTTTTCAGGATACCCTCATAGATATTCTTTGAAAAAGCGGAAGCCGCGATCAGAAGATAGGAGTCTGAAGAACTGATAGTAGCCGCCAGGATACCCGCCATGATCACACCTGCCAGAACAGGAGGAAGCAGATGCTGCGAGAGTACGACAAACACGTTTTCCGCACCGCTGGCAGTTGCCAGAGACGGCTCTGCCGGAAACAGCGCACGGCCGATCACACCGATGGATACTGCCGCGAACAGGGAGATCACACACCATACTGTAGCAATCCTTCTGGACTTTTTCAGTTCTTCCTCTTTACGGATAGCCATAAAGCGGAGCAGTACCTGCGGAACTCCAAAGTATCCAAGTCCCCAGGAAAGTGTGGAAATAATGGTCAGGAAACCATATTTCCCGGCTTCGCCAAACTGAGCCGCCCCGTTTACCGCAATCTGAACTCCCTCGCTGTCTGTCTGCGGCGTCGCAATACCAACAAAGCTTAAAAATCCCGGAATATCTCTTGCATTGTCGATCACTGCTCCAATGCCCCCGGCAGCCGTAGTTCCAAGTATCAGGATCGTAAGAAGAGCGATCACCATGACCACTGCCTGCATAAAATCCGAAGCGCTTTCTGCAAGAAAGCCGCCGATAAACGTATATACCACTACAAAAACAGCTCCTGCGATCATCATAGAATGATAGGACGCTCCGAACAGTGTGGCAAACAGCTTTCCACAGGTAACAAAACAGCTTGAAGCATATACGGTAAAAAATACCAGAATAAACAGAGCCGAAATTCCCAGTATCACCTTGTTCTTCTCATGGAAACGGTTGCTGAGAAAGTCGGGAACTGTGATCGCGTCTCCGGAAACAGCAGAATATCTCCGCAGTCTCTTTGCCACAATCAGCCAGTTTATGTAAGTTCCAAGCGCAAGTCCAATGGCCGTCCAGGCCGCGTCTGCAATTCCACACCAGTATGCCACGCCGGGCAGTCCCATCAGGAGCCATCCGCTCATATCCGACGCCTCGGCGCTCATTGCCGCAACCCACGGTCCCAGAGAACGGCCTCCCAGGAAGTAGTTTTCCGAGTTTGCCTGGGCGCGTTTTGCGAAATAAAGGCCTATGCAGATTACGATCAGCATATAACCGATCATGGCGCATAAAATTTTTATTGTATCGCCTGACATTTTTCCCCTCCTATAAGTTAAAATAATTTTTTCAGGTCGCCCCGAACAGGCGTGCTTTGGCACATTAACATGATGCACTTTTCAGCGTTCATGAATTGACGTATCAAAGCACCGCCGACAATATGCTTTAGATTTTAACAGAATTTTCACAATATGTAAACCCTGTACGGCAAAAGAATACAGCCGCAGGAGCTTCTTTTCCCACGGCTGCACACTTTTTACAGATATGCCTTCAGTTCTTCAATATTTTTTTCTTCAAACTTCTGAAGCTCTCCCATCAGGTGAAGGATTTTTTTATCTGCTTCCTTTTCATACTGATGCAGCTTCTTCACTGCGTCAATGATCCCCATGGTACTGCCGTTGATCAGCATGCCTGCCATATTTGACACCGATCCGTCTTTCATCGTCTGGACGTTTACCATCAGATAAGTCTTGATCTTGTCAAAAGAGCCCAGCCCTTTCTCATCGCAGCCGTTTTCATTCAGAAGCTGTCTGGCCTCTTTATGAAAACGTTCATATCCTTCCAGATGTTTCTGGAGAAAGTTCCGGAAAGAACAGTCGTCTGTGGCTTCTATAAGCTGATTCAGGGTATCTGTTCCCATCTGAGAATTTTGATAAATAAAATTCAGTAATTCCGCGTTCGCGTTCATGGCACACACTCCTTTTTTCTTTAGTATGCTCCGTTTTCGCGAAATTATTTCATTCATATTTAACAATCTCTTTTTTCAGCCTTTTCATAATACGCTTTTCCAGTCTGGAGATATAAGACTGGGAGATTCCCAGAAGATCGGCCACTTCTTTCTGCGTCTTTTCTTTTCCTTCCGCGCTGTTCAGGCCAAAACGAAGTTTGATGATCGTCTGTTCTCTGGGAGAAAGCTTGTCAATGGCCTTTCCCAGAAGGACGATCTCCACTTCGTCCTCCAGTCTCCGCGAGATCACATCCTCGTCTGTTCCCAGAATATCTGACAGCAGCAGTTCATTCCCGTCCCAGTCCACATTCAGAGGTTCATCAATGGAAACTTCCATTTTCGTTTTGCTGTTCCGCCTGAGATACATCAGAATCTCATTTTCAATACATCTGGAAGCGTAGGTTGCCAGTTTGATATTTTTCACCGGATTAAACGTGTTGATCGCCTTAATAAGGCCAATCGTACCGATAGATATCAGATCTTCCACTCCAACCCCTGTATTATCAAACTTTTTTGCAATATACACCACCAGTCTCAGATTATGTTCGATCAGAATCGCCCGCGCCTCTTTTTCCTGGCCGGTGCCCAGCTTGCTGATCACATAGGCTTCCCGCTGCGGCTCAAGCGGAGCCGGAAGAATATCGTTTCCACCAATATAATACAGTTCTTTCGGTCTTGAAAAAACAAGTCTCTGAAAAATCTGAAACGGATAACAGTTTGCACCTGCTGCTGATCTTATCATATTGCGCCCCCTCCTAATGCAATAATCTGGAATTTAAAAGTACTTTGTACTCCTTTCCCAAAGTGGAGGGTTCAAAGGCCAGGGCGAACACCGGTCTGGAAATACGAACCTCTTCTCCGGGAGTGTAGATACAAAGATCCTCCAGTGTAACCGCCAGCATCAGACATTCCGTATTTCCTACCGTCCGGCAGGAAAGATAGCGTGGTCTTAAAGCGGCAATCTCTGTACTTTTCAGCTCCCCTGGGTTCTCTTTCAGGTGTTTCAGCCTGTCTACCAGTTCTCCTGACAGTATCGTCTCCAAAAGTTCCGGCTCCGCAATGGAAACCGGTTCGCCGCTTATGGGGTCCGACAGCATATTTCCTGTATCGTAAAATCCATAAGCATCCTGTTCTCTCCCCTGCCAGGACAGGGTTATGGGATAAATGTTCTTTCTACGGCTCCGTATGGAATCTGCGAAACAGACTGCCGCGCTTATTCCCATATAGGTGCAGAAAGCCAGCAGAACATATCTCTGCAGATTCATGCAGTCTCCGGCCACCGCTTCCCAGAAGCCTCCCGCAAGAAAGGCAGTCAGATACAGCACGATCATAGCTTTCAGCAAAAGCCCGCCCCTTTTGATCCCATAGGCAATGCGGATCATCCCCGCGGCGCATATCCCGTGAAAAAGGACTGAAATCAGCGGACCTGTATCTACATGTATATAAAGAATAAAGCAGGCAAAAAGAGCTCCCGCGGCCGCCGCTCCAAAGCATCTCCTGCTGTCACGCTTCAGTCTCAGAATAAAGCCCAGTATCCAAAGAAGAATATAGTCCATCAGAAGATTTGTCACAAAGACCACGTCTATGTAGATCACTCCAGACATAAAAAGCCCCCTATGACCTGTCAATCCCTCACTTTGGTAAGTGAGTTCATTATAGGTGATAGGGGGTGCGTATTTTGTCAAAACAGAGAGGGTGATATCCAGAATTTATCGTGAAATTCCGACAACCATCAAATTTTCTCAGCGCAGATTTTTCTCTTCATTTTTTTCATTTATATTTTTCTGGTGAAGGACCTCCATCATCGTCCGCAGTTCCTGTATCGGGAACTGGCCGGGTGCGGAAGCCGCTCCTACTGTGGCGAAAGTCACCGCAGAACCGAAATTCTCTCCCGCGATACGGCTGATAGATCCCAGGCCGCCCATGGCCATGGAGATCACCGGCCTGTCCGTGTATTTATGTACCATTTCGCTTGTTACCTGCATAATGGCCGCCACATCGTCAAACTCATCGGGCATGACCGCCATTTTCAGAATGTCCGCTCCGGTTCCGTCCATCTCCTTAAAACGCTCCAGCAGAACCTCCCTGCTGTCGGTCTTCTGAAAATCATGGCTGGAACCGATAACCTTCACGCCGGTTTCCTGAAGCCGGCGGATAAGCTTCTCAGGCTGCCCGCAGGAAAAGATTTCCACATCCACAAGATCCGCAAATCCGCTCCTGGCCGCAGCCAGATTGATGCTTTCGTACTCCTCCGGGGAAATCCCGGCTTTCCCGCCTTCTTTCTCTGTACGGACAGTAAACAGAAGAGGGATGCCGGAAAGGATCCCGGCAATGCCTCCCATTGTGTTTACAAGCCTGTCTGTATCGGACAGATTTTCATAAAAATCCGCTCTCCATTCAGCCAGATCTGCTCCGGCTTCTTTTATTTTTTCCGCTTCCTGAAACAGCTCCTCAGCCGTACCACCGGTAAGAGGCACGCAGATTTTGGGCTGTCCGTCGCCCAGGGAAAGCGTTTTTATCATGATCGGTTTTGTCATATCTTATTCCGTCACTTCTACTTTTCTGTTCTCTCTGTTTCTGATCTCTTCTTTTATGGAAGCGATAAACTCATCCAGGGATTTTGCTCCCTCGTCGCCCAGGAAGCGGCTGCGCACAGCAACTTTGCCCTCTTCCTCTTCTTTTGCGCCTACAACAAGCATATAGGGGATCTTCTGCAGGCGGGCTTCACGGATCTTATAGCCGATCTTTTCCGCGCGGGAATCCACTTCTGCGCGGATGCCTGCGTCTTTCAGGGCTCCCAGAACTTTCTCCGCATAGTCCATATGTTTCTCAGAGATCGGAAGAACTTTTACCTGCACAGGAGCAAGCCAGGTGGGGAACGCGCCGGCAAAGTGCTCGATCAGGATACCGATGAATCTCTCAATAGAACCGAAAGCAACTCTGTGGATCATGATGGGGCGGTGCTTCTCTCCGTCGGCGCCTGTGTATTCGCACTCGAACCGCAGCGGAAGCTGGAAATCAAGCTGGATCGTACCGCACTGCCAGGTTCTTCCGATGGAGTCCTCCAGATGGAAGTCGATCTTCGGTCCGTAGAACGCGCCGTCGCCTTCATTGACTACATAGTCAAGGCCAAGATCGTCAAGAGCGCCTCTCAAACCTTCTGTAGCCATCTCCCAGTCCTCATCGCTTCCCATGGAATCCTCCGGACGGGTGGAAAGCTCTACATGGTATTTGAAACCAAAGAGCTGGTAAACGCTGTCGATCAGCTTGGCCACGCCCTTGATCTCATCGCGGATCTGCTCCGGCATCATGAAGATATGGGCGTCGTCCTGTGTGAAGCAGCGCACACGCATAAGTCCGTGAAGCTGTCCGGATTTCTCATGGCGGTGAACAAGGCCCAGCTCGCCCATACGCAGGGGAAGATCCTTGTAGGAACGGGGTTCTGATTTATACACCAGGATACCGCCGGGGCAGTTCATCGGCTTGATGGCAAAATCTGTATCATCGATAACAGTGGTATACATGTTTTCTTTGTAGTGATCCCAGTGTCCGGAAGTCTCCCACAGATGACGGCTCAGCATGATCGGCGTGGAGATCTCCACATAGCCGGCTTTCTCATGGATCTCTCTCCAGTAATCCAGAAGAGTATTCTTCAGAACCATTCCTTTTGGAAGGAAGAACGGGAATCCCGGTCCCTCCTCACGCATCATGAACAGACCCAGTTCTTTGCCCAGCTTTCTGTGATCGCGCTTCTTCGCCTCCTCCAGACGGGTGATATACTCATCCAGATCGGCTTTTTTTGTGAAAGAAGTACCGTAAATCCTGGTAAGCATTTTGTTCTTCTCGCTGCCTCTCCAGTAAGCGCCGGCAAGACTTGTAAGCTTAAATGCTTTTACCGGTTTCGTGGACATCAGATGCGGTCCGGCGCAGAGATCCACAAACTCTCCCTGCTGATAGAAACTGATCTCAGCGTCTTCGGGAAGGTCTTCAATAAGCTCTACTTTGTAGGGTTCGTTTTTCTCTTTGAAGTATTCAATCGCCTCAGCTCTCGGCTTTGTAAATCTTGTGATGGCAAGATTTTCTTTGACGATCTTCTTCATTTCCGCCTCGATCTTTGTAAGATCCTCAGCGGTGATGGGTTCTTCGCTGTCAATATCGTAATAGAAACCGTCGTCGATAGACGGTCCGATGGCAAGCTTCACATCCGGATAAAGACGTTTGATCGCCTGAGCCATGATATGAGATGTGGTATGACGGAAGGCGCCTCTGCCTCCCTCACTGTCAAAAGTAAGGATATTCAGTTCACAGTCCCTGTCCAGCACGGTGCGGAGATCCACAACCTCTCCGTCCACTTCTCCCGCGCAGGCAACCCGCGCCAGACCTTCGCTGATATCGGCCGCAATATCAATGACGGATTTCGCTTCAGAATATTCCTTCTTCGATCCGTCTTTTAATGTAATAATCATTTCGATTACCTCCTTCAATTTTATATCATCCGGGACGGCTGCCCCGGATGATATTCTGACCGGATTTTCTTGCTGATTCCTCCGTCAGATTATTTTATTTAAAGTACTCGACGCCGGACTCAAAGATACGGATATCCTGTTCTCCGTAAATGTTTACCGCAACGCCGTTGTCGCGGCGCTCGCTGTGCGCCATTTTACCCAGCACACGTCCATCCGGACTGGTAATACCTTCAATGTTCATATAAGAGCCGTTGACATTCCACTCTTCGCTGGCATCCAGTTCTCCGTCTGCAGTTACATACTGTGTCGCCACCTGTCCATTGGCAAACAGCTTCGCGATCCACTCGTCATCCGCAACAAAACGTCCTTCGCCGTGAGACGCCGGATTACAGTATACGCCGCCCAGCTCTGCTTTCTGAAGCCACGGGGACTTGTTGCTGACTACTTTCGTGTAAACCATCTTCGAGATATGACGGCCGATCGTATTATAAGTCAGAGTGGGGGAATCCTCTTTCTGCCCGCAGATCTCGCCGTAGGGAACAAGCCCCAGCTTGATAAGCGCCTGGAAACCGTTGCAGATTCCAAGGGCAAGACCGTCTCTCTCATGAAGAAGTTTCATAACCGCCTCTTTGATCTTCGCGTTCTGGAACGCGGTGGCAAAGAATTTCGCGGAGCCGTCCGGCTCGTCGCCTGCGGAAAAACCGCCGGGGAACATGATGATCTGCGCCTGGGAAATGGCCTTTTCAAACACTTCCACAGAATCGTGGATATCCTCAGCCGTCAGATTGCGGAATACTTTAACGTCAACCTCAGCTCCCGCCCGTTCAAAAGCGCGGGTACTGTCATACTCACAGTTGGTTCCGGGGAATACCGGAATAAATACTCTCGGCTTCGCAGCCTTATGATTGCACACATAAATCCTGGAGGTACGGTATACTCCGTTCTCGATCACACTGTCCGGATCTTCCGGCTTCACTATGATGCCTGTGGGGCCGTCTGCATTTTCGTCGGACACAGTGCGGAATACTCTTTCCAGCGTGCCTTTCCAAGACTTCTCCGCCTCGTCCAGCGAAATCTCGGTATTTCCATAGGAAAACTTTCCATCGTCCGTTACTTCGCCGATCAATGTATAAGTAATGGAGAGAGCCCCCACTTTTCCATCCGGAACTTCCAGGATCAGATCGCCGAAGCCCGGCGCAAAGAAATCTCTCGGATCCAGATTATGCTCGATCTTTACGCCGAACCCGTTTCCAAAAGCCATTTTTGAAACAGCGGCGGCGATTCCATGACGATCCAGAGCATAAGCGGAAAGCACATAGCCTTTCTGCATGTCCTCATGCACCTTGCCGTACTGTTCCATGATTCCCTGGTAATCAGGAAGATCGTAGGCGTCTCTGGGAGCCTTGAGCCATACCAGTTTGCTTCCGGCTTTTTTGAACTCCGGAGTGATCACATCCTGAAGTTTTCCCGTGTCTACGGCAAAGGATACAAGCGTAGGCGGAACATCAATGTCGTTAAAGGTTCCTGACATACTGTCCTTTCCTCCGATAGAAGGAAGCCCGAATCCAAGCTGTGCGGCATAAGCGCCCAAAAGAGCTGCGAAAGGCTGGCTCCATCGCTTCGGATCCTCCGTCATCCGGCGGAAGTATTCCTGGAACGTAAACCGGATCTTACGGTAATCTCCTCCGGTAGCCACGATTCTGGCAACAGATTCTGTCACTGCGTACGCGGCTCCGTGATAGGGGCTCCAGGAAGAAAGATAGGGGTCAAAGCCGTAGCTCATCATTGTTACTGTATTTGTATTTCCCTTTAATACAGGAACCTTGGCAACCATGGCCTGCGTCTCTGTCATCTGATATTTGCCGCCGTAGGGCATCAGTACGCTGGCCGCTCCGATAGAGCCGTCGAACATTTCCACAAGGCCCTTCTGGGAGCATACGTTCAGATCAGCCAGTGTTTCCAGCCATTTCTCTCTCACATCCGGCACATCTTTACGCTCTGTGAGCATACATCCTTCGCGGTTCGGAATCTCCACTTCCACAGCGGTTTCCTGATGAGCGCCGTTGGTATCCAGGAAAGCGCGGGAAATATTAACGATTTCTTTATCTCTCCATACAAGGACCAGTCTGGGCTCTTCTGTAACGACAGCTACAGGAACGGCCTCCAGATTCTCCTCATTCGCATAGTTCAGGAAGGTATCCACGTCTTTCGGATCCACAACCACAGCCATACGCTCCTGAGATTCGGAAATAGCGATCTCTGTTCCGTCCAGACCCGCGTATTTCTTCGGAACTTTGTCGAGATTTACGCGAAGGCCGTCCGCCAGCTCGCCGATTGCCACAGAAACGCCGCCTGCTCCGAAATCGTTGCACTTTTTGATAATGTGGCTGACTTCTTCTCTGCGGAACATTCTCTGTATTTTTCTCTCAGTAGGAGCGTTTCCTTTCTGTACCTCTGCGCCGCAGACCTCGATAGACGCCTCTGTATGCACTTTTGAAGAGCCTGTAGCGCCGCCGATCCCGTCTCGTCCGGTACGTCCTCCCAGCAGGATAATAATATCTCCCGGATCAGAATTTTCACGGATTACCGCGCGTCTGGGAGCCGCGCCCAGAACTGCGCCGATCTCCATACGTTTCGCCACATAATCCGGATGATAGATTTCTTTTACATAGCCGGTGGCAAGACCAATCTGGTTTCCATAGGAGCTGTACCCGTGGGCAGCTCCGCGCACCAGCTTTTTCTGAGGAAGCTTGCCCTTTAAAGTTTCTTTCACGGAAACTGTGGGATCGGCCGCCCCGGTCACACGCATTGCCTGATATACATATGTTCTTCCAGAAAGCGGGTCGCGGATGGCTCCGCCAAGACAGGTCGCCGCTCCGCCGAAAGGCTCGATCTCAGTAGGATGATTGTGCGTCTCATTCTTGAAATTGATGAGCCATTCCTCTTCTTTTCCGTCCACGTCCACCGGAACTACGATACTGCAGGCGTTGATCTCGTCAGACTCCTCCTGATCCTGAAGTTTACCCTCCGCCTTCAGTTTTTTCATTGCGGTCAGAGCCAGATCCATCAGGCAGACAAACTTGTCGCTGCGTCCTCTGTACAGTTCTTCTCTGTCCTTCAGGTATTGACGGTAAGTATTTTCGATAGGTTCTCTGTAATCGCCTTCGTCAAACTTCACATCTGTAAGTTCTGTAGAAAAAGTCGTATGACGGCAGTGATCAGACCAGTAAGTATCCAGAACACGGATCTCCGTCATGGAAGGATCGCGCTTTTCCTCTCCTCTGAAATAATTCTGGATATGGAGAAAATCACGAAAAGTCATCGCCAGGTTCAGAGAATCATAAAGCTTTTTCAGTTCTTCCTCCGGCATATCCTTAAAGCCTTCAAGAACCTTTACATCCTCCGGCTCCGGGAAAACTGTCACCAGCGTTTCCGGCTTTTCCATACCTGTTTCACGGGAGTCCACCGGGTTGATGCAGTGATGCTTGATCGCTTCAAATTCTTCGTCAGTTACTTTTCCTTCTATTACATAAGTGGTAGCGGAGCGGATGATCGGCTGCGCATTTTCGTCCAGGAACTGTACGCACTGTACTGCTGAATCTGCCCTCTGGTCAAACTGTCCGGGAAGATACTCCACAGAAAAAATTCTGGCGTCCTCCGCCGCGTCAAATTTTTCCAGGAAAAGTTCATCTACAGGAGGCTCTGCAAATACTGTTCTGCAGGCTTTTTCAAAAACCTCGTCGGAAATGTTCTCCACGTCATAGCGGATCAGCACTCTTACAGCGGAAACTGCCTGAATTCCCAGATAGCTGCTTATTTCATGCTTCAGTTCTTTTGCCTCAACGGCATAGGCAGGTTTCTTTTCTACATAAACGCGTCTTACGTTACTCATAAGAAACTCCTTTCTCTGTCCGGCCTGTCGGCCCTTGTATTTTGAGAGCTTGTTTTTTATTGAATACCGCGTCAAAAGCGGCGCTTAAGCGGGAAGATAATTCTCTGCCCCTTCCAGATAAATATTTGTCACCTGATGGAACAGCCCCTGGTCTGCCTTTTCAGCAAACTGCGCCTCCACAGGCATTTTTCCTAAGACCGGAACCTTCAGTTCTTCTGCGATCTCGTCAATATGGCTCTCGCCAAAGACTTTGATCTCTTTTCCGCAGTCGGGACATTTTACATAGCTGTAGTTCTCTACGATCCCAAGGACCGGGATTTTCATCATTTCCGCCATATTATACGCCTTTTTCACGATCATCCGCACAAGATCCTGAGGAGAGCTTACGATCACGATTCCATCCACCGGGAGGGACTGGAATACTGTAAGCGGAACGTCGCCTGTTCCCGGAGGCATATCCACAAAAAGATAATCAAGCGGTCCCCATACCACATCTGTCCAGAACTGTTTTACCATGTTCGCCAGGATCGGCCCTCTCCAGATTACCGGCGTATCCTCGGTAGGAAGCATAAGGTTGATGGAAATTACTTTGATCCCATTCTCTGTTTCCATAGGATAAATGCCGTTATCATCTGCCTGAGCCGCGCCCGTAAGGCCGTACATTTTCGGAATAGACGGCCCGGTGATATCCGCGTCGAGAATGCCGACTCTCATTCCCTTTGCCGCCATACGGTTTGCCAGAGACGCCGTTACAAAAGATTTTCCCACGCCGCCTTTTCCGCTGACAATTCCCACAACATGCTTCACAGCGGACAAAGCGTTGGCCGCGGCTCTCAGATCCTGAGGCTTATTTTTCTGTGAGCAGCCTTCACAGCTTGACTTGTCACATGTAGTACTGTTACATTCTTTTGCCATTTTACTTCTCCTTCTGATATCTTTATTTATCTGACATCGGCACATATTCTGTTTCTTCGCTGTGTCTCCGTTCAGGTATAAAATCTTATTTCATAAATCTGTCGATCGCCTTCTCCAGTTCCTTGATCGCGTCCCTGTCTCCATGCTCTACGGCATCCACGATACAGTGTTCGATATGATCCTGGAGAATGATCTTTCCTGTATTATTAATGGCGGATTTCACTGCCGAAAGCTGGATCAGAACCTCAGAACAGTCCCGTCCGTCTTCTACCATACGTTTGATGGATTCCAGATGGCCAATAGCCCTGGAAAGGCGGTTAAGTACAGCCTTCGTCTGTGCATGGCTGTGATGATGTTTTTCATTTATTTCGCTCATGGTTTCTCCTTTCCGCCGCACAGATGTCATTATAGCACAGCATCTAAATTTCTGTAAAGGAGCATCTCTGTTTTATCTGGGATGTAAGAATATCAAAGATCACCGTTCCATCTTCCAGCACCGTCTTTTCATAGGATACGTCTTTTCCCTGGAATTTTTTCTTTATATATTCCTCCGGATTTTCGATTTCCACTTCCTCCACAAATACATCCCGCATCTGATTTCTGGGACATTTATTAAATATTTCCCAGATCACTTCATATTCTTTCATTTTCATCACTCTTTTCTTCTTACAGCTTTACCTGATATGCGCCTTCTATTTCCTCCGGAAAATTTTTCATAACTTCCGACAGCCTGTCCTTCTCTTCAGCCGGAACCGCCCAGGCAAGTCCGCAGCTTGCGGAAATTTCCCGCGGCACCGGAAGAAGACGTCCCGGAAGTCCCTTGGTCTTACAGAACCTTTCCACAGCCATAGCTCCGCTGACGCTGTAAAAGGTAAGAATCCACCTTTCTGTTTTGACGATCATGGCTTTATTACTTTTGACGCCGCGGCAAGCGTCTCCACAATATCATACATGTTCGTCACTTCTCCCACCTTCAGTTTATCTGAAATTCCATAATAATTCAGACAGGTACCGCAGCTTTTGATCTCTACGCCCTGTGCTTCCAGTTTTTTCAGATCCTCAATGGAATCTGAACCTTCTGTTGTCAGCAGTACGCCTCCGTTATAAAAGAGCATCGTTGTTGGAAGTTTTTCAAGCTGTGTCACCGCAAAAAGAAAACCCTTCATCAGCACCTTTCCAAGTTCTTTGTTTCCATGTCCCATCACAGCCGTATCCACTGCCACTACCAGGTTTTCTTCCGGTTTCACAGCTTCTGTATTTTGCTCCGCTTCCGAAGCATCTTGATGGACGGCTCCGTTTACAGTAAAAATAACCTGAAACTCATGCTCTCCCAGTCTTTTGGATATCACCCCGGCGCCTGCGTTTCTCCCCATTCTTGTAAGATTCTGAACTGCGGTCTCGTTATCCACCAGCACTGTAATTACAGCTTCGCCCTCAATACTGTCCAGGACTTTTTTTGTTTTTATGACAGGAACCGGGCACTGCTCGCCTCTGGCGTCTACAATATATCTGTGTTCCATTATTGTCAGCCTCTTTTCTCGTTTTTTTCATTGTACCAGACCTTTCCGGCCAATGCAACGCCGCCTGGCACAAGATTTCCAGATTCTTCCTCCGCAAAAAACTTGCAGAAATTTGTCGAAAAGAATTGAACTTCCTATTAGAATAGCGTATAGTAGATATACCTTAGAACGTAAACAGACCAAAGGAGACACGCTATGCAGCTTTTAAAAGACCGTATTCTGAAAGATGGAATCGTAAAACCGGGAAATATTCTGAAAGTAGACAGTTTTCTGAATCATCAGATGGACATTACGCTTATCAACGAAATCGGCAAAGAATTTAAAGCCCGTTTCTCAGACTGTCCTGTCACAAAGATCTTAACTATCGAGGCTTCCGGTATCGGGATTGCCTGTATCGCAGCTCAGTATTTTCATGTTCCAGTTGTTTTTGCCAAAAAAGCCCAGAGCCTGAATCTAGACGGAGAAATGTACTGCTCTAAAGTAGAATCCTTCACACACAAAAAGGTATATGATGTGATTTTATCCAAAAAGTTTCTGGGACCGGATGATCATGTTCTCCTGATCGACGATTTTCTTGCCAATGGCTGCGCCCTTCTGGGACTGATCGAAATTGTAAAGGAATCCGGCGCTACTCTTGAGGGAGCCGGCATTGTTATTGAAAAAGGCTTTCAGGACGGCGGAAAGAAGATCCGGGATATGGGTGTCCGCCTTGAATCTCTCGCAATTATCGATTCTATGACAGACGATTCACTGACCTTCCGGGAAGACTGATCTTCCCAGAAGTTCTCCAGCTTCAGCAATCCGTAAAATCTGCATCAGATTACAATATCAGCCCGGAAAGTCCGACTCTCAGGCCTTTCCGGGCTGTTTCTATTGTCTTTTATTTTTCATTCTTTTCATCTGCCATCGTAAGTCTTGTCCGTTCCGGCGCCTCCTCTTCAGGCGTTGGGCTTGGCTCTTCTTCATCCGCCATTGACTCTGCTTTCGGCGTTGCTGTAGGCTCCGGCGTGGACGTCGCTTTCGGCGTTGCCGTTGGTTCCGGTGTTGACGTTGCCTTTGGCGTCGCCGTTGGCTCCGGCGTCGGCGACGGTTCCGGGGTTGGCGTTGCCTCCGGAGTCACCTCATCTTCTGTATAATAGCCGTTATCGATCAGGATTTCGTAATTATCCGCGTCAACAACCTGGGATTCACAGAGGTACGCGCCTACAATCTTCACTCCATTATCATAAGATTCATAGTCGTTTACTTCCGGCTCCTCGGCCTCTGGATCCTCCTCCCGCACAAGATAGGCGTCTACCATATCCTCGCACCGCGCCGCCATTTCTCTTGGATCCATAAAAATACTGAAGCTCATCCTTCCTGAAGCAATACTCTTCACTGCCTCCGCGTCGCAGCCGACTCCTGTGATCATCGGCCACTCTTCACTGCCGACGGCAATCCCCTGCTGATCCAGGACAGAGCCGATCTGCAGAGCAGCCTCGTCAAACCCTGTACAGATAATGTCGGGAACTTCTCCGGTCTCATAATACTCTTCCAGTGTTTCCTGCATCCTGCTTTCCGCCAGACTGCCGCTCCAGCGCAGAAGACCGGTATCGTCAAAAGAAATTTTTCCGGAAGGACATTCCAGAGTTCCGTCATCCAGATAAGGCTGAAGCACCTCCATCAGCCCGTTGTACAAAAACAGCGCCTGGGAATCATCCAGAGATCCCATAAAAAATTCTATGGTTCTGGAGCCTTTCTCCTCTCTGACTTTATCCAGATCCTGACGTTCCACAATCTCTTTGCCGATCTGGCGTCCTACCTGGCGTCCCCCGAAAGCAGTATAATAATTTACAGCGTTCGTATCCATAATCAGCTCGTCATAGGAGAATACAGGAATATCCGCTTCTTTCACATCGGCAAGGACATCAGGAAGCCCATAAGGATCCACAGGCGCTATAATAAATGCAGCCACCTTTTCTTCTGTCAGTTCCTGGATCTGGGACACCTGTCTGGATACGTCTCCCTCTGCGTAATCAATAAACGGTTCATAACCGTCTTCCTCGAGATTACTCTCCAGAGCCTCCGCATCCACAGACCATTCGTCCTCATTGGGAAGCAGTACCGCAACCTTCAGAGCCTCTTCTTCATCCTCTGTCTCTTCCGGCTCTTCTTCCGTCTTACCATCGGAATCTGCTTCATCATTTTCCTTCTTTTCTTCCTGGTTTTTTTCCGTTTTTTTGTCTCCGTTTACACTGGCATCCTCTGTTTTCTCACCGTCTTCCGTAATCTCTCCGGAACCTTCGCCCTCTGTCTGGGCGCTTTCGCTGGCTGCTTCTGTCGCTTCATTTTCACCGCAGCCGGCCAGAGAGACGGAAGCAATGATGATTCCCAATAAAATACCTGCGGTCCTTTTTTTCATGTTTCTGTCCTTTCTGTCTACAGTCCTTTATAGTCCTTCGCCAGGGTTTTCAGATAATCACGATAGGCAGACGCTATTTTCTTCGGTTTTACAATATGTACATCCTGCCCCATTGAGGTCAGCCACCCAAAAAAATACGGTCCGGATATCTGGGGCGCCGCTACGGATAACTGCCCCGATGTTTTTATCTTATACTTTCCTATGCTGCCGAAATATTCCCTGATCTCCTCTTCTCTTTCTTTTTTGCAGAGAAGCTTCATGGTTTTTCCTGCTTCTGAAATTTCTTCGCTTCTTACGCTGGAATTTCCGCCGCTTTCCTCTGTCCGGCTTTTTGCCGTGTCCTCGGCGCCGCTCTGGCAGATCGTTCCGGCTTCGCCGTTTTCTGTGGCGTCCTCTCCGGTCTTTTCCTCAGCCTTCGGCTGCAGGTAATAGCCGCCAGTCCGTCCCCTTTTATATTGAATGTCGTATCCGAAATCCCTCAGCGCTTCCATATCGTCATAAATACTTTTACGTTCCGCGCTGATGCCGTACTGGCCCAGATTATCCAGGATTTCCTGCATCGTCACCACCTTATGTTCCCCGGTACCGCTCAGCAGTTTTTCCAAAATTAGAATTTTTATTTTCTGATTGTGTGATTTTGCCATGCCAAACCCCTTGTCTATATTCCGAAAAGAAGAAAGGTGTCAAAAGCAGCTTGCTTTCGGCACCCTTCCCCGGATTTTAATCTTCCGGTACAAATTCCTCTTTGCCTACTCCGCAGACCGGGCATACCCAATCTTCAGGAAGGTCTTCAAATGCTGTACCCGGCTCGATACCGTTGTCCGGATCGCCGATCTCAGGATCATATACATATCCGCATGGTTCGCATACATACTTCTTCATAATAGTTAACTCCTTTCAGATTAACAGTCTGTGAATCCGGACATCCGTCCGTATTCATAGTTTATTATACCGTCCTCAAATTTTGAAATCAAGTACTATTTCAGAAATCTGCCGCATATATACGCGTTTGCTTCCTTTTCCTGGCTGTCGTCCAGCGGAATCAGTTCCACATCATTCCCGTATTTTTTCTTCAACGCATGAGAGATCAGCCAGTCGGCAAGCTGCGGGTTTTTAGGGAGAAGAGGACCGTGCAGATATGTGCCGATCACATTTTTATATACTACTCCTTCATATCCCGTTTTTCCATCATTTCCCGAACCGTAAAGAACCTTGCCCAACGGTTTGTTGTCATTTATATACGTCCTGCCGCCATGATTTTCAAAGCCTACCACCGGCATTTCAAACAGATCGCTTTTTAATATGATATTGCTGATCAGCCTTCCCTCGCCCTGCTCTGTATACATATCCACCAGCTCCAGCCCGGTAATCGTTCCCTGGTCTGTTTTATAATAATTGCCCAAAAGCTGATAGCCCCCGCAGATGGCGATCACAACGCCATTATCCTCCACATAATCTTTAAAGTCCTTCCGGATTTCTTTAAGCTTTTCACAGACAAGCATCTGCTCTCTGTCTGATCCGCCTCCCAGAAGTACGATATCAAGAGCGGAAAAGTCTATTTTATCGTTCAGTTCATACGCGATCGTTTCCGCCTGGATCCCTCTCCACTGGCATCTCTTCATCAGACACTGGATATTTCCTCTGTCGCCGTACAGATTTAAAAGATCTGGATACAAATGTCCTATAGTAAGCTTCATTTTTTCTCTTCCTCCAGTCTTTTAAGTATATTTCTTGTGCTGAAAAGCGCCGTATAATTTACAAGCACATACAGATTTCCCGTTCCGTCGGAAATCCTTTTACGGATTGCGTTTTCCACATTTTCTTCCAGCTCAGAAGAGATATCCACATATTTCAGCCGCAGCCGCATATCATAGCACCGGATACCGCTGACAGTAATGGAACGGATGTTTTCCTCCCGGAAAAGATCAAAATCCACGTCCCACAACCAGGAGATATCAATTCCATCCTGGGCGTTGTCATTAATGACAATGATCACATCTTTCGGAGATGTGTCCTGCATTACGGCGGAAATATTCTGATTAAACCCTGCCGGGTTTTTGGCCAGATTTAAAATAACGCCTGTGCCGCTGATGCGGAACTGTTCCATTCTCCCGTTTTCCGGGTTAAATTTTTTCAGCATATTCTGAAAATGTTCTGCCAAAAATCCCGCGCTTCTTATTCCCGCATAGGCGGCAAGGATATTATACACATTGTAAAATCCTTTGTAATCAGCGGAAATCAGCCTGTTTTCCACACGGAAAGATAAACGGTCCCCTACCTTCACATCATAAGCGTCGAAATCCAGATCCGGCCTTTTAAATCCGCATCCCGGACAGAGATAATCTCCAAGCTGGCTGTAATGGTAAAAGCTGTACTCCAGTTTTGCGCCGCATCTTTTACAGAACCGACCCTCCCGTATCTCATTTGTTTCATTTTTCATCACAGGCTGGCTGATTCCGTAAAAAATGCAGGGATTTCCACTGTCCATCGCAAGATAGGCGGACAGGGCGTCGTCGCCGTTGACGATCACTTTCATTTCCGGAAGAGTTTTTATCATAGATTCCAGAATGTTCATGGTGATGTCGATTTCTCCGTATCTGTCCAACTGATCCCGGAACAAATTCGTCATCAGCATATAATCTGGCTTTATTTCCGGGAAAATGTATTTCGTAGAAGCTTCGTCCGCTTCAATACAGGCGTAATCCGCGTCAATATGCCCGCTGAGCCGCGCTCCCAGAACAAAGGCTGCCGCCACGCCGTTCAGCATATTGGAGCCTGTGTGATTGCAGATCACCTTCTGTCCCTCTGTCTCCAGAGCCGCGCAGAGCATATTGTTCGTGGTCGTTTTTCCGTTTGTTCCGCAGACCACAAAGATTCCTTTCCGGACCTCCGCCGCCATCTCCCGCAGTATGGGGGGATATATTTTCAGCGCGATCTTTCCGGCCCAGGTGACGCCCTGCCTTCCCATTTTTTTACAGATATAGCCTGCGGTTTTCGCTGCCCACACGGCTATGATTCTTTTCACATTCATATTTTCTGTATCCTCTGCTGTATTCTTCCAAAAGCCGCTTTACAAGTAGTATGCCCTTTTTAATCTTATTTGTGCGCCCCGGCCATAAACTTCTCAATTTCTTCCGGAGTCTTTGGAATTCCTCTGGTCAGCACGTCGCACCCGTCTTCCGTCACCAGGATGGTATCCTCGATCCTGATCCCGATTCCCAACTCCTCAAAGTAGAGTCCCGGTTCCAGAGTAAACATCATATCTTTTTCCAGAACTGCCTCATCGTTTCCTACGTCATGAGTATATAATCCGATATAATGTCCTGAACTGTGAAAATAGTATTTCATGATTTCTTCCGGCTTCTGGATCATTCCAAGGCGGATCAGTTCCCGGGCCATTACCTCCTTGCTGATTTCCTGCAGTTCATTTTTGGGCTGCCCGGGCTTTGTTCTGGCAATTGCCGCTTCCAGTCCTTTCAGCACAACCTCATAAAGCGCTTTTTGCTGGTCTGTAAAGCGCCCGTTTACCGGAAAGGTCCTGCTTACGTCAGACGCATATCCTCCCCACTCCGCGCCGAGGTCGAAAAGGATCATATCGCCGTCCTCCATCCTGCGGTTATTAGCCATATAATGCATGATGCAGGCGTTTTTTCCGGAGGCTGCTATTGTAGAAAAGGCGTGTCTGGCATTTCTTGATTTTAAAGCAAAATCAAAATAAGCCTCTATCTCATACTCATGCATTCCCGGTTTCAGATTTTCCAGAATAGCCTTTACGCCTTCTGTAGTGATCTTGCAGGCTTTCCTGTGAAGAGAGATCTCTTCTTCTGTTTTCACCTGACGCATAACCGCAAGATCTGCAAAAGTGTTATGAACTTTCAGATAAGGATAACAGTCCAGTACTTTCCGTGTAAATTTCTGCGCCGGATTCTGGGTAAAGCCCTCTTCCCAGTTGGCAATATCCACATAAAGATGTTCGATCGCATTTCTTCTCCCAAAAAAAGGCAGTTTTTCTTCAAATCTTTCCAGATACTCCACCTGCTGGATCCCTGTTTCGTTTTTCACTGTATCTTTGTCATATGAGATTCCCTGCCAGCGGGCTTTCATTTCATCCGGATGGTCGATAAACAGCGTCTCTTTATATACTCCATGAATTTTAGAAGCGACAAAAACAGCTTTCGGCTGGTCAAATCCTGTAAGATAATAAAAATTTGCGTAAGGGGTAAAGGGAAACATCTGATCTCCCCTGTCTTCTTTTTCTTCTCCGGAAAAAACGAAGCCCACGGAGTTGTCTTCCAGTAATTCTCTGTACAAGCCGCGCCTTGACGCATGAAATTCCTTGCTTACCATTTTTGTTTCCTTCTTTCTCTTCTGTCATTTTCATTATGATTTTACGATACTTCTTTCAGAATATCAATAGAAACAGGGCCTTCCGCGTTTAAATCCGCAAAAGGCCCTGACATATTCTTCTATTTCTTATTATCCAGATACTGAAGATACCGCTCCTGAACCTCTTTCATATAAGTCCGTGAAATTGGTATCACCATGTTTTCCATAATAATGCTGTTGCTTTTCATCCCGATAATGCTTTCCATATTTACAAAAAAACTCTGGTGGCATCTGATGATATGACTGTTTTTAAGCTGATGCTCAAAATCCGCCAGCTTTCCCCTGCAGTGAAATTCTTTGCCGTTTGTCAGATGAAAATTCACTGTGTGAAGGCTGCTTGATATATACATAATCTCCTGATGTCTGATCGTATAAATTCTTGCTCTGTAGCGAAAAACGACCGCAGGCTCTCTAACCATTCCCAGACGGTCCAGAACGGCTTTTACTTCTAAACAGGTTATTGGCTTTAACAAATATTGAAACGCGAATACATCAAAAGCTTCTCTGTAAAATCTGTCGCTTCCGGACACAAACACGATCGGAAGCATTTCGTCAATCTTCCGTATTTCTTTCGCTGTATCGATTCCATTTTTCTCTTTCATACAGATTGCCAGAAAAACAAGATCATACAGATGGTTCTGTTTTTCCAAATCCTCTAACAGTTGATTTCCCCTTGTATATTTTGTAATTCTGCTGTCCGCAAGAATATTTCTGATACATTCTTCCAGAATATCCGCATCCTGCAGAGAATCATCACAGATGGCAACCGCGAACTTCTTCGCAGTATTCATCGTCCGCATCACTCCTTCTGATATTTCTCATGACATGGAGGGCAGAAATTCTCAACATGCCATTGAATAATATTATATCATATTTTTTATCGTGGATTTACCCTCCCCCTATTATTTTTTGCCTTTTTGCTGTCTAATTATGCTGTTTGCTCCATTTCTGCGCATTCATAGAACAACCTGACACTTTTTTACATTAACACAAAAGGCATTTTTACAAAAAAGGATATCCGCGCAAACGGATACCCTTTCATAATTTCAGTAATTATACCAGTTCGATCAGCACTTCCATAGCTGCGTCGCCTTTACGCGGTCCGATCTTTACGATTCTCGTATAACCGCCGTTGCGTCCAACATACTTCGGAGCTACTTCCTCAAACATCTTCTTAACCATATCTACGTTTTTGGTATTTTTCTTTCTTCCTGCGCCCTTAGCCGGTACTTCTTTCACAGGATAGAACACCTTCATCATCTGACGGCGGGCATGAAGTCTGGAAGGAGCGTCTTTTGTGATCTCTTTCTGAACTTCATCATATACGGTTTTCTTCTTGCCGTCTACGACTTCTTTTACTCTCTTGCCGTCGGCGTCTTTGCGGGCAACCTTTGCTGTAACGGTAACAGTCTCAAAGTTGTCTTTTTCGCGGACAGCCATAGCGATCAGGCTTTCAGCGATCTTACGGATCTCTTTTGCTTTCGCTTCAGTGGTAACGATCTTTCCGTGATACAGAAGATTTGTCACCTGGTTTCTTAACAGAGCTTTTCTCTGATCAGAAGTTCTGCTTAATTTTCTATATTTTGCCATTTTATTTTCCTCCATCTGCGGGACATCAGAACACGCTTGTTCGGACTTACTGCACTGATGCTTTGGCACCCCGCCCTATATTTTATTATTCCTCGGCAGGCTGAAGCTGCAGTCCCAGCTCTTTCAGTTTTGCCAGTACTTCCTCCAACGACTTGCGGCCCAGATTACGAACCTTCATCATATCGTCAGGAGTCTTATTGCAAAGTTCTTCTACCGTATTAATGCCTGCTCTCTTGAGACAGTTATAGGAACGAACAGACAGCTCAAGCTCGTCAATACTCATTTCCAGAACTTTCTCTTTTTCATTATCCTCTTTCTCGATCATTACCTCAGCGGTTTTCGCATTCTCAGAAAGATCGATAAACAGGCTTAAATGCTCGCTTAACACTTTCGCCGCAAGGCTTACCGCCTCATCGGGATCCAGCGTACCGTTTGTGTAAACATCCAGTGTAAGCTTATCAAAATCTGTAACCTGACCTACACGGGTATTTTCCACGATCATATTCACTCTGTCAACCGGAGTATAGATCGCGTCCACTGCGATCACGCCGATAGGCATATCCTCAGTTTTCCCCTTGTCAGCGCTCACATAACCGCGGCCCTTGGTGATAGTCAGCTCCATTGCGAGTCTGCAGTCCTTGCCGCCGTTTAATGTTGCGATCACCTGATCCGGGTTCATGATCTCAATGTCCTGATCTGTCTGAATGTCTGCTGCGGTTACAACACCTTTTCCCTCGCACTCAATGTACGCTGTCTTCGGTTCATTGTCCGCGCTGTTATTTTTAATCGCAAGACTTTTCAGATTCATAATGATTTCAGTAACATCTTCCTTTACTCCCGGAATCGAACTGAATTCATGCAGCACACCGTCGATCTTTACCTGACTCACGGCTGCTCCCGGAAGGGAAGACAGCATAATTCTCCTGAGAGAATTGCCGAGAGTAGTACCATAACCTCTTTCCAGCGGTTCCACTACAAATCTGCCAAATTTTTTATCTTCTGATATCTCAGTAATTTCGATTTTTGGTTTATTAAAATCAAACACTATAAGATTCCCTCCTTCTGGAAAGCTTTGCTGCGCTTTTAGGCTTTATTTAGAATACAGCTCGACGATAAGCATTTCATTTACCGGAACATCGATTGCTTCTCTGTTGGGAAGCTCTTTGATTGTTCCAGTTAACGCTTCCTGGTTTACATCCAGCCATTCCGGAACAAGTCTTCCGCCTGTTACTTCCAGAATTCCTTTGTATCTGTCAGAACCTTTGCATTTCTCTTTGATTTCAATAACATCTCCCGCTTTTGTAAGATAAGACGGGATGTTTACGCATTTGCCGTTTACAAGCACATGCTTATGGTCAACGATCTGACGGGCTTCACGTCTTGTTCTTGCAAATCCCATACGGAACAGAACGTTGTCCAGTCTGCTTTCCAGCATAACCATCAGGTTCTCACCTGTCTGGCCCGGCATTCTGTCGGCTTTCTTATAGTAGTTACGGAAAGGTTTCTCAAGAACTCCGTAAATAAATTTTGCTTTCTGTTTTTCTCTTAACTGTAAACCGTACTCAGAAACTTTTCTGTTTGCACGTTTTAACTGTCTTGTGGATTTTTTATCAATTCCCAGGTAAATCGGATCCAGACCAAGAGATCTGCATCTTTTCAGAACGGGCACTCTATTTACTGCCATTGCAAGCTACCTCCTCAATTAGACTCTTCTGCGTTTTGGTGGACGGCATCCGTTGTGCGGAACCGGTGTTACGTCACGGATACTTGTTACTTCAAGTCCGCATGCCTGAAGGGCGCGGATTGCAGCCTCACGTCCGGAACCCGGACCTTTCACCATAACATCTACAGTTTTTAATCCATGAATCAGAGCAGCCTTTGTCGCAGTCTCCGCTGCCATCTGTGCTGCATAAGGGGTAGATTTCCTTGAACCTCTAAATCCCAGACCGCCGGCACTTGCCCAGGAAAGAGCGTTTCCTTCATTGTCTGTCAGTGTAACAATCGTATTGTTAAAAGAAGACTGGATATGTGCCTGTCCGTGTTCAACGTTTTTCTTGACACGACGTTTTGTTGTCGTTTTTCTGGTTGCTTTTGCCATTTTAAAACTAACCTACACTTTCCTTTGATTTGTCAATATGTTATTAAGTACTCAGCTTATTTCTTTTTGTTTGCTACTGTTCTCTTCGGACCTTTGCGGGTTCTTGCGTTTGTCTTTGTCTTCTGTCCACGAACCGGCAGTCCTTTACGATGACGGATACCTCTGTAGCATCCGATTTCCTGCAGTCTCTTGATATTCAGAGCGATTTCACGGCGAAGATCACCTTCCACCATCATTGTCTCATCGATTACAGCGCTGATTCTCTTGACTTCATCGTCGGTCAGATCTCTGACACGGGTGTCAGGATTTACTTCCGCCTGAGCAAGAATCTTGTTTGCGCTTGGTCTTCCGATACCATAAATATAGGTAAGACCGATTTCTACACGTTTTTCTCTTGGTAAGTCTACACCAGCTATACGAGCCATGTACTGTTTCCTCCATTTTTCATTTTCTGAAAGCGTCGCATCGTACACCACTTGCGGTACGCAAGGTGAAATGGGGTGCATCTTCTGTTCCGCTCCCGTATTCTGTTCCTAATTGGGGTGCCTCGGTAAAACACCCAGCCGTCCCTGGCGTGAGACAGCCTTTCCGAAATTGCAGCCATACTGCCGCTGTTGCCTCTCGGTATTAGGCAATACATGCTTTCATAAGATTACTAAACAGTCCGAACAACCCCTCCGGGTGTATCAGACTACAGCCGCACGTTTCACAAACATCAACCCTGTCTCTGTTTGTGTTTTGGATTTTCACAGATTACTCTGATAGATCCTTTTCTTTTGATGATCTTGCATTTTTCGCAGATCGGCTTTACAGATGATCTTACTTTCACTGGAAATCCTCCTTCCGTAATTTAGGCTTGAATCTGCAGTTATAGACGCACTCCTAGCGCGTTCGCATTATAGTCTATCATTATCCTTCGGGAATTGCAAGCACTTTTTTCATTTTTTTTGCAGGATTTTACCCCTACTTATTTTCCAAACTAAGTTCTATCCTTTTAATCCTAAAATGTAGAAGTTACT
>CBJMC01400__coassemble_606_pt1 | contig 66219 bp, 56 predicted proteins | sample CBJMC01400__metabat2_low_PE_023 | metagenome-assembled genome bin CBJMC01400 | reverse complement strand
CGGATACCTGGCACTGGCACAGTTATTTTGAGATCACCTGCGTACAGCGGGGAAGGGGGAATTACTTTGTCAACGGTCAGGAATATACCATGGGTAAAGGCGATATTATCATATTTAACAATGTAGAACCCCATGGCTGGAAACTTCTGGACGAAGATATGGAGCTGCTCGTTATGATCTTCTCTCCGGAGTTTGTAGCGGAAAAACTGAGTTTTTTTGATTCCGGTTATCTGAAGCCCTTTGTGGAAAGAGGCAGCAATTTCAAAAACCGTATCGGGTGTGAAGAACCTGTAAGCCACGAAATACGAAAAGGTATCCGGGAAATCTACCGGGAATGGGAAGAAAAAAAAGACGGCTATCATCTGATGATCAAAGCCAACATTCTCAGAATCCTCACTATGCTGATCCGCGCTTATCAGGATGAGAGCAAATCGGACGAAATGCTGAAGGAAAAGAAAAATTCCATGAAACGGCTGGAACAGGCTTTTCAGTACATCAACGGCCATTTTTGTGAAAAAATCACCCTGGAAGAAGCGGCCGGAGCCGCTTTTATGAGCCCCAGTTATTTTTCCACCTATTTTCGCAAGGTTACGAATATCAGTTTCAGCGAATATGTTACACGTCTCAGGATTTCCCATGCCCGGGAGCTGTTAAAAAAGACAGACCGGAGTGTTACTGATATCGCAATGGAATGTGGTTTTAATAATATTTCTAATTTTTACCGCTTATATAAACGTCACACCGGACATCCTCCCAGAGAAGATTCCTGAAACAGAAGGGGCGCAGAATCCGGAAACTTCCCGGATCCCGTTCCCTTCTGCTGTGTGCTTATGGAATAATAGGGATTTTGTTTCTAATAACGTCTGTATGGCTGTATCTGTCATAAATTGTTTTTCTGTTGCGGAAAGTAAGCTCCGCTTCCGGCCGCTCCGTATCAATAGCGGCAATACCGGAATTTCCGGAAACAGATACGTTTTCTGTATCGGCGTACACGCCTTCCAGTTCATATCGGAGGGTTTCCAGTTCGCTGACGGTATATCTTCCCAAAGGAATTTCAAATACGCATTTCATGATCCCATAGCCGTTTTCCGTTGTATATTCGCCCTCCCGGAATTCAACATAATCTTCATAAGTATGCGTTTTACCTTTTACATCTGTTCCTGACACCTTAAAACGGAATACAGGATTTCCATGGGCCCAGGTAATCTCATCCTCTTTGATCTGTTTTACAACAGTGACCTTTCCCATGGGCGGGAGGACAGGAGTATTAGCCGCTTCAATCTCTATCTTCTGTTCCTGTTCTCCGGCTGAGGCAAAAGAGATTTCTTTTTCAAATGTCCCTTCGTATCCGGAAGGATTTTTCACTTCAACGATCCGGAATTTTCCTTCATTTTCTTCAGTAACAGGAAGCCTCTCCGACAGATAAGCGCCTTCTTCTGTATGATATGTAATGTCAGGCGTTTCCAGTGTATCCTCGTAGGTTTCTGTAGCCGCGTTCCATTGAAGCACTTTAAACGCTCCGTCTTTTTCTTCGATTTCCTTTCCGGTCAGACTGTCCTTTTTCGTGATAAAGATTCTTCCGTAGATGATTTTGATTTTTGTATTGGGCGCTTCATATACCGTATTTTCCTTTAAGGAGGCAAGATCTATATCCCTCTGCCATCCGCCGTCGTACCCCTGAGGCGCTTTTGATTCTACTATCCGGAATTTCCCAAGGTTATCTGACGTATACGTCATAATACCGGATCCATACTGCTTTTTCCCTGCATCATATGCCATTTTTTTCGCAAATACATACTGATTTTTTTCTTTACTCCACTGATAGAGATCAAATTCCGCACCTGTAAGGTTCTGAGAAGCGTCCTCTCCGTCCACCTTTCTGACAAAGCAGCTTCCTGTGATTTTTCCTTTTACATAAGTAACGTTTGTTGACTGTGTATCGTTTAGCATACTGGAAACGATCTGTCTCTTTGCACTGTTTCCTATATAAAAAACTGACTCTTTATAATGATTATGGGCCGCAATTGTTCCGGCGTCCCTGGCCGTTACCTGGATCCTGAAATAATAGGTAACGTCATTCATAGCCTCGTCTGTCTTAAGAAAAGCAGGCTGGGCGGAAAATTTTACGGTATTGCCGGAATATGAAACCGTAAAATACTTTGTCACATCCTGTCCGCCGGACGTCTGCACCTTCGCGGATCTATATGTCAGACAACTGTCCAGAGTATCCGTAACCTCAAATTTGCTGTAGTCTCCCGGCAGAAGTCTCTGAGAAATCACATAGTCGAAGGTTTTCCCTGGCGTTATTTCAAAGGCATTATTTTCCGATCCGCATTCCTGCATTTTATCAAAAGAAGCTCCCGTGTCTCCCACCTTTTTCGTCGGTCCGGGATTCGGTTCATATGTTCCCACTGACCGGGAGGTGGAAATAAAAAAGGCGTTCATGGGTCCTTTTCCGGTACTCCAGGATTTCTGCGCCATCCAGTTCACCGTAAAAGTTCCATTAAAATCCACTTGGCACCATCCTTTCGGATCGGAATTTGTCGTTGCAACGCCTTCTTCTCCTCTAAGCTCCAGATAAGAACTTCCGCCGGAGGATGTTCCCGCCGATGCTTTTAAATGGTCGTATCCGTTTCGTATATACAGTCCGTCCACTCCCCAGTTGTCATAAATCCGGAATCCCTGGCCTCCGTCCAGATCAGCCATTGTCACATGGCCTTTCGGACTGATCTTTTCCTGTGTGTTATGCTTATAGAATTCAAATTGAAAACGTACTGTTCCCACAGATATGGTATTAAACGCAATACGGTCTTTATAAAACAGAATGCAGGGATAAATCCTGTTTCCGTCAAGGCCAACATGATTATTATTTACTGTTCCCCACGACACCGCCGTCACCTTCAAATCCACGATCTGACCCTGATATTCTCCCACATTGCTGTATAAAACAGAAATCGGTGAGGAATATGTCGAATCATTGATCAGCGCTCCGTAAAAGGTATTGCAGTAAGAAGAAGTAAAACCATTTTCATCTCCAAACCATCCATGAAGTTTTTCATTTAAAGTCCCGTTATACCGGCTGATGGATTTCAGAGTCGTTACGCCTTCACGAAACGCATATGTAAAGGCATAATCCTGCTTCATTTTGGTATCTGCGTTTACTTTCTGAACTTTGATCCCGCTTCTCTGCGCCGCCGCCATAAGAGGGAGCGCCGGCTGGATTTCTGTATTCTCTTCCGTTTTCTCCTCTTCGGATTTCTCCGCATGGATTTCCATTACTACATCGGATTTTGGCATAGAAAATTCATAGATACCGGGAGCCGTCTCTGCGATATCCATTCTCCCGTTTTCCCCCTGAGCGTTTACTTCTTCCACTGTATATCCCGGGGACGGGATCACATAAAACTTTGCCGTATCTCCTTCTCGTAATTCATGGACCTGGCCTTTCAGCATTTCCCATGTTTCTTCTGTTAATAATTCTGAGACGTCTGCCGGAAGAATTTCTTTTGCAATTTCTATATCTGTCTCCGGTTTTTCTTCCGCAGCTTCCTCCTCATAATCTGTAAAGTCGTCTGTGATCAGGCCCGCTTCCTGGTCTGTCCACATTTCTATACTTCGCCCGGAAAATTCTGTTCCCGCTTCCATATATCCTGTTTCTGTCCCGGAATCCAGGCCGTACATTTCCGGCGTGCAGACTTTTGTCACATACACGCCGCTGTCTTTAGCCGCATCCTCCGGAGTTTCCAGAGGATCCTCCATTTCTAACGTTCCATTTTTCAGTTTCTCCAGATCTGACAGAAAAATTACCGACACATGATCCGTCTCGTCATTCTGCACAAGGATTCTGAAAAAATCGCCGCTCTGTACGTCTGCCGGGCCGTTGTCCGGATCCGGTATCTCTGTCTCCGGCGGCTGCTCTTCTGATTTGTCTGTCTGTGTGTCTGCAGGTGATTCTCCGGAAAATAATATCTCCATATCAGGCAGGCCGCTTTCTGCCGGTTCTGTCGCCGTATCCGGTATACCCGGATTCTCTTCCTCTGGCTCAGTTCCGTCTGACTCCTGGGTTTTCTCTTCCTCTGGTTCAATTTCGCCCTGCTCATCCGTATTTTCCGGAACTTCATCAGCATCTGTTCTTTCATCCTCCGGCTGATCCGTCACTTCTTCAGGTACAGAGGGTTCCGTATCTGTTCCGGATTGACCGCTTTCATCCGGAACCGTATCCCCGCCTTTTTCATCAGGAGACTGTAAATCCGGCTGCGCTGTTTCCTGTTTCTCCATATCTTTGCCGGAATCTTCCGTCTGGAATTCCATAGATTCTGTTCCCCCGGAATATACCGGGGACGGCGCTGCTGCCGATAAAGCGACGACAGCCGCAAGAACAGCCGGAATGATTCTTTTTTTCATGGTTTCCGCCTCCTTTTTCTGTATATCAATACTGCCGGAACCATCGCTCCTGACACAAGAAAAATGAAAATCGCTCTCTCAATAGCGGATATATCCCCCGTCTTTACATTCTGTACTGCCTTACCTCCCGGGTCTTTTACTGAAGCATCCGAAAAAGAGCTGTCTGTATCCACGTCTTTTTCAGAGGCTCCCTCCCCATCCTTTTCATTCACTGTAAAGATCCAGTGTACGGCGGCTTCCCGCAGCGCATAGGCGTTGTCCCATTTTTCGGGAATTTCCAGGGCAAATTTCAAACTGCCCTTCTGCTGCGGCTGATAAACTCCAAGCGAATGATCCTTTTCCAGTCCCGGTGAATCCAAAGTTCCGCTGTATACCTGTTTTTCATTCAGATACACCTTAAGCCGGATTCCCTTTAACAGCTCCTTCTGCCTGCTGTCCTGCCCTTCCACGGACGTCCGGAAAAAGATTTCCGCCTCGTTTTCCGTCGTATTGGACACTGCAATAGAATCTTCAAACACATCTCCCGGCATGGCGGTTCCCATATTGGAAAAGAAGTCTCCCGGCGCCGCCATCAGTCTGTGCGCTTCGCCGTTGAACTCTACGGAAAGTTTTGTTTTTTCCTGCGAGCAGACGGCCGTTCCATCCTGTTCATGCACACATTTCTGGATGGTCTGGTTTCCCCAGGGCGACATCGCGGAAAAATCCGGCTGAAAATTCGCCGCCTGGATCGCTTCTGCCTGTACTGTGATCCCAAGCTTCTGATTTTCATGCTCTTCTGTCCAGGATGCGGGAATTGTAACCGACTGAAAAAGATCTACCGATTCTTTCTTTTTCAGGATTTCAGTATAGTAATAGTACTCTCCCCGTCTGACCCAGTTCTTCGTAAAGCCTGATAGCATGGAATCATCCAGGCCTTCCATCCCGGAGCTCTGATTTTCAAAAATAATCCTGGCTCTGACCCAGCAGGGCATAGCATAATTTGTTATACGGGGGATCTTAGAAAGAACCGCTCCCGGGAGTATCGTCTCAGGGCCCTGATACGCCACCTCCGTCCCGCCTTTCTTTTCAAATTCCCGCAGACCGATATTCACATCTCCCAGCGCGATATGATTGGTTACTTTAAGTGTGTCTGAAAAAAATCCGTATGTTCCGGTTAATCCCAGCAGTGCCGCCGCAAGAACAGCGGCCATTATTTTTATCCTTCTGCCCATATTCTCACCTGCCTTCAGACAGAAGCATGGAAATCTGCCCATGCCTGTTCGTAATCTGAAAATCCGTCTGCCTGTACAGATTCCTCATAAATCTGGATTTCAAATTCCGGGATCAGTTCCAGATAGGCTGTATCCACTTTTGAGGAATCGATCATAAAGCCGGTAAAAAGCGGTGTGGTAGATTCGCCCTCTTTAAGAGGTTTTTTAAAATAATAATATCCGTCCTTTCCATGGATCCAGTTTTCCGTATCCAGCTCTTTCCATACGATCCCCTGCGCTATCTCACTGTGAGAATACCCTACAGACATCCGCACATAGCAGTCCACCTGAGAGCCGTTTTTTCCTTCCGCGCTGTTTCTGACAGAAACTTTTTTGGGATATTCTGGATTCTCCTCCACCGGAACCGGCGTCGGATCTGGAAATTCTTCTACTATTTCAGTAGTATTCTGCCCTACGGCAACCAGATTTTCCGCTTCGTCCCAGGACGTCAGATATGCGGCTGTCGCCCCGATCCCCAGCAGGCAGAACATACATCCCGCGCACAGTACAGGCGCTGTCTTTCTTTTCTTCTTATTTTCTGTCATGATGTACGACTGTCTCCTTTCTCAGAGCATAATCACGCCGTTGCCTGCCCTTCCTGCTCACGGTTCTGATTTACATATTTCTCATAGGCCGCCCTTGCCTGTTCCGCCACCGTTTCTCCGCTGCCGCCCGCATAGGCTGCCTGGATCGCATATGCCCGGACAGGTACCGACAATTTCTGCATATCGAGCTGTCCTTCAATGATGTTTAAAAAATTCATGGTTTCAAAAAGAGGATCCGTAGTTTCCTCTGGCTCCAGAATTTCATTATACGCATAAACATATACCATATTTTCCTCTACAGGCTCTGACTTAAGTTTTGTCCAGCTTGCCCCTGCCTGATATGAGAATAGCTCCTGCATTTTTCTTTCCAGGCGGTTCCCATCCTGATCTGCGGCTATAACGTCAGCCATGGGAACAGAAACCTCCAGATAGACAAAAGCATCATTTACTCCTGTATTTATAATCTGCGGATCCTTGGGAATTTCTTTCCCCGGTTCAATTTTAGTATGTTCCTCCGGATCCCATTCCGGTTCCTGAAGTTCAATTTCCACTTTTCCGACAGTAAACTGATTATCGGCCTTATCGTAATCTGTCAGATATGCAGAAACTCCGCCTATAGACGCCAGACATAAAACTCCCAGCAGCAGGGCCGCCTTTTTCATATTTCTACTCATGTATTTTTCCCGCGCTTTTTTTTCCGCGCTCTCCTTTCTTTGAAACAACCAGAAAAACCAGTTCCTGGACGATCATCAGCAAAAGCAGGCAGAATACTGTCTTTTTCTGTAAAAATACCGCAGCGTAACCCAGAATCGGCACAGAAAATACCGCGGTGCCTACAATCTGCGATCTGTCTACCAAAGCGGCGTCTCTTCCATTATTGGAATCCCCCCTGGTGACAAAACGGCTTCCTTCTTTTTCCACGACTCTGTGCGTAACATAGGAACTGCCAAGACGGTATGTAATAATATCTCCGACCTCCGGATCAGTCTTTTCCGTGTCTGTGAAGACGATACTTCCCGTCTTCAGAGCCGGTTCCATAGATCCTGAGAGGACTGCATCCGCCCTGATCCCCCATATTGGGAGCAGAAGAAAGACGCCGCCTATCACAGCCGCCGCAGTACATAGAAGCCTTCCTGCCCGTTCTGCCATTTTCATATTTCCCCACTCTTTCTTTTCTTTATTTTCCGGCGGGGATCTGCCCCGCAGATATTTTTTCATAGACCACGCCCACTTTCTCCTGCCTTTATTCAGGACTGAAAAGATGATTTGATAGGGTAAAATTAGAATTGCTGAATGCCACCACATGAAAAGAAGACGAGTATATGTACTCAACAGAATCCCGACGTAAAGCAGGAAAAAGCGGCGTATCCTTTTATATAAGATCAAGGAGCCGACTCCTTAATCTTCACAATATTAATATCTGTCTGCGCATTATTCCGCACAGGCATCTCAAGATAAAATTAAGTTCAATTTTCTGATATGGAAATTCCCCGATCGCCTTCTGAAGAAGGTGGTGCAGGCGGATGATCCTGCTTCTTAAGATGCTTTCATCTTACGCTTTGCAAAAAGAAAAGTCAACGAAATTCGTTCACCAAATTATGACGGCAGGATATGACAATTCCCGGCTTTTCTTTCTCTTCCAGATTGTTAAATTTTTGTTAATTTAAGACATTTTCCGGTTGATTTTATAGTTCAGTTATGTATAATATTATAGAGACAATCTATTACTATTAAAGAAAAGAGGTAGATGTAAAATGGCAGAACTCAATTTAAGTAAGTATGGCATTACCGGAACTACAGAAATCGTATACAATCCTTCTTACGAAATGCTGTTTGAAGAAGAGACCAAACCCGGTCTGGAAGGCTTTGAGAAAGGCCAGGAAACAGAACTCGGTGCAGTCAATGTTATGACCGGCATCTATACAGGCCGTTCACCGAAAGACAAGTTCATCGTTATGGATGAGAATTCCAAGGACACTGTATGGTGGACATCCGACGAATACAAGAACGACAACCATCCGGCTTCCGTTGAGACATGGAACGCTGTTAAGGATATCGCTCTGAAAGAGCTCTCCAACAAGAGACTTTTCGTAGTAGACGCATTCTGCGGCGCCAACGCCGACACCCGCATGGCGATCCGTTTCATCATGGAAGTAGCATGGCAGGCTCATTTCGTTAAAAACATGTTCATCATCCCCACAGAGGAAGAACTGAAAAACTTCGAGCCGGATTTCGTTGTATACAACGCATCCAAGGCAAAAGTTGAGAACTACAAAGAGCTGGGACTGAACTCCGAGACAGCCGTTGTATTCAACATCACAAGCCGCGAGCAGGTTATCCTGAACACATGGTACGGCGGAGAAATGAAGAAAGGTATGTTCTCCATGATGAACTACTATCTGCCGCTGAAGGGCATCGCTTCCATGCACTGCTCCGCAAACACAGATATGAACGGCGAGAACACCGCTATCTTCTTCGGTCTTTCCGGAACCGGTAAGACTACTCTGTCCACAGATCCCAAGCGTCTCCTGATCGGCGACGACGAGCATGGCTGGGACGACAACGGTATCTTCAACTTCGAAGGCGGATGCTATGCAAAGGTTATCAACCTTGACAAAGAATCCGAGCCGGATATCTACAATGCCATCAAACGCAACGCTCTCCTTGAGAACGTTACTGTAGACGCTGACGGCAAGATCGATTTCGACGATAAGAGCGTTACCGAGAACACCCGTGTTTCCTATCCGATCGACCACATCGAGAAGATCGTGCGTCCGGTTTCCGCCGCTCCTGCCGCAAAAGAAGTTATCTTCCTTTCCGCAGACGCATTCGGCGTACTTCCGCCGGTATCCATCCTGACTCCGGAGCAGACACAGTACTACTTCCTGTCCGGATTCACAGCTAAACTTGCAGGTACAGAGCGCGGTATCACCGAGCCCACACCTACTTTCTCCGCATGCTTCGGACAGGCTTTCCTGGAACTGCATCCGACAAAATACGCGGAAGAGCTTGTTAAGAGAATGGAAGCAAACGGCGCGAAAGCTTATCTGGTAAATACCGGATGGAACGGAACAGGCAAACGTATCTCCATCAAGGATACCCGCGGTATCATCGACGCTATCCTCAACGGAGATATCCTCAACGCTCCTACCAAGAAGATCCCGTACTTCAACTTTGAAGTTCCCACAGAGCTTGCAGGCGTTGACACCAACATTCTGGATCCCCGCAACACCTACGCTGACGCTTCCGAATGGGACGCAAAGGCAAAAGATCTTGCGCAGAGATTCGTTAAAAACTTTGCTAAATACGAAGGTAACGAAGCAGGCAAGGCGCTTGTTGCAGCCGGTCCGCAGTTATAATCTTCCGTTTTGCAATTCAGATTTCTATCCAAATACCCCGACGGACTTTCCGCCGGGGTATTTTTTTCGCTGATTTTTTCATAGGCAGACCTATTGCACAATCATCCTGACATATGTATAATTGAACTTAACTTACTTATAAAGGAGGATATCGAAAATGAAAAAGGGAATTATTTACGGAGCCTTATCTTTGTTTGCAGCGTTTTATATGATCGGCGGCTCTCCTGTATCAGGAGAAACAGTACAGGCGGAGGAGACAGGCGCTGAAGAAGAACGGGTACTGGAGCTGTTAGAAGAACATCTGGACCTGGCGCCATATGAAGAAAACAACGGCCTGGTCAAAGACAATCAGTTGTCTGATGTAGTTGAAACAATGACTGTGAATGGACAGGAATTTAAAATCGGCATGAAATGGGAAGATATACTGTCCGCAGGCTACGAGCCCACCGATCCGGAATTTGCAGACGAAGAAACAGGGGCGCTTGCCTATACCTGCGATTTTACAAACGACGATAATGATCTGGTAAATCTTGGCTTTATCGGCGAAGAAGGTCAAACTGTATCCGCAGGAGCCTTATACAGTATCCATGTATCCCTTATAGAAGACGAAGCCTCAGAATTTGAGGTTGCAGGGATCCGTGAATCTTCCACAGTGAATGAAATCATCGCCGCTTTAGGCAATCCCTATTCTATTAAGGATCCCGCATTTAACGATTATACCGATTGCGGACTGACCTACAGATGTGAAGACAGAGATATTGAATTAACCTTTTATGTAGATCTGGAAACGGGTGAAATATTGACCGCTGCATTGGAAGGATATGCGGAAGAATAAGGATAAATTTACTTTCTTCGCTCAGAATACTCTCCTTGATAGTTTTGACTGTTTTTCTTTTTTATTGTTGAACTTTTGAACTTTATATGATATACTCTCAAATACAGGGATTGAACTTCGTGCCTGTAGCTTATCAGAAGTTCAATTCAAAGATTCAGATCAGACTGCAGAATGCATTCTTTTTGTTCAAAACTTGCTGGAATCATATGGATTTTGGAGGTAACGTAATGTCAAAAGAACTGTTTGCCCAAAGGCTGAAAGCTTCCATGGAAAAACAGCACATGAAACAGATCGATCTTGTCCGGGCGGCTGAGACCCGCGGCATCAAGTTGGGCAAGAGCCATGTAAGCCAGTATGTAAGCGGAAAAACTCTGCCGCGTACTGACGTGCTTCACTTTCTTGCAGACGCCCTGCATACGGATCCCGACTGGCTTTCCGGCATGAACGGGCCGGAGGCAGCCACGGAGTCACAGATTGAGCCGAAGGCACAAAACGGCCAGGCGCCGACGCCGGATAAACCGGCAGATATTCAGAAGAACAGTAATCCGGGAGGAAAAACCATGCGTGCATTTAAGAAATCATCAAAGCTTGACAATGTTTTATATGATGTAAGGGGACCTGTTGTAGAGGAAGCCAACCGAATGGAAGAAGAAGGAACCAATGTTCTGAAGCTGAACATCGGCAATCCTGCTCCTTTCGGATTCCGCACTCCTGACGAAGTGATCTACGACATGCGCCAGCAGCTTACCGACTGCGAGGGATATTCCGCGGCGAAGGGACTTTTTGCCGCCAGGAAGGCAATCATGCAGTACGCCCAGCTAAAAAATATCCCCAACGTCACAATCAACGATATTTATACCGGCAACGGTGTCAGCGAACTGATCAATCTCTGCATGTCCGCCCTTCTGGATACAGGAGACGAGATCCTGATCCCCTCCCCGGATTATCCTCTTTGGACTGCCTGCGCCACTCTGGCAGGCGGTACTGCCGTTCACTATATCTGCGACGAACAGTCCGAGTGGTATCCGGATATCGACGACATCAAGAAGAAGATCACAGACAGAACAAAGGCGATCGTCCTTATCAATCCCAACAATCCTACCGGAGCGCTCTATCCCAGGGAGGTTCTCCAGAAAATCGTGGATGTTGCGAGAGAACATCAGCTCATTATCTTCTCGGATGAAATTTACGACCGCCTTGTCATGGACGGGGAAGAACATGTTTCTATCGCCTCTCTGGCGCCGGATCTTTTCTGCGTCACCTTCAGCGGCCTGTCCAAATCTCATATGATCGCCGGTTTCCGTATCGGCTGGATGATCCTCAGCGGAAACAAGAGACATGTAAAAGACTATATCGAAGGCCTGAACATGCTCTCCAACATGAGACTCTGCTCCAATGTTCCCGCCCAGTCTATCGTCCAGACCGCTCTCGGCGGACACCAGAGTGTGAAAGATTATATCGTTCCCGGCGGCCGAATCTACGAACAGAGGGAATTTATCTACAAAGCGCTTACAGATATTCCGGGAGTTACCGCGGTAAAACCCAAAGCGGCTTTTTATATCTTCCCCAAGCTGGACACGAAAAAGTTCAATATCGTAAATGACGAACAGTTTGCCCTGGATCTGCTTCGAGAAAAGAAAATCCTCATCATCCACGGCGGCGGATTTAACTGGAAACAGCCGGATCACTTCCGCGTTGTCTACCTGCCCCGTATAGAGATCCTTGAGAAAGCCGCTACGAAGATCGGCGACTTTTTAAGCACCTACCAGCAGCAGATCTGAAATATAAAGAAGGAGGAAATCCCTGTTGTCACAGATGACTTTCAGGATTTCCTCATTTTTTATTCTTTCATTTTCAGCTTTCTGTCTGTGTGGTCATATCTTAATTTCAGAACTTCACTGCCGGTTCTGTAACGGTGCTCACGCCGTCGTCGTCATAGAGCTTATACTCGCCCTCCGGATACCCCAGCATTTCTATTGTATCTGTCCTGATATCCTCCACGCACTCAGCCGGCTCTGCAACCGGGATCTTTTTCCCTTTGCGGATGAACAGAGCGACTTCATTCAGCGCGATTTCCACATACTGATGGCCTTTTTCCAGTGTCTCCTCATAAATACTTCCATCGGGAAGGAATTTTATCAGTTTCATCTCCTCGGGAAGATATACATAGCGGCCTTTCGCATTCTGGGTATAAACAGGGGCGATCATGATCTCGTTGCCGAGAAGGAGCTGGTCTTCCACCTGCAGGGCCATTTTATCCTCCGGAAACTCAAATGCCAGAGGTTTAAAGAGCATGTCGTTTCCAAGCGCCGCCTTCATATATTCACTGTACAGATAGGGAAGCAGGCGGTAGCGGACGCCGATCACATGGCGGAAATCCTCCACATGTTCAAAGCGGAAACACTCCTGCTCTCTCGTGCCAAGGGCCGCGTGATTTCTCATCAGCGGTGTAAATACTCCCAGGGCAAGCCAGCGGAGAAGAAGTTCTCTGGTCGTATCTCCGTTGAATCCTCCCAGATCCGCCCCTGTATACAGGAAACCGCACATATTCAGGGAGGGAAGCATCTTCAGGTTCAGAAGGATGTGGGACCACCAGGAATGATTGTCTCCCATCCAGATTCCTCCGTAGCGGTGCATTCCGATGTAGGAAGAACGGGAAAACATCAGGATTCTCTTACCCGGCGCGATCTTTTGGAATGCTTCTCCCGCAGCTCTGGTCATGTTGAACCCATAGAGATTATGCACTTTGTCATGGCGTACCGGCCGGCCGCCCACTTTGTGATAAAAGTTCCTGTAGTCCTTTGGACTGTTGGCAAGGGAACGTACCATATCTCCCAGCCGGAACCCGGGCGCTTCCTCTGTCTCTTCCATAAATTCCTTCAGATATTCCTTCAGGCGGGCCACCCCTTCCGGAGTGGAAAAGATGGCTGGTTCATTCATATCATTCCAGAATCCGTCAATCCCCTGATCCGTAAGTCTCTTATATTTTTCGCCGAACCATTCCCTGGCGTCGGGGTTCAGCATATCCGGAAAATGTGTCCAGCCCGGCCATACTTCCGCGACAAAATCGCTTCCGTCTTCTCTTTTGCAGAAATATCCCTTTTCTTTTCCCTCTTCATAAACGTCATACCCGTCTTCCACCTTCACTCCCGCGTCGATAATGGGAACAAGGTGTATCTTCTGAGCTTTCATTTCATCCACAAAGGCTTTGAAGTCCGGGAATTCTTCCTCATTCACCGTAAAATCCTTATAGTGGTCCATATAGTCGATATCCATATAGAGCATGTCCATGGGAATGTGATTGTCCCGGTACTCCTTTACCACATTCCGGAAATCTTCCGCAGTTTTGTAACCCCAGCGGCTCTGTCCGAAACCGAAAGCGAATTTCGGCGGGATATAGCTTACGCCGATGATCTTCCGGAACTGCTTCACGATATCATAAGGGCTCTCCCCGTCTATCACATAGAGATACAGATCAGCGTCCCCGCAGCGGATTTTCAGTTCGTCCTGTCTGGTATATCCGATGTCAAACTCCATGGTTCCCGGATAATCCAGAAACAGGCCGAAAGTCTCTTTTCCAAAGATAATGATAAAATTATGAGCCCCGTAAAGAGAGTATTTGCTCTCTGTGTGGTTGGGTTCATCAGTACAATTGCTGACGTAACGGTATCCTCTTTTATTGATCCCTCTGTTGGACTCTCCCAGGCCGTAGACGATATCGTCCGCATCCATTTTATAACTGAAAACAAATTCCCCGTCCGTTTCGATTTCTCCGTAGCCCGGAACTCCCTCTGACGGAGCGATTTCCTCCACAACAGCCTCTGTCTCAAAAGGATGACCAAATACATATTTCCGGATCATGATAAAACCTCCTGACAAACTTGATATTATTTCTGCGTGTCCCGCATTCTTTATAACACTCTGTTGTCATTATATGAAATTTATCTTGCCTGTTCTTGCATTATCCATTAAAATAATAACACAATATTGAGGAGGTGCGTTATGAACGAAAAGCAGTCCCTGAAGGAAAACACACGGCACGGCACCAGCGGCCAGCCGGTTGCCGCCATACATTTCACCACCGGCGTGGGGACCTTTTATCCCGATCATTTTTTCGTGGAACGGCACTGGCATTATCCTGTGGAGATCCTGAAGATCACAAAGGGAACCTTCACAGTAGAGATCAATCTGGAAACCTATACCCTTCATGCGGGGGATATCTGCTTCATCAACAGCGAGGAGTTGCACCGCCTGGAAGGACTGGAACCCGTCACGGTTCATGACGCCGTTATCTTTCACCCTCACATTCTGGAATTCTCTTATCCCGATGAATTCCAGGAACAGTACGCCGCCCCCTTTCTTTCCCACGCTTCCTCTCTCCCCCGGCTCCTCACGCCGGAAGATCCTCTGTATCCTGCGATCGCAGGGCTCTTCGACCGGGCGGCCGCTCTGGCAGAAGCAGGTAAGGACGGATGGTATTTCCGGGTCAAACTTCTTATACTGGAAATGTTTTATGAACTTTGCATACACAAAAAAATGCCCGCCGCAGAGGAACTTCTCAGCGCGGCAGGCAAAGAACGGATCAGCCGTTACAAAAAAATCGTATCTTATTTTGAAAAAAACTATATGAACAGAATCACTCTGGAAGATCTGGCTTCAGAGATACAGGTAAACCCTCAGTATCTCTGTCATTTTTTCAGAGAGATCGCCGGGGTATCTCCCGTTCAGTATCTCATCCGGTACCGTATCGACAGAGCCAGGGAAGCCCTTCTGGAAACCACCCGGAGTATTCTGGAGATCAGTCTGGACTGCGGATTTGAAAACGTCAGCTATTTCATCCGCCAGTTCCGCAAATTCACCGGGCAGACTCCCCGCCAGTACCGGCAGGCTCATCATCCCACGCCGAAATCTGTAATCTCATAGAGAACCTCCACGTCCGGATCATCCAGGAGCCACCGGTATTCTTCCATGAACCAGCGCACCAGCTCTTCATCCCGTTTTACGGGAGTAGAATTATTGTTGTATACATTTACCGTGCCATGATTAAAATATTTTTTCAGAACAGAGATATCGTTGCGAATCATCTCTTTTGTCTGTCCCTGGATCCCCACCATCAGGCAGATGGAGTCAAAAAGAGCAGCCACTTCCTCAGGCGACTGAAAATCCGCGTGTTTATTCAGAACATTTTCCCGGAAATCATGGTCAAAAGTCTCGATACCGATCTTATAAGTCACCGGAATGCCAAAAAAGTCCCGCATTTCCTGCAGACGTTTCCGGTAGATCCAGTGGCTCTCAAAGATCAGCCGCCGGATTCCCTTCTCTTCCACAATTTTACGGATATCTTCCATGGTTTCTTTCGGCAGCTCAAAACAGCTTCCGGAATTGATCACTTCCAGAACGCCGAATTCCCCTGTGATCTCTTTCAGAACCTCTCTGTTCTGACAGACAAGCTCTGTTTCATCTTTCCCGTTATCTTCTATATAGTCACAGAATGTACATTTTCCCCAGGCGCATGGAAACGCCCTGAGAAGTACGATCTCTCTTCTGTTTTTATCTGTGATCCTGCTGTATCGTTCCATTTCTGCCTATCCTTCCCGACAGTTTCTGTCTTATTTCACTTCCCAGCGACACTGTGCAGATACTTACCAGAAAAACAGAGATACATCTGTCCAGATAATCTGTAAAGAACTGCACTGCAAATATACTTCCCGTAAGACCCAGCGGCGTTCTGGCCAGAAGCTGGACCAGAAGTGAAGACCCCGAAGACGTCACTCCACCGAACAGCACCGCGTTGATCAGTGCGCTTACAATTGTTCCCGGAACGGTGATAACCGCAGCCGCCGGAAGGATCCACGCCTTTTTTACAGACATCTTCCGGAATATCCATCCGCTGACAAATCCGGTGATCATCCCCACCGGAGCGAAATACAAAGAATAGATATCCACAGTCATCCCCATGAAAATACCGCTGATAAGATTGGGAATCATCCCCAGCCAGGGACCCGCAAGCGCCCCGGTGAGGATCGTGCCGATACTGTCCAGATACACAGGCAGTTTCAGAAAAAGCGCGATCTGTCCGCCCACGATATTGATTCCCACCGCCAGCGCCACAAGACAGATCTGCCAGGTATTGATCTTTCTTTTTGTCATCGTTATTTCTCCATTAAAATATGCCCGCTTCAATAAAAGATATTTCTCTACAGGCAGCTCAGAAGCGTCAGTTCTTCTGCCTCCCATTTGCCTCCGTCCTTCTTTTTCAGCACTCTGGAAAAGAAAAACCTCATAAATCTTTCTGTATCTGTTTCGGTCAGCACATGGCTGTTGGGCTCTTTCTTCCAGAAATCCATGGAATCCACTACCGTCTGGCCCCTGCAGATCCCGTCAGTGGCAACCGCCGTATAACTGTCGAATCCGCCGCACAGGGAGCGGTCAATATAATACGCCACCGCAAGAGGATCATTGATCACACAGCCGATGATCTTTTCGTATTCCCAGTGAAAATCCATATAAAATCCGGTGATCCTGCGGATAAATTCTCCGTTCTCCGGATCAAGACGGCAGACGTATTCCAGAATATTGGGGGTCAGGACGATCTTTCTCGTCACGTCCAGCCCGACCATTTCGATCTTTTTCCCGGCCTTTCCGAAAAGATCGTAACAGATGGCGGCGGCGTCCGGGTCGCACCAGTAGTTATATTCCGCCACCGGAGAACAGTTTCCATGGCTTCGGAAATTCCCGCCCATGGAGACCAGTTTCTCTACCTGCTCAATCAGCTTTGGCCGCATGGAAAATACTTTCGCAAGATTCGTCATGGGGCCCAGGGCTATGATGGAAATCTTTTCTTTTTCCAGAGTCTCTTCCAGGAATTCCACCGCGCTCTCCTTGGGAAAATCTCCCGGCACTTCCGGAAGGAAACTCTCTCCCATTCCATCCTGACCATGGGTGTCCATAGCGTCTGTATAAGGGCATTTCAACGGCGCCTGCTCGCCAATGTATACGGGGATATCCATACGCCCCATATGTTTCAATACCTTCCGGGCGTTCCGGGCCCCCATATCCGCCGGGACGTTTCCGGAAACCGTGGTGATCCCCATAATATCCAGCTCAGGAGAGGACAGAGCCAGCATCAGGGCAAGAGAATCGTCGATCCCCGGATCACAGTCGATTATAATTTTACGCATAAAAAAACCTCCTGACTGTTCCGCCTTTTCCGCGGAAACACCTCCGCAGAAAAAGGCATCATTCATCAGAAGATACCTGTTTGCCTAGTTTTTTATACTGGGAGGGTCTCGAACCAGTTCCGCAGCTGTTCCGCACAGCTGCCTGTTGTTTTCAGTTAAACAATATTTTTTGCCTTCCGCGCACCGGGATTCTCCCGGCGCGCTGAGGCAAGTATAGCAGATTTTATCTGATACTGCAATTGATTTTTTATAATTTCTCCGGCTGTCTTCAGCCGACGGTTCCTCCTGTCAGTCAAGAAGCTCCCGTACCATTTCCGCGTCGAAGGTCACGCTGGAAACATGATTGACCTCGATTCTGTACAGGGCGTTGGCCGCAATGTGTTCCGCCGCCTGCTCAAGATCACGGATTCCTGTAGTGTCCGCATATTTACGGATCACCGCATCCAAAGCCTCGTCGCTGACGATACATTCGCTCTCTTTCAGGCTCATTCTTTTCAGAACTTTTGGAAGGGCGAATCTGGAAAAAATCACCTTCTTCTCCTCCGGCGTATAATCAGGGATATCCACCACGGCAAAACGGGACATCAGAGGAGCGCTGATCTGGCTCTTGTCATTGGCCGTTGCAATGGGATACACGCCCACGGTAGGCACCATGCATTCCATATAGTTGTCTGTGAATCCCAGATTATCCAGAAGCGTCAGCAGAACATCCGCGGGATTTCCGTTGCCCTTGCCGGCGGACGCTTTGTCCAGCTCGTTGATGATAAACACCAGATTAGACTCTCCCGCCGCCGCGAAGGCTTCCATTATGATCCCCGGCTTGGCGTTGGCGTAGACGCGGGAACTTCCAGTCAGCTGCTCCGGATCGTTAATGGAGCTCATATCCAGAGTGGTCCAGGGCAGACGAAGGATCCGGGCTACCGCATAGGCGATCTGGGATTTCCCTGTACCCGCCGGTCCCACCAGAAGCAGCCCGTAGGCGGGAAGCGTATGAGTCCGGTTGATCTGGATGATCGTCTCGATAATCCTCTGCTTCACACGTTCCATCCCGTACAGCTCTTCGTCCAGGATCTTTCTCGCCTCCACAGGATCTATGGATTCAAAGTAATTGCTCTTCCACTGGATATTCATCATAATAGAGAGCGCCCGCTGCGCATGGCGGCGTTCTTCCTGAGATACTTCGTGAGAACGGGCCACAGCCAGGTTCCTTCTGGCCCAGAGACGGATATTGTCGGGAAGAGTCTTTCCCGCGCAGGTCATGAAATCCGTAATACTCTGGATACTGGTGAGTTTCATCTCGTCGCCGGATTCTTCCTCCTCCTCACCTTCCGGCAGATCTTCCGGGGCGCTGCTGGAAAGAAGCCTGGCGATCATAAACTGAAGGAATCCGTCCTCCGCGGAGAGCTTCGTTCCTCCTCCGAAGGCCGTCTCACGGATCCTGTACACCGCGTACCCTTCTTCCCGGTTCTCGCCGGAAAGACGCACACGGATACGGTTCTCACCCAGCCAGCGGATCAGACTGACAAAGCGCGCGTCGATCTTCAGGATATCCGCGCTGACCTCCCCCTGCTGCTCTTCTTTGAATTCAAAAGACGTCCGGTGGACGGGATTGGTAAAAATGCCGCAGGAATGATGTTCCCACTGGCGTTTACTGTTGTCCAGATAGAGGATCGGTCTGTCGGGAGTGGCTTCTCCCGCCTCAGAATGGAAAATAGTATATGTACACTCCGGATGTTTTCCCTTTTCCGGAGTATTATTAAAATCAAAAACCGGCATATGCTGTCGCTCCTTTTTTATTCTGTAAAATCTTTTTCATTTTACATCAAATATACGCATAAAATCAAGGCGTATATCTGCTAATCCGATATACTGCAATCCGTTTCAGCCCGCGACATTTTAATGGTTTTCCTTTTTCAGCCTGTAATATCCTGTAATAAATCCTGCCAGAATTCCCACAACCGTAGGCAAAAGCCATCCGAAACCGGCGGCATATCCCGGTATTCTCTGCAGAAGCAGAGTGATCCCGGGAATCGCTAATCCATTCTGATCCAGAACTGTCAGCACGCTGCTGACGCCGCAGAATACTGCCGACCACAGATAAACGCCGGGGAATCTTCCCAGCCAGCGGTGGGTACAGGATAAAAAGATCAGAAGAATCGCCATGGGATAGATAGCGTTCAGCACGGGCACAGAAAATGTAAGAATGGCGTCCAGTCCCACATTGGCGATCACCATGGAGACAAAGGCAAAAATAAATACCCAGTTCCGGTAGCTGGTCTTCGGAAATACATCCGAGAAATATTTTCCGCAGCAGCTGAACAGTCCCACACAGGTGTTGAAGCAGGCGATCACAAAGATCACTGCAAGGATCACCGTGCCGGCTTTCCCAAACAGATGGTCCGCCATACTTACCAGTACTTCCGTACCGTTTCCACTGTCCGGAAACGCCTGGCTGGACGTCATGCCTACAAATGTCAGCATAGAATATACCGCCAGAAGAAAAATGCCGGCGATCCATCCTGCAGAAATCGTCTCACGCATGACTGCTTTTTCCTTAGTGATACCCCGGGCACGGATATTCATTGCCACAATCATGCCGAAATTCAGCGCTGCAAGAGTATCCATTGTCTGATATCCGTCCAGAAAGCCCTGAACAGCGGCATTATCGGTATAAAGCTCTGCCGGGTCCGCAGGTTTCCCCGCCGGGTTCAGGATAGTCGCCGCAAACAGAACAACAATCAGCACCAGCAGTATGGGGGTAAGTTTTTTCCCAAGATATTCCGTCAGTTTCTCCGGATGCAGAGCGACCAGCGCAGCAGCCGCAAAAAACACCGCCGAATAGATAAGCTGCACCAGCATTACCGAATTTTCGTCCGGAAGAAAAGGGATCACCGCCATGGAAAAGGATGTGCTGGCAGTCCTGGGAATGGCAAGACAGGGGCCGATCGCCAGATACAGGATCAGGATATAAACAAAAGCAAAACCGGGATGCACCCTGGAGGCCAGTCTGTCAAGCCCGCCCGCAAGAGTTACCGCCACCACGCCCAGCACGGGAAGCCCCACTGCGCTTACGGCAAAGCCGATGAAAGCAGGCAGGGAGGACGTACCGGCCTGCGCGCCCAGAAAGGGCGGAAAGATCAGATTCCCCGCCCCGAAAAACATGGAAAATAAGGTGATTCCTATGAGTATTTTATTTTTCAGATCAAATTTTGTCATTGTAATGTCACACTTTCCAGACTCAGATTTTCTTATCTGCAACGTTCAAACGCTGCTTTGCATATTCTTTCCGGATCTGCGCCATATCTCTCAGAGAAATTCTGTCGTCTTCTCCATGATCTCTCGCAGATTTTGGATATCCTTAAGCACATCCCCTGTTTCAAGAGAATGGTTTCCACCCTCAGTAATATAGAGAGGCAGATTTCTCTCCCTGCATCCTTTTACAACATCAGCGGTCTCCACCCAGGGATCCGCGGTTCCGTGGAAAACAATTCCCTTCTGCTCTTCATAAGTCTTCATAAACTGAAAGGATGCTTTCACCGGCGTATAATAAACATGTTCCGCCTGAATATGATGATCATGCGCATAAGATGCGGCGACGGCTGTTCCCACGCTTTTGGAGATAAAAACAATCCTGTCGTATCTGTCATAATCCACCGCTTTTAAAAGAGTCTCCGCCTGACTCCGGGCGCTATAAAATGCTTTTTCCATCTTTTCGGCGGAACCTTTGATGTTTTTTTCAAAATTTCCGTAAGGCGCCTCCGCAATCTCATACCCCAGAGCTCCGGCCGCTTTCTTTCCGTAATAAAGCAGGGGCTTGTCTGTATGATATCCTATTCCCGGAAATATTACTGCCAATTTCATTTTTGTTCTCCTTTCCGCTCTCAATATCAGTGATTCCTTTTCCCGTGTTGGGCTGGAACTGAGAATATACCGCGTCTGCGGCGAAAAGAATTATCAGCGCCGAACATACTGCCATGATCTGTTTCTCGTTCAGCTCACCGATCAGGCCGTCGATCACAGGAGCGATCACATAGACAATAGCCAGGCCTCCGACTCCGAATACCAGAAGTCCTTCAGCGCAGATCCTGCCGTTCAGATTGAGAAAATATCCGCTGTAATCCCACCATTTCATACCGCCCGTAGCAATCTCCATCACCAGAGAGGTCATATATTCCAGAAAGCCGCACAAGAGGATCGTGGAACAGAACTCCAGAACCGGTTTCCCCCGGAATCTGTATAACAATGTCAGCATCAGCACCGCTCCGGTACCGTAGATGGGAAGCCAGGGGCCGTGCAGAGCTCCTCTGTTCACAAACTCTCCGTAAGATACCAGATGCATTCCCACTTCCCACAGCCAGCCGAACACTGACAGAGTGAGAAAAACAGCCATCAGAGACCATACAGAGTAATGTCTCATATAATTCAGGGACTGCACCAGTTTCCGGCGCTCTTCCTCCGGGATCGGATAAAGCCGTACCGGATACGCCAGGCCCTGTACATCGTCGATCATGGAGCGGAGACGGACATATTCTGCCTGGTGTTTCTCATAAGTCCGTTCCTGACTGCGGCGCATGAGAAGAATTCCGAAATTATCTGCCAGGAAACCTCGCCAGCCGGACAGTTTCTCTTCTCCGTCATCCGGATTCTCCATGAATGCCGCCACATCCGGATATTTCGCTCTCAAAAGGAATGTGCCGGCTTTTTCATAAAGATAGGTGTCATACAGAAGTTCTGATCCGGGGATTCCCTTCTCCAACGCCTCCGCTCTCAGTTCCGCGTAATATCTAGTAAAGGCCGCTGTTTTATAGGGATTGGTATAAAAAATATTGAAAATGCCAATCGTAAGTATCCCCAGTATCTCCCATCCGATAAAAGATAATTCAAAAACAAAACATTCCCATTTGTGTCCGTCCATCATCTTACGCGAAAGCGTAACTGCCTCCCGCGCCGTCATATCCGGATTCTCCGCCACAATAAAGGGAACCAGATAATAGGAATACCTCTTTACCGCAATCCCTGCTATGGTAAGGCACCACAGAGAATACCAGATATATTTTACAAACATGATCCATGAGGCTCTCAGCCACTTCTTTACCCGCAGCAGAAAAACAAAGCGCTGGGAAATGACCTGTTCGTAAATCATTCCCTCCAGGAAGACTCTGCGGATCACAACAGGAAATACATTGATCAGCAGAAACCAGATCCCAAAGGCCCCCGCAGCTCCCAGAAGGATCATGACCAGAATGCCGATACTCTCTGATCCGGTCATGGAAGCGATAGCCGCCACCATAGTCACAATGATCGATCCGGAACTGATCTGGTTCACCACATTGGAAAGGACTCCTCTCGTACGTCCGAACATGGGATTCCCGCTCTCGGACGCGAGTATCTCATTCTCTTTAATCCTCCTGGTGATCTCCCGCCCAGTTTCTGTATTGCTTTCGGCTATGATGCGCAGGACATTCTCCCAGGAGACGCTGTCAACTGTCGTCTTAACCATGGATCCGGCTTCCGTATCCGGATCGCTTTCCGCGTTTACAGCGTTTTCCTCATTAAAAATGCTTTCTTTCTGTTCGTAATTCTCCGCGGTGGAAAAACTCAGTGTTCCGGTAAATTCCGCGCCAAGAAAAGCGGCGATGAGACAGGCCGCCACAAATATGACATAGTTCTTTTTCAGGGAAGTTCTTCCCAGTTTTTTCATTTGTTTTCCTGTTTTCATTCTTCTTCAGCCTGTTCAATACTTTCAATCAGCCGTCTGATTTCGTCTTCTTCTGTTTCCAGTTCATCTGCAATTTCGCGCAGAGATTTTCCTTTTTCAAGCTTTTTACGAATCAGACTTTGAAGCACAGCCTCCCGCCCCTCTTCCCAGGCTTCCTCACGTTCCTGCCTGATGTGGCGTTCTTCATCATATTCATATATGCTCACTTTCATCGCCTCCGCTTTATTTTTTTCCAGAAACTCTTTTAAAATCCCTTCCTGGATACACTCTGTCACAGCCTGCTCAACAGCTTTGTCCACAGCCATTTCCTTTGCATATGTTCGCACTCTGTTCGTATATTCTGCATACTCCCACAATGTATGGCATGACTCCATCAATTCAGGATTGTGTCCGGAATTAATATTCAGCATTAAGACTTCCAGATTCAGTTTATATTCTTTCTCCACTACTGAATACAGATCTGACAACTTCAGTATTTTTCGATCTGGCTGTTTCCTTTCCCCATTGTAGAAAACAACAAAATGAGGTGTTGGAAGCTGAACTTTTTTGCTGCTATACAAATTAACATTTCGTATCATATCCGAATATAAATCTGCCAAGTACAGAAAAAAACGCAGAGGAAGATTCGGACTGTATGTAGACTGGTGTTCATAAAGAGCCAGCCGCGCATCTATGAGAAATGAAATATCATTTTTCATGGACATATAAATTGCATTATCCAGAGTATTTATTTCCAGTAATTCCGGATCTTCATAATGTTTGCCGCTTACTGCATTATACAGTTCCAACAGTTTTTTCTTTTCCTCAAAAATCATGACAAAAAGACGGGATTTGTAGAGACGGTTTGTTTTCTGAGCCATAAAATTACCTCCTTTAAAAAAACTGCAGGAGGATGCCGTCTTTTATGGAAACCTCTCTGCAAAATATAATTGGAATAAAGCATTGAGATTTCTTCAGATTTATTTTTTTCAGAATATTGACACGGTTTTTACCGTCTAGAAATGGACTGTCAGAAATGTAAATGCTTTAAGTCCATAATAACATAAAAAATTCTAAATAGCTATTCCAAATTTGCTTTTTAAATATGCTGATTTATCATACAACAGTCTCTCAATTATTACTTTTTTATATTATGTTTCAAAATATATCATTGACAATCACAATACTATGTAGTACGATGTATCTATCCATAAAACAATACTGAGGTGAACAGCATGAACCTGGACAAATGGAAATCCCAGCTAGTACGCGGGACACTGGAATACTGCATTCTGCTCATGTTGAACAGGAAAGTATATTACGGATATGAGATTCTGCAGGAATTAAGCAGGTATCCCATCATCGCTTCCACAGAAAGCACCGTATATCCTCTACTGAGACGGCTACAGAAAGAAAATTATCTGCAATCTGTCTGGCAGGATTCTACAGAAGGTCTGCCGCCGCGAAAATACTATTCGCTCACAACTGAAGGAAAGGCATATCTGGAAGCTATGAACAGCGAATGGGAAAATTTATTAAATGCAATGTCTGATCTGAAAGGAGAATAAAACTTATGAACGCCGCGCTTGAAAAATATCTGGATACTGTCGATAAATGTTTAAAGCCGCTTCCGGCTTCCGAGAGAGTGGATATCGTAAAAGAGATAAAAGGCTCTATTTTAGAGATGGAAAGCGATAATCTCACAACAGAACAGATCATGAACAGGCTGGGAAAGCCCAAAGACCTTGCCAAAGCCTATCTGGGTGATCTGCTCTCACAGCCAGGCGGATTTAGCTTAAACAGATTTCTGACCGTCTGCGCATTTTACAGCATTGTCGGTTTTTCCGGAATGATTGTGATTCCCTGTCTTGTTATTATGGCCCCTGTATTTATTGTCTGCGGTATTGCCTGCCCGATCATAATGGCAGTAAAAGTGATCGATTATATTCTGAATCTCGGACTTCCGTATATGGAAAATATCGGGGTATTCACAGGCATAGTGGAATTAAATCCGGTGGTGGAATTCGCAGTGACTCTTGTGGTCGGCGTATTACTCTTCCTGGCAGGATGCGGCTGCTGGAAGCTACTGGTGGGGTACTGCAAAAAAGTCGGCAAAACGAAATTGGATTTATCCATTTAGAACCACAGTTCTATAAGACCAAAAGTACTGCCGCACGGAAACGAACTCCGTGCGGCAGCTTTGTGTCTATCTGGGAGCATTTCTGATTTTCTCAAACATATCTCCCAACACAGCGTCCCGATAAATAAATTTTACAATTCGCATTGGGAATCTGTCTGGTTCAGATGTATATTTAATCTCATCTGTCAGGCATGGAGTGGGAACCAGTGAAGACGGACACCATGTAGGATTCAGGAGATATGCCACCGTACTGATATCCCATATAATCCTGGAAGGCGACAGTGGGGAGGTCGTTGACGGCATTCCTTCTTCACCATAATCATCCAGATCTTTACAATATGTCTGATGAAAAAGTGTCAGCCAGTTTTGTGCCATCTCCTGGCTCATCTGACTTGTCACAGTATTAGACAGATAAGTTCCCAATTCTGACCGTCCCTTAATATTCGCTTCAAGCTCCGGCCCCGTCACTGCAAGATAAGAAGCCACCGACATACAGGGGACCACCACCAGCGGAACACCGCAATCCAGAATTGTACGCGAAGCGATTAAATCCTGACCCAGATTAAATTCTATGGTATGCGGCCAGTATAACGGCTGACCGGCAAGCCACACAATCACTATCTTGCGGATAATCTCCGGATCCATCAGGATTGCGGAAGCAACATTGGTGATCTCGCCGATGGCTATAACATACAGTACATCGTCTGCCTCATTGGCACGCTTTACAAGATCTCTGGCTGCTTCACTTTCTACCGGAATTCCTTCTTCCCGCATATATTCTTTTGAACCACGGAATACTTTCCCATCCGGATCCATTTTCAGAAGTTTCATTAATTTTATTATCTCCTGATAGCTTAGTTCCAGGCCTTCTGCCAGATCATTCGTCATCGGAATATCCACGCTGTCTTTTTTCTGAAGCTTCGCAAAGAATTCAGAAGAAAAAGGGGCTGCATAAATGGCCTGAACATCCAGCTTTTCCGGCGACAGTAAAGCATATGAAATTGCAAACTGATCGTCAACCTCATTATATGTATCGGAATCAATTACGCACTGAAGTCTTCCCTTCGGGGGCGCAAGACGTTTTTTTCTTTCTTCGTCTGTTAATATAGGAAATTTCATGGGTTTTCTCCTTTCTCTGTCCATCAGGCAGCACTTACCTCTGCTTTTTCTTTTTTCATTTTCTCCCGCATCGCCGCCAGTTTCTCTGTATTGTGGAAAATGATCATTACAATCAGCAGGAATACTCCAAGGACAACATTCTGGAAAGTATCAGGCAGACCTGCCGCGATCAGCCCTATAAAAATAATATTCAGTGTAAACTGTGCAATAAATATGCCAAATGTAAGGTTACAGATTTTCTGTAAAACAAGCGCCACCAGAACACTGATCAGGGGCTTAAATATAACCGTGACGGAACCCAGGCTCTGCTGTGCTCCCATAGATCCTGACTGGCTGAGTGTAAGGATCGCGGAAACTCCGATAAATATTCCTCCATAAACGAAAGCCTTTGTTTTTACAAGATTTACGGAAACGCCGGATGTTTTTGTAACTGTTTCATTACTTCCCACCGCCCGGAGATTATATCCGAAAACTGTATGATTAAAAAGAAAGTAAAACAACGCTGTCATCAGGATAAATACGATCACGATATTCGGCGAAGAACCGAAAATTCCATACTTTGAATCTATCTGCACAAATCCGTAATGTCCGGCCAGTTTTGAACCTATGATCTCATAAATCATGGCAAGGCCCATGGTAAGTACCAGAGAAGGAATTTTCAATACAGAATTCAGTATGCCTGTAATTAAAGTGACCAGAAGCGCACTGCACAATGCACCCAGGATCATTCCGGCGAAGCCGAACTGCGACGCCAGCAGGCCGCCTGTGACGCCGCTGATAATCTGAGCCGATCCTACTGAGAAATCAAATAACCCACATATATTTCCAAGCGCGACCGCATAAGCTGTAATAGTGGGAATTATGGTCTGAAGGAAAATTGTATATATACAATTCCAGTTTCCAAATCTCTCAGGTATGACGGCCAGGAAAATGAGGTATACGATTACCGGCAGCGCCAGGGTTTTCAGAGTACATACTATTAGTTTTTTCATTTCAGACGACCTCCTGCCAATATCACGAATTACGCCGGAATGTTATTCCGCGGATTCTCCGCCTCCATGACGGGATACTACGTCCGCAATGGAGAATGTGGAAATCAGCTCGTTCATATAATCCATATCAATATCCGGATTATAGAATTTAATCATTGTGTCCTTAATTTCATCTGCCGTATAAACAGCTTCGTCACCAAGGAAATACTCGTTAAACTGTTCCGCCTCTGTTGCATCTGTCAGCTCCAGGTACGGAGTCTCGATAATCGTAGGTCCGTCTTCCACAATCGGAGTCCCGATTACTTTATTTACCAGGATTACCGCTGAGATCAGCGGATCGATCTGCTGCTGTCCGCCATATGATACATGGAAAGTTCCCTCACTAAGATAGGTACCCAGATCAGATTCAAAGTCAATTCGTCCGACCTTTACTTCTCCGGCCTTGTCATGATCTGCCAACGCTTTTTCAATGGTGGGAATCGCCGCCTCGCAGTATGTGCCGAGAACAAGGATTCCATTCATCTCCGGGTACGCCGCAATATAAGATTCAATTGTTTTTGTCATATCCGTTGTTACTGAAATATCATATGTAGTATTCAGCACATTAACGCCAGCCTCTTCTGCGCCTTCTGCAAGCCCCTTGTCACGCAGATCAGAGGAAGTATCTCCTTTTGCTATATTAATAACTCCAAGATCTGTTACACCCATCTCACTCATGGACTTCACGATATTGGCCGCACATGCCTCATCGTCCTCATGGCAGCCGCCGGCAAACCACTCGCTTTCATAAATGGCATCACGGATAGATTCATCGCTGATCGTACGGAACATGGTTCCCCAGTATACACCGGCATCAGCGCACATAGCGTCAACGGAAGGGAGCATGGAATCCGCCGCAGGCATCAGCAGGATCCCGTCTACGCCCCGGCTGATCAGTTCACTGACCTTATTGATCAGATCGTCCGCCGTATTATCTGTATTTACGCTGACAAGTTCTCCGCCTGCTGATTCTACTGCCGCCTCTACGTTGTTATAAATAGAGATCCAGGTGGGATCCGTATTTGCCGTGTCCCATGGAAATCCGATTGTAAATGGTTCTGGATCGGATTCCGCGGCGAATACCGGAACCGCAGACAGTGCGGATAAGGAAAGGGACAGAGATAATGCACATGCCGCTAATTTTTTAAGTTTCATAATGATCCTCCTTTTTTACGGGCGTCGCCCGGTTTTTACTTTATTTAATCACGCCGACATTTTTTCTGTCGAAAGAGATTACAACTACGCAGATCAGAATAATCCCCTGAACAACCTGCTGAGTCAGTCCGTCAATTCCCATCAGGGACATTCCGCTTTTCAGCGCCGCCATTGCGAGAGCGCCGATCAACGCTGCTCTGAATTTCACGCCCCAGCCCCCCGAGAGAGGCATACCGCCGAAAAGTACCGCCAGCAAAACGTCAAATTCAAAAGCGTCGCCTGTACTGGAAGATGCCGTACAAGCTCTGACTAAGGTAAAAAATCCTACAAAACCACATGCCAGCCCTACCAGGGTAAAGGCAAACAGTCGTGTTTTTCTCACATCTATGCCAGACTGTTCAGCCGCCGCGTGAGAAGCTCCCACCGCCCGGCAGTATCTTCCGAATTTGTTCCTGTTATAAATGAACCATGCCAGAACAGCCATAAGAATCAATGCCGTAATTTTGATCCAGTTTTCGTCAAAAATTCTCATTTCAATAGGAATTCCCATAGCCCCGTTCAGGAAGTAGGTGGTAAGGCCTCTCAGCACAAACGACATTGCCAGAGTGCCTATAAATGATTCCACACCCAGATACGCTGTAAAAACTCCGTTTCCCAGTCCCAGTATCAGTCCGGTGATTACCGCCACCGGCAGGATCAGATAAATGCTGACCTGAGATACAAATGCCGCCATAGCGCTGGAGAATCCTACGATTGCCCCCACAGAAAGATCCAGCTCTCCCAACGCCATCACAAAAGAATACATAAGAGCGCACATCCCGATACTGAAAAAGTTATTGAAAATATTCATGATATTCCGCTGGCCCAGAAGACGGCCTCCTGTGAGAATCTCAAACAGGATCAATATGACTGCAAGGCCGGCAAAGGAAAAATTACTGACCAGCAATTCTCTTCCGTTTCTCAGCCGGACTGTTCCGGCCGTCTGTGTCTCGTTCATTTCCGCCACCCCCTGTTAAATCATTTTCTGTATCAGTTTTTCTTCTGACAGTCCGTCTTCCCTGCGGAATTCACCTGTCACTGCGCCGTCTTTTAAAAGAATGATCCTGTCGGACATCCCGATCAGCTCCTGAAGCTCTTCTGAAATCAGAAGTATGGATCTGCCCTCTTTTTTCAAATCTTCAATCAACTGATATATAGCGGCTTTCGTTCCCACGTCGATTCCCCGCGTCGGACAGTCAAGAATCAGAATATCAGATCCCTTTCCCAGCCATTTCGCCAGAACCACTTTCTGTTTATTTCCACCGCTTAACGTGTTGCAGAAAACTTTTATCGAATCCGCTTTCACTTCCATCTTTTTCGACCATTTCTCTGACAGTTCTCTCTGTTTTTTATTTGATACGGCTCCTTTAACGGAAAGCTCCTTCAGAGACGGAAGGCCAATGTTGTCATTAATGGAGCAGATCAGCATCATGGATTCCTGATCCCTGTTTTTCGATACATAGCCGATACTGTGATCCACTGCCCACTTCGGACTTTTTACCTCTTCTTTTCCGTTTTTTAAAACATGTCCTGTCTCCGGATGATCCAGACCGAACATTACTCTCCCTACTTCGTGCATTCCGCAGTCGCTCAGACCGCCTATTCCGAGAATTTCCCCTTTGTGAAGCTGAATCGTAACTCCGGAAAGATGTTCCGTAGATACATTGTTCATTTCCAGCACCACTTCATTGCTTATATTTTTATCAATATCTTCTCTGTAATAATGCTCGCTGATTTTTCGTCCGATCATCAGCGATCTTATTTTATCTGCCTCAAATTCCTCTTTCTTCAGATCGGCGGTCAGGATTCCGTCCCGCAGTACAGTGATGGTATCGCATTTATCCATAATCTCATCAATATCATGTGAAATAAATAAGATCGATCCGCCGTTTTCCTTAAATCGCTGCATCAGGCGATAAAGAAGCTGACGTCCGTTTACCGTCAGAGCAGTGGTCGTTTCATCTATGATCCAGATTTTCGGATTGGAATAAAGCGCCCGGGCCAGCTCCACTATTTTTCTGTCCTCAAAACTGAGATCGTCAATCATCTTATCCGGCTGTATCCAGTCGGCGTCGATATTATGGAGTGCCTTTTCCGCTTCATTGATCATTTTCCGGACATTCAGGATACCCATTCTGGAGAACTGCTTCTCCTTTCCGAAAAAAATATTGGCGGCAACAGAGATTTTGGAAACTGTTCCCTGTTCCTGAACCACCATGCTGACCCCATGCTCCATAGCGTCAGTAGTTCCTGCAGGATCATATTCCTTACCGTCCAGATGCATTTTCCCGCTTCCCGGATCCGCTTTCTGAATTCCCGCCACGATGGAAGAAAATGTGGATTTTCCGGAACCATTTTCTCCTACCAGGCCCCGGATTTCACCTGGCAAAAGAGAAATACTGAATGATTCCAGGGCATGAACCGCCCCGAAGGTTTTTGAAATGTTATTGGCTCTGAACAGATACTTGCTGTCTTCTCCCATATTCCCCTCCTATACTTCAGATTTCTCTATCTGTTTTACAATATTAATTATAATTTTCAAAAACCGTCAAAAAAAGATAAAAAAATTCATATTCTGTTAGATTTTCTCATGTACGCTACCGAAAAACAGACAAATATTTCCTGTAAAATAAAAATACCGGAAAGCCAGATGTGATTTACCTCTCTGCTTTCCGGTACTTCCTGCTGCGTCAGTCCAGTAATTTTTCTGATTTTTCTTTATAATTTTTTTGAAACTGTATGATGATTCTTGTTCCCCCACCGGGCCTGCTTTCAATTTTCAGCATATCTTCGTTTCCGTACAGATAATAAAGCCTGCCACGGATATTTGACAGACCAATCCTGTACCCTCTCTCCGAGGGATCAAATTTTTCACTTCTCACTTTTTCCAGGCACTCTTCATCCATCCCGATTCCGTCGTCTGCCACAACGAGTTCCAGTATCCCCTTTTGCGCTTCGTTCAGCGTGATCTGAACCGTTCCATGGAACTGTCCGCTTTCCTCGTCGATCAGGCCATGAAATAATGCGTTTTCTACCAGCGGCTGGATCATATTTTTCGGTATCTGTTCTTCCATAAGCTGATCCGCAATATCCCATTTTACCGTCAGATCTCCGCCGTACATAAATTTTTCAATTTCAATATACTGATTCACCACACGTATTTCATTCGTTACCGTGTCTGTAATCTGTATGTCACTTACCCTGAGTCTGTCTCTGAGGATAGCAAGAAGCGCTGTATTTACAGTCACAATATCTTCAAACCGTTTTCTTCTGGCAAGATAATTGATACTGTTAATTGTATTATAGATAAAATGCGGATCAATCTGGCTGATCAGAAGACTGAATCTCTGCTGCTGTTCAAATATTTCTTTTTCCTTGATTACCTCCATACTCTGTCTCAGATCGTCGATCATTTTATTATACGAGCTCTCAAGCTGACCGATTTCATCATTCCTTATGCTCTGTACCTTGCTGTCAAGATCCCCCGCCGCTGCTTTCAGCATATGTACTGACAGATTCTGGATGGGCCGCACCGCTTCCGTAACACTTTTTGATGTGATCCACAGAGCAAGCAGCAGAAAAAGCAGCATGGCAAGAAAAAGTCCGATAAGATATGGAAACAGTTCCGACATCAGCCATAGCATAGATACCGCCGACACAACATAATAATTCGTTGTCACCGATCGGTCAACAAAAACCAGACTGCCATTTTCCTCTACATACTCGCCGGATTCCAGTTTTGATATAACGTCTCTTGCCTTTTCAATTTCCTTCTCCCGGCCCTGCCTGAAAAAAATCCCGCCGGAACTGTCACAAAGATAATAAGCTTCCAGTCTTTCTTCTGCCAGGGAAGAGATTTCATATTCCACATCACTTAGATTTATGAACAGAATCAATGTGATCCACCGGTTATTCAGAAAGAAGTTCCTGACATACGCCGTTGTATCAGATGTTTCCCGCCCCAAAGTTGTTTTATATACCGGTGAAAAAATTCTGGAAAACGACTTTTTATTCATATCTATTATGAAATCTGATTCCAATAACTTATAATCCTCGTCTGTCAGGTTTGTAATGGAATCGATCGTTTCCGCATTTTCCGATATCAGAGCCACTCCCCGTACCATCGTATTATAATTGTTGAGATTATTGAGACTCCATCTGGCCAGAGCTTCGCTCTGCGAAGAAGGATTCTGAAAATACTCTGTGATCTCATCACTGGCTTCAATGGCACTGGAAAGATACTGCGCATAGTCTTCCGCAAATCCCAGCGTTTCTTCCAGTCTCTGCAGGATCAGATTATTGGTGCTTTTATTATCCCTGACCGCCCCCTGCTTCAGAAGAGGATAAAATACGAGCACCGCAAGAACCACGGAAATCAGAAATGCAGCGAATCCGCTCCGGAGTATTCTGTACAAAATCTGATTTCTGAATGAAGCGCTTTTCATAATGTCACTCTCTTTTCATATATTCACCGGGAAGAATCCCCACCTTTTTATAAAAGGCCTGGCTGAAATACTGGCTGGAATGATATCCCACTTCTTTTCCTACCTCGTGTACCTTCATTCCGCCCTGTTCCAGCAGTCTCTTCGCCTGATTGATCCTTACTTCTGTAATATAATTTTTTATCGTAGATCCGACTTCCTTTCTGAAAGCTCCGCTTAAATATCCTGCCGACAGGTGAACATATTCCGCGATATCGTTGACAGAAAGATCAGGATTTCTGTAATTGTCATAAATAAACCGCACTGCGTCAGAAATACTTTTTGTATATTGTTTTTCCGGAATCATAGTATTCTCTTTGATCCGGATAAATTTACCTGCAAACCATTCTCCGATTTTTTCAGCGTCCAGCCAGTTATGCCAGTTATATCCCAGCGTCAGATTTTCCTCGGCTGCAAGCTCCGGCAGTTTCTGATAAGCCACCCTCAGTTCAAAGTAAAAATCTCTGGATATCTTCATCAGTTTGTCATAGTTTTTTTCCCGCCCGATATTCAGGTAAATATTGTGAAAATAAGATTTTATCAATGAACGATCCGTGATCCGGAATACTTCCCCGGTATTTACACCGGAATAACCTGTGTACATATCAGATTCAATTATCATAACCGGATATTCCAGCCGGTATACTCCGCCGCTTCCGGAAAAATACGACTCGTTCAGTTTATTTCTGTTCTCACTGCAGTACAGTTTCAGATCATACAGGCTGATCCTGTGGGCAAGATAAAAAGCAGTGAAACTGTTTCCGGTGTCCTGCCGCAGTTTTCTGACTATCGTTCTGGAAATCCTCTCCAGTTCCGCTCCATGATCTATATAAACATTTTCCGTGCTATTGATTGCCAGCACAGTCTGTCCGCCGGGAAGACTGGTGATCGTCTCCAGTTTCCAGCCGGGATAATCCCAGTTCTGAAGAAGTACTGCCAGTTTTGCTTTAGGCACCTGTATTTCTTCCGGAAGTATTTCTCCGCTGATACTCACTGGAAGATCCTGAGAGATCAGTATGATATGATGCATCTGCCGGAGCGTTGCGTCCAGATCTGCAGAATTTTCAGATTTTTCCGTTGAAAAGAACTGCTCCAGCAGCCAGTCCGTCACAATCTTATCTTTTTTTCCCTGTCTGTAGATACTGACACGGACATTTTCCAGAAGCTCTCTGAGGCTGTCCGGGGTAATGCTGCTTTTTATGATATATTCTGTAATGCCAAAGCTTATCGCTGATTTTGCATAGCTGAAATCTTCATAGGCAGTCAGAAGAACAATATTGACAGTATCATCTTCTTCCCGGATCTGGCGTATCATTTCAATTCCGTCCATAAAGGGCATTCTGATATCTGCAAGAATCAGGCTGGGATGCAGTTCTCTGAACTTTTTCACCCCCTGTCTGCCGTTAAATGCTGTGGCGATCACCTGAAATCCGCACGCTTCCCAGTTTATCATTGTACACAGCTCTTCAATTACAAAACGTTCGTCATCCACGATCATAACTGATAATAACTTTTCCATATTTTTCCTACACCCAGACCTTTTTACTTTGCAGTATAAATCCCATTTTTACTGAAAAGTTTAGCGTATGGTATTTTTATTGTCAAGTACTGCCAGGAGAGCAACTGCAATGAACCAGCAGGTATTTCATGGATAAACAATAGCAAAAGCGGCGCCATCGTCCGATAGCGCCGCTTATACTGTATGAATTTCTGTCTTATACTGTCTCCCGGAAAGCCTTATTTATCCAGCTTCAGCCCTGCAAGGGCCTGTGCAAAGGCGTTGTTTACCGGTTCCTTGGCTTCTTTCTGCTGCTGTCTCATGTACTTCTGCACGTCACGCTTTGTAACGCCCGCGCCTTCTTTTTCACGTCTTGCCTGGAAAGCGGAAAGCCTTTCTTTATAACCGCAGGCACAGACGAAGGTTTCTTCCTTTCCTTTTACCAGAAGTTCCATTCTTTTGTGGCATTTCGGACAGCGGGCGTTTGTAGTGCGGGCTATGGTTTCCCGGTATCCGCACTCTCTGTCCTGGCACACCAGCATCCGGCTGTTTTTGCCGTTTACCGCAAGAAGGTGCTTTCCGCAGTTGGGACAGATCTTATTCGTCATATTGTCATGACGGAAAGTACCCTGTCCTGCTTTGATCTCGTCTACAATATCGCAGGTATATTTCCGGATATCTTTCAGAAACGCGTCCTGGCGGAGCTTCCCTTTGGAAATATCCGAAAGTTTCTGTTCCCAGTCCGCCGTAAGATCCGGTTTCTTCAGATCTTCAGGCACCAGTTCCAGAAGCTGTTTAGCTTTTGAGGTAAGATGGATCTCATTGCCTTTCTTTTCCATCATAAAGGTATTGAAAAGCTTCTCTATAATATCCGCCCGTGTGGCTACCGTACCCAGTCCGCCGGTTTCTCCCAGAGTTCTGGCCGCCTGATTGTTTTTTACCGCCAGATATTTCACCGGATTTTCCATTGCCGCAAGAAGAGTGGCTTCCGTAAAGCGGGCCGGAGGTTTCGTTTTTCCGGCGGTCAGCTGTACCTTCTCAACTATGATCCTGTCTCCTTTATGAAAAACAGGGAGGCTCTGGTCTTTCATATCCTGTGTTTCTGTATCTTCTTCCTCTTCCTGGAATCCGTTTTCATAGACAGCTTTCCAGCCCGGGTCAGTCACCTGTTTACCTCTGGCGGCAAACGTATAACCTCCCGCCGTTCCTTCCACTGCTGTCTGTTCATATACAAAAGGCGGATAAAGTACGCTCAGGAAACGGCGGACAACCATATCGTATATCTTCCGTTCCTCGTTGGTCATATGATCCAGCTGCACAAACTGCTCCGTAGGGATGATCGCGTGATGGTCGCTGACTTTTTTATCATCCACAAAACTGCCGTTTGTCTGGATTGGTCTGGTAAGAAGGACGCCCGCCAGCTTCCTGTAAGGACCCACGCCGCAGGCCTTCAGTCTCTCTTTGATGGTGGGAACCACGTCTTTTCCGATATATCTGGAATCTGTTCTCGGATAGGTGAGCACCTTGTGATTCTCATAAAGACGCTGCATGATATTCAGTGTCTCCTTTGCGGAGAAACCATATTTCTGGTTGGCTTCCCGCTGCAGCGTCGTCAGGTCGTAAAGTCCCGGCGCCGGAACTTTTTTCGGTTTTCTCGTCACGGATGTTATCTCAAGGGAAGAATGTCCGGCCTTATCCCGTATCTCTTCAGCCTTCTCCTTATGGAAAGTGCGGGTGCCGCCGCTTTTGGCGTCTTTCCAGATCCACTGCACGCCTTCCGCCTGCAATGTGACCCCGTAATAATCCTCCGGCTTAAAGTTCCGGATCTCCTCCTCCCGCATGGCGATCATGGCCAGCGTGGGAGTCTGCACTCTTCCGCAGGAAAGCTGGGCGTTATATTTACATGTCAGCGCCCTCGTACCGTTGATCCCCACCAGCCAGTCGGCCTCGGCTCTCGCGGACGCCGCCCGGTAAAGATTATTGTATTCTTTTCCGTCTTTCAGATTATGAAATCCGTCTCTGATCGCTTTATCCGTAACAGAAGAAATCCACAGACGGCGGAGAGGTTTGCGGCAGCCGGATTTTTCCAGTATCCACCGGGCTACAAGTTCCCCTTCTCTTCCCGCGTCTGTGGCGATCACAACGTCGCTGATATCTTTGCGGAAAAGCTGTGTCTTTACCGCCTGATACTGTTTCGAAGTCTGGCGGATGACCACCAGCTTCATTTTTTCCGGCAGCATGGGAAGCGTACCCATATCCCATTTCATATATTTTTTATCGTACTCTTCCGGATCTGCCAGTGTTACAAGATGTCCCAGCGCCCAGGTGACAACATAATCCTTTCCTTCCAGAGCGCCGTTCTCCTTCTGGCCGCAATGAAGCACCCGGGCGATATCTCTCGCCACAGAGGGCTTTTCTGCAATTACAAGTGATTTCATTTATTTCCCCATTTTATACCCGATGCCCCGCACTGTCTCAATGAGTTCGCCGGCCTCGCCCAGCTTCTGGCGCAGAGTACGGATGTGCACGTCCACAGTCCGGCTCTCCCCGTCAAATTCATATCCCCAGATCTGATTGAGAAGCTGGGTTCTGGACAATACCATGCCGCTGTTTTTCAATAGAAGACAGAGCATCTCATATTCTTTCAGTGTCAGGCTTACCGGTTCCTGATTTACAGTTACTACATACCTGGAAGGACACACATAAAGATTCCCCAGACGGTATTCCTCCGCGCCCTTGTCCTCCACTCTTCTGAGCCTCGCCTTTACCCGGGCGATCAGTTCCATCATACGGAAGGGCTTGGGAATATAATCGTCCGCTCCGCTGTCCAGCCCCATAACGGTGTCAAACTCGCTGCCTTTGGCTGTCAGCATGATGATCGGAAGTTTTCGTGTGTCCGGTCTTGCTCTCAGTTTTTTTAAAATAGAGATTCCGTCCTCCTCCGGAAGCATAATGTCCAGAAGGATCAGAGACGGAAGCTCCTTTTCCAGTTCCTTCCAGAATAAGGAAGGCTTCTCGAATCCTTTTGCGTCAAGATCCTGGCTTTTCAGTGTATATACCACAAGTTCACGGATATTTTCATCATCCTCAACTAAATAAATCATATCTGTTTTACCTCCGAACTTTTCCTTCTGTAAATGCCTGCCGAAAACAGCCATATGGCATTCAGTATAATATCTGCCGGTTAAATTTCCTGTGTTCGGACTGTAAAGTTTCTGTAAAGGTTTTAGTTAAATCCGTAGAACTTCTGGCACACCTTATAAGCTGCCACAAACATTTTTCTCCCGCCTTTGCCCGGAAGATTCGCAGCTCTTCCCAGAAGGCTGTAGCGAAGCTTGCGGTAAAGCCATCTGTCCTGTTCGCGGATATATTCCATCAGTTCTTTTTTCTTTGCCAGGGCTTCCTCTGTTCCGGCGCGGACCAGCATGATAGAGGAAACCGTGGTGATAATATCAAGATAGGTAAGCATATAATCACGGAGCCGGCGGTTATTGCCGAATCTGCATCTGTGAAATACGTCCGCCATCAGCTTATTCACCCGGATCTGCTGGTCAATACGCCGAATCATCACTTTTTCGTTGACCGACTGATCCTCTCTGCCAATGAAATAACGATAAAAATTCACATCCAGATAATACATGTTTTTCACATAGGGAAGAGGCTCAAATGCAAAAAGGTTATCCACATAAAAGGTGTGTTTCGGCAGTTCTAATCCACATTCATGAAGCAGCTTTGTTCTGTATATCATAGAATGCATCAGAAGATATTTTCCTCTGTGCATGTGTACGCTGTCCCAGCCAAACACCTGATCCACAGGCAGACAGCGGCGGTACTGCATCACCTTCTTTCTGGACGCGCCCTGCTTTTCATACACAAAATTGCTGATGAAAAGATCTACGGTATGAGGTCCCCGGGTCAGCTCGTCCAGTGTCTCCAGAATTTTTCTGTAGGCTTCTTCATTTACCCAGTCGTCGCTGTCCACCACCTTGAAATAAAGGCCTGATGCATTGCGGATCCCGGCGTTCACCGCCTCCCCGTGTCCGCCGTTTTCCTGATGGATAGCCTTCACGATCGTGGGATACTTCTCTGCGTAGGCGTCCGCGATCTCTGCTGTACGATCAGACGATCCGTCGTCCACCACGAGAATTTCCACATCCTCTCCTCCCGGCAGCAGAGATTCGATACATTTTTCCATATATGCCTCGGAATTGTAACACGGTATTGCAATACTCAGAAGTTTCATAATTTCCTCCTTTTCGCTTTCGTTTCCTGTTTCATATATTTTACATAGGCCCGGAAAGCAGAAGGAATGGCATACTGCTGTTCCCTCTCATTTCTTTCCACAAATAACAGGCCGGTATCCTTTTTCTGTTCCAGCGAAGCCACCCGGATAAGATATCCTGTCATTCTCCATTCTATATGAGAAAAAATATGCTTCGACGTTTCCAGTTCTCTGATGAACAGAGGTTCCAGCTTAAGTTCTCTTACTTTTTCCAAAGTCTCCTCTGCATTCAGTGTTCCTTTCACATTTGGAAGCTCATAAAGTCCGGCAAGGAGTCCCTTTTCCGGTCTTTGGCGTATTGCGGTCCTGAATCCGTCCTGAATCACCAGAACGGTTCTCTCTTCCACTCTCCGTTCCTTTTTCGCTCCTTTTACGGGAAGTTCCTCCACAGTACCATGCAGGCAGGCTTTACATGCAAAGGCAACAGGGCACTCCTCGCATCTGGCCGGACCGTTCGGCACGCAGACTACGGCTCCCAGCTCCATTAATGCCTGGTTAAAGTCCCCGGGGCAGCCGGAAGGCATGATTTTCGAAAGCTCTTCTTCCACTCTTCTGCGTACAGACTGTTTCATAATATCTTCCCGGCTTTCTTCTATTCTGGAAATTACTCTCAGAACATTTCCGTCCACTGCCGGAACAGGAATCTGATACGCTATAGACGCGATAGCCCCTGCAGTGTAGTTTCCGATTCCTTTGAGGGAAAGGAGCTTTTGGTAATCTGCCGGAAGAATTCCTCCATATTCTCTCACCACAGTTCTTGCCGCCTCCTGCATGTTCCTGACGCGGTTATAATAGCCAAGGCCTTCCCACAGTTTCATAAGCTTCTCCTTTGGACATTCAGCCAGTGCTTTTACATCCGGCAGTTCCTCTACAAATCTGAGAAAGTAAGGTTTCACCGCCTCCACTCTTGTCTGCTGCAGCATAATTTCCGATACCCAGGTATAGTAAGCGTTATTCTGATCTCTCCACGGAAGTGTTCTCTTATTCTTTCTGTACCAGTCCACAAGCGGGTTTATGATTTCATTCAGCATACAGGCTCCTCCAGATCTATGGGAACCAGATCCTGAATCTCCAGGCTGCTCTCTCCTACAAGACAGTCGTACGCCAGAATCTTTACTCCCGCATTTTCCGCCTCCCGGAGAGCATTTCCAAAATCAGCGTGGGTTTTCCAGTTCGGCTGGAACAACCGGATGCCCTTCATCTGAATCACAAAGAGAAGGTATGCCTCATATCCGTCCTGGACACACCGGATCAGTTCCCGCACATGCTTTACTCCTCTTTCTGTGGGCGCGTCGGGAAACCGGGCGATATTGTTTTCCTCCAGAGTTACTCCCTTTACCTCCACAAAGGCTTTCCGGCCGGACTGTGTTTCCACATACAGATCAAACCGGGAGTTCCCGTATGTCTTTTCACGGTACACTGTATGCTCCTCCTCAAACAGAGGACCTTCCCTCAGCCACTCCTCCGCAGTCCTGTTTGGCGCCTGGGAATCCATATTGATCCACCGTCCCTTTTTGCACACACTGATCAGGTCATATTTTGTTTTCCGGGCAGGGTTTCCGCTCTCCTCCAGAATCACTTCATATCCCGGAACAAGAAGCTCCCTGCATCTTCCCGTATTTTTCACATGCACTGTCTCTGTCCTTCCCTGAATATCCACATGCGCGATAAAACGGTTGGGACGGTCCAGAAACTGTGCTTTTACTGTATGATTATAGTTCATTTGTTTTACCTCGCTGTCTATCATACCATAAATTATGGAAAAAGACAGTTGATTTTTTCTATTTTCTCCGATAGAATCTTGCATAGAATATTTGAGAAAGGACAGGGCAATATGGACAGTATCATTTTTGATTTAGACGGAACTCTCTGGGATTCCACGGCTATTGTGTCCAGAGCCTGGACAGAATACCTTACCCGGACGGAACATATGGATATACTTATTACGGAGGAAAAGCTGAAATCCCTCTTCGGCCGTCCCATGCCCCAGATTGCGGAAATGGTCTTTCCTGATCAAAGTCCCGAAGAACAGCTCAGACTCCTTGACGGCTGCTGCCAGGCAGAACACCAGGCTCTTCTGAAACAGTGCGCTCCTCTCTATGAAGACCTGGAAAATACGCTTCAAAGATTATCTCAGAAATTTCCACTTTATATTGTCAGTAACTGTCAGGCTGGCTACATCGAGGTATTCCTGAAAAGCTCCGGATTTGAAAAATATTTTGCCGGACATCTCTGCCACGGCGATACCGGACTGGACAAGCCGGAAACTCTCTCTCTTCTCATCCGGAAGGAAGGGCTTACGTCTCCTGTATATGTGGGAGACACTATGGGCGATTTTCTGTCCTGCCGGAAAGCCAAAGTTCCCTTTGTATTCGCTTCCTATGGATTTGGAGATGTTCCGGAGCCTGACTACCGGATTGACAGCCCGGCCGACCTTATCCGTCTCTTTATATAAACGAGGCAAAAAACATTTCGTATTCATAACCTGCAAAGAGCATGGAAAAACCTCTGTCTTCCATGCTCTTTTTAACGTCTTTCGTATTTCTGTTTTTCTTCTTTCGTGAATCACTAATTCTTGGTACATTTATATTTCAGATATAACATTAATCCCGCAAGAATAATAACCAGGACTATAATGTATCCTATCTTGGCCGCAAGCCCTGTGGTATAAGAATCAATTCCGGTTGCGATCCCGATAAGAAGCAGGGCCACGCCGGAACCTTTTGTCATTTTTTTCTCATCATATTTCGCCTTGCGAAGCTGTGTGTTGCCGCCTTTCATAAATATATCTCCGTGGCCTGTCAGAAGCATGATTCCCACAATGATAGCAGCCCCTGCAAGTATAAAATCAAATGTTCTTCCCATTATATTTTTCTCCTGTTTTTCCTTTGCCATACAGGAATATTCTGGTTTTTCCTGTATGGCTTTTTCTTTTAATAGAAGCAGACAATCGGCACATTATACTGGATAATGCTGTAAAGCACTGCGGCGTTCTCCGGCGGAAGATTGATGCATCCGTGGGAGCCGTTTGTCAGATAAATATCGCCGCCGAAATCTGACCTCCATGGCGCGTCGTGGAATCCGATCCCTCCGTTAAACGGCATCCAGTATTCTACCGGTTCTTCATATTCGTAAGTTCCGTCAGGCTTCTGAGCCCCCCGGAGTACGTCGGGACTTTTCTTATAATAAAGAGTATAAATTCCCGACGGCGTCTGCCTGTCCGAATAGCTCATATTTCCGGATACGAAGTCCGAGTCGAATATCAGCGATCCTGACTGATAATAATACATGTGCTGTTCGCTCAGATCCACCTCGATATAAGTGTCTCCCAGATCGTTCACACCATAGGAATTTGCAGTCTGCGAATATGCGGGCTGTCTTGTAACCTGGGCTCCCGACTGGATCTCCTGAGAGAGCTGAGCAACTTCCGCGCTCTGGTCGATAGCCCATCCATAAGCGGATCCGGATACATACACCACACGCCCGCTGGTGGTATGGAATTCTCTCTCTGTTCCCACCGTATCGTACTGGGCGGCAACCTGAGCCACGTAATCCGCAATATGCTGCTGAAAGCTTGCGTCGTCCAGAAGAAGCTGGCCCTTTTCGTCAAACTGCAGCCAGTCCTTGATGGTATTGCCGTCCAGGGTTACTGTCTGATCTCCAAAGGTATAGGTTATGCTTGCTTTTGTGTAATTGTTGCATGCTTCCAGAGCCGACTTGAGTTCCGGATCATTCTGCGTTACCTCTGCGGAAACGTATGCGTCCGGAGCCGTGTTGAAATCCACAGACATCTGTGTTTCTGATATTGCCTTATCAAGGATCTGATAAGCCTGCTTAACGTTCAGCTTGCTTCCCTCCGTTTCCGGAACGATCTGAAACTGATTGTCTTTAAACGCCACATAAGCATTTTCCGGTTCCACCTGGTTTTCTGCTTTTGCGCAGTTTAAAGAAAGCACCTGATTCTGAAGCAGCGTTTTATCGAAAGAGGTATTCTCCGATACAGTATAGCTTGTTTTTTCGTAAAAACCTTTTATCCATTCATAAGGCTTCTGCTGCTTCAAAAGCTTCAGGACTTCCCCGTTAGACAGATACTGATAATTAATCTGGCTTCCTGTGATCGTCTGCGGAGCCTGGTTTCTTGCCAGCACTTCAATGGAATAATTCTGAATCTGATCCGCGAGAAGCATCTCTGTTTCATAGGCCGTCTTTCCTGAACAGTTGATTCCATTGATCCACGTTCCTTCAAAAAAGCGGTCCGCGTAATAATAAGAAACGCCTGCATATGCGCATCCGGCGATCACGATCAGCATGATCAGTAAAAGCCCCGTAATCTTCAGGCCTTTATGTTTTTTCTTCTTCTGGGAGGGAAGGGGCGTCTCCTCGTCCAGATCATCCATCGGCACATAGACCACCGGATTCGGACGGGCCGACTTATTTCTGCTTCTCTCGGAAATCGGAGGAGATTCCTCATTTTCGTCCGGCTCGTTCTCTTCCTCCTCCATATCATCCGTGTCCTCTTCTGCATATTCTATATCATCCGGCTCTTCTTCGCTGTATGATTCTTCCTCTGTTTCCTCTTCCGGTACAGACGAGTCTTCATAATCAGTAAACTCTCCGTTTTCTTCCTCCGGTGAGGTTTCCGGATAGTCCTCTGTAAGCCTGTCCATAGCCGCGTTGATCTTTTTTTCAATGGCGGTTGTCTCATCTGCAGAATCTGCCGGTAGATTTTCTCTGTTCTCTTTGCTGCTCATTCACTGTTCTCCTCGACCGTAATTTCAAGTTACAACCACTTATGTCACCTTTTTCCTTTTACGGAACGTTAGCGTTAATGTACAAGGGACCGTATTATCCCTTTGCACATTAGCGTTATCATTATAACATACTTATTCTGTTTTGTACCATATGTGTCTGTGTTTTTTTCTTAAAATAAAGCCATTATAACAGATCCGTTTAATTTTATTGTATCCGCCATTATTCTTTTTATCCCCCTGTCAAAAAGAAGCAGCCGCAGAAAATACCGTTCTGCGGCTGCCGTTTTTTCCATATTTATTTTTCGATCAGAAGAGATTTTCCTGTCATTTCTTCCGGCTGTTCCATTCCCATCAGTTCGATAAGAGTGGGAACAATATCTGCCAGACAGCCTCCTTCTCTTAAACCATATTTCGGATCCGCGTTCACCAGAATGAACGGAACAGGATTGGTGGTATGAGCGGTAAAGGGTTCTCCCGTCTCATAATCTACAAGCTGCTCTGCGTTTCCGTGGTCTGCGCAGATAAACATCTGGCCGTTTACTTCCTTAACGGCTTCCACAGCTCTTCCCACGCATTCGTCTACTGTTTCGATAGCCTTTACTGCCGCTGCTTCCACGCCGGTATGTCCAACCATATCCGGGTTCGCGAAGTTGATGATCACAACATCGTATTTGTCAGATTTGATCGCCTCCACAAGCTTATCGCATACCTGGGGCGCGCTCATCTCAGGCTGAAGATCGTAAGTGGCAACCTTTGGAGATTTTACAAGGATCCTGTCCTCTCCTTTATTCGGCTCTTCCACTCCTCCGTTAAAGAAGAAGGTTACATGGGCGTATTTCTCTGTCTCTGCAATACGGACCTGAGTCATATTGTGAGCAGCCAGATACTCGCCGAATGTATTATGAAGCAGTACCTTATGGAAAGCCACCAGCTTGTTGGGGATCGTCTCATCATAATCTGTGAAGCATACATAGGTAAGGTTCAGCCGTTTTTCACGCTCAAATCCCTTGAAATCATCATCGCAGAACGCTCTGGTGATCTCACGGGCGCGGTCCGGACGGAAATTAAAGAATACGACAGAATCTCCGTCCTGCACAACTGTCACAGGTTTACCGTCCTTCTCGATCACTGTAGGAAGAACGAACTCGTCCGTCTTATCATTGTCATAGGAGACCTGAACAGCTTCAGCAGCGTCTGTTCCCTTCACTCCTTCGCCCTTTGTCAGTGCCTTGTAAGCCAGCTCTACACGGTCCCAGCGGTTATCCCTGTCCATTGCATAATAACGGCCGGAAACAACGCCGATCTCGCCGACGCCAATCTCCTTCATCTTGGCTTTCAGTTCCTCAATATAGCCCTTTCCGGATGCCGGGGGAGTATCTCTGCCGTCCAGGAAGCAATGTACATACACCTTTTTCAGACCTTCTCTTTTCGCCATTTCAAGCAGCGCGTAGAGATGGGTATTGTGGCTGTGAACGCCTCCGTCGGACAGAAGTCCCATAAAATGAATAGAAGAATCATTGTCTTTCGCATTCTTCATGGCTGTCAGAAGCGCTTCGTTTTTAAAGAAATCACCGTCGTTGATCTCTTTTGTGATTCTGGTAAGCTCCTGATATACGATACGGCCCGCTCCCATGTTCATATGGCCTACCTCGGAATTTCCCATCTGGCCTTCCGGAAGACCTACTGCAAGTCCGCTGGCATTGCCTTTCACAAAGGGATACTCTGCCATTAATTTATCCATGACCGGAGTTTTCGCCTCAAATACAGCGTTTCCGTCATGCTTCTGATTCAGTCCATAACCGTCAAGAATCATTAAAACAGTTGGTTTTTTGCTCATAACGTTCTCCTTTTTGTATAACAGCTTTTTCTTCTTATTATAGTACCAAAAATCAAAAATTTTTCAAGGATTTTTTCTTTCAGCACCGGCAGGATTTCTCAGCATGATACAAAGCGGTTTCTACTCGCCATAAACTCTCAGCATACTGGATATCTTATGAACGCACTGTCTGCCGGAAAGCTCTTCCATTGCGGTGCGGAAATCCCCCTCCCGGACTTCTCCTGTGATAACTACTACCTCGGCCTCTTCTCCCGGCTTTGTCTCTTTCTGGATGATCTGCGCCACGCTTACCTGATATTTCGCGAATACTGCCGTCATTTCTGCCAGGACGCCACAGCGGTCTTCCACCTTCAGTCTCATAAAATATCGGTTATAGGTATCCGCCATTTTCTTTACACTCAGATTCTTATAGCAGGTACATCCAATCCTTGCGCTGCATCCCATCCGGATATTCCGCACAATATCGAAAATATCTCCCACAACGGCGCTGGCTGTTGGAAGCTCTCCGGCTCCTCTTCCGTAAAACATGGCTTTTCCTACGGCGTCTCCCTGAACAAATACTGCATTGTAGGAATCATTTACAGAAGAAAGAGGATGGGCGCTCGGCAAAAGCATAGGGCACACATAGGCTTCAATTCCATTGTCTGTATTTCTCGCCATTCCGATCAGTTTAATGTCGCAGCCCATTTCCTTTGCATATAAAATATCTTTAGAAGTAATCTTTGTGATTCCCTCGATATATACGTCGTCGAAAACAACTCTGGAATTAAAGGCCACAGATGCAAGGATTGCCACCTTCCTTCCGGCGTCAAGCCCTTCGATATCCGCAGTGGGGTCCGCCTCCGCATATCCCAGCTCTGTAGCCAGGGCAAGGGCTTCTTTAAATTCCATGCCTTCCTGTGTCATTTTTGTCAGGATAAAGTTGGTAGTGCCGTTTACAATCCCCATAACCTCTTTCATATGGTTTCCCGCAAGACACTGTTTCAACGGACGGATAATAGGGATTCCTCCCGCCACTGCCGCTTCAAACAGAAAATCCACATGGTGGGCCTGCGCCATATCAAACAGTTCTTTGCCGTGGACAGCGATCAGGTCTTTATTGGCGGACACCACATGCTTTCCCGCCTCAAGAGCCGCGAGGATATAAGTTCTGGCAGGCTCTATCCCTCCGATCAGCTCTATAACAATATCAATTTCAGGATCATGAAGGATCTCTTCCCAGTTACTGGTAAGAACGGACGGATCGTCCACTTTGGCGGCTGCCTTCTCCAGATTCCTCACCATGATCTTTTTGATCTCGACCACGCCGCCCAGCTTGGCCTCCATCTCTTCTCTCTGCGCTTTCAGCACTTTATATACGCCTGTGCCTACTGTTCCCAGCCCCAGCAGCGCGGCGTTGATTACCTTTTTTTCCATTTGAAGCGGCTCCTTTCCTTTATATTTTCAGATTCCGTACAAAGCCGTATGTCCTGAATCTTCCTGAACTTATTTCAACCTCACTATACCTCATAGTAGGGCACGCCGCGGGGTTTGTCAAGACGGCAGGCCCTGTTTGCCTAAATAGATACAGAAAAAGCGCCGCGGTACCGTAATACACGGCGCCGCGGCGCTATCTGTATGCAGTATTTATATCCTACTTCACAGCTCCGTTTACCACGCCGTTCAGGATCTGTTTCTGACAGAATATATAAAAGATCAGAATCGGCAGCAGAGCCAGAAGGTAAGATGCAAAGGCAAGGTTATAATTGGTTCCGAACTGAGTCTGGAAATTCAGCTGTGCCAGAGGCAGGGTATTCAGTCCTGTTCCGGACATGATGACCAGGGGAGTCATAACGTCGTTCCACACCGCCAGGGCGGTCAGAACAGCCACTGTGGCGTGCATGGGCTTCATAATGGGGAAGATGATCCTCCAGAACGTATGCCAGGTGGTGGAACCGTCGACCCGTGCCGCCTCCTCCAGCGCAAGGGGGATGTTTTTCAGATATCCGGTGTACAGAAGCAGGTTCATAGGTATGTAAAACACCACATACAGAATGACTACGCCGGCCCTGTTGGCGATTCCCATCTGGGCCGTCTGTTTGATCAGCGGCATCATCAGGATCGCAAAGGGCACGAACATACCGCTGACAAGATACAGATAAACAAAATTATACGCCTTGCTGCGGGCCATGCTTCTACCGATGGCGTAACCTGCCAGTGAATGGATCAGCATGGTCAGGATCACGGTGATAATGGTGAGCATTAAACTGTTCCCCAGCGAATGCCAGAAGTCAGTCACTCTCATAGCCTCTGTGAAATTGCTGAAGCTGAATGCGGAGGGCAGGGACAGCGCGCCGGCAATGTCATTGGTCATTTCCGAGGGCTGTTTGAAGGCAATGATCACAGCCATGTACAGCGGGAAAAAGATGGTCACACATCCTATGATCAGAAGAATCGTTACCGGCCAGTTAATTCTGTGATCCACTACTTTTTTCTTCATCATAACTGCTCCTCCTTTTTATTTAATACCGTCATCTGGAATACAGAGATCGCCACGATCACCACAAAGAAAAGCACTGCGTTGGCGCTCTGGAATCCAAACTGTCCGCCGCCCATACCGTTCTGATAGATCAGATAGGAAATGGACTCCGTACTCTGGGAAGGGCCTCCTTTTGTCAACGCCATGATCTGGTCGAACACCATCAGGAAGTTCTTCATGCAAAGCACCATATTAATGGTGAAAAAAGGCATGATCAGCGGGAAAGTAAGATTTTTGAACTTTCTCCATCCGCTCGCCCCGTCAATGGCTCCGGCTTCATAAACATCCTCCGGCACTGTCTGCAGTCCGGCAATGTAAATGATGGTGTTCATAGCTACAGACTGCCAGCAGGCGACTACTACGATGGCAAGCCAGGCGGTCTTTGTGTTGGAGAGCATACTGCTGGAAAGCCATTCGATCCCCGCCGCCTTTCCGGCAGCCGGCAGGATATAGGTGAAAAAGAAACTGAAAATATAACCCACAACCAGACCACCCAAAATGTTTGGAAGGAAATAGACTGCTCTCAGGGCGCTTTTCGCTTTGATCTTACTGTTCAGGCCCATCGCCAGGATCAGGCTGAGCACATTTACAAATATCGTGCTCACAAGAGCGAATTTAAAAGTGAAGAGATAGGAGCGGCCTACCCTGCCGTCTGAAAACAGATCCACATAATTGCGCAGGCCGACAAAATCGTAGTTGCCATATCCCTTAAAGTTGGTAAAACTGTAAATAAACCCTTTTATCAGAGGCAGCGTATTGAAACAGAAAAACAGGAGCACGATCGGGATCGTTATGGCCAGAAAGGTCTTCTCCCGGTTTCCCATTGCATGTTTTTTCTTCATAATGAAAATCCCCCTTTCTATTCAGCATCCGGATGCTCGTCCATATAATCCTGCACTTTCTGTATCAGATCCCGGTTATAACGGGCCCATTCCCTGTCGAATTTTTCCAGGAATGTATCTGTGGCGTTTTCAGAATCGTCCAGCAGATATGTCTGGATCATGGCGTCCACCGACATTTCGCTGGGATAATGATGATCCTGATAGTCCACGACTTTGCCTTCTTCAATGTAGGATTGCATACCGTCCAGCATGGGCGCCAGATCAAAATCCCCTTCTTTGCACGGGATCGCATTCTGGTCGTCGATGTACGCCTGCAGATTCTCGTCTTCCAGGAGGAAGTCCAGAACTTCATACGCCTCTTCCTTATGCTCGCATTCGGCCATAACGGAAAACTGCAGGTCGTTTCCGGAATTCAGTACATTCTCTTCAGGATCATTGCTTGCGGGCATTACGAAGGAGTCGATATTGATATCCGGATTTACAGACTGAATCTGCGGTACTGCGTAGCTTCCGATGGGGAACATGACAGCCTCTCCTCTTGCGAACGCCGTACAGGCGTCGTTATAGCTGTAGGCAAAAGGATCGTCCTGACAGAATTCCAGGAGAGATTTGGTCTTCTCCGCCACTTCCCGGTAATTATCTGTGAAAGTGGTTTCTCCCCGGTTCACCTGCGCGCACACATCCGAAGGCGCCAGATCTACAGAAATAGCGTTCCAGGGAGCCAGACAGGTCCAGCTGTCTTTGAACCCGAAATAGAACGGCTGCATGCCTGCCGCCTGGATCTCTTCACAGAGGGCTGTCAGCTCGTCCCATGTAGCGGGTATCTCCCATCCGTTCTCATCAAAAATATCTTTGTTGTAAAGGATACCCGCCGCATTGGCCACATATGGCACAGCGTAAACGCCTTCCATGGGTACGAATTCCAGTTCTTTGTCAATATCCAGATAAGCGTCTTTGATAGAATCCAGGCCTTCGTAATCCGAAATATCCATCAGCATGCCCGCATCCAGATAATTGGAATAATTGATATCGCCGCCGATGGCAATGATATCCGGATAATCCTCTCTGATGAACCGGGTCTTCAGAATGGTATTGGCGTCATTGGGGGAATCGATGATCAGCTCAATGTCATCATGAGTTGCGTTGAACTCCTCTTCCACCTGGTCGAAGTAAGTGGCCGTCTCCGGTTTGCTCTGGATGATCTCAATAGTCACCTTGCCGTTATCCTCTCCTATCCCGCAGCCCGACAGTATGACGGACAGTCCGGCGGCTGCCGCAAGTCCGGCTGCAAATTTTCCCTTCATACATCTTTTCATGCGTGAAATCCCTCCTTTTTCTTTTTGATAATCTTCGCCTCATAAGGCCGGAGAACTCCTTCCGGATACGGACCGTCATAGTTGGCGATCAGCACTTCTCCGTCCTTCCATCCCTGTTCCAGTACGCAGGAAACCTCCTTTCCCCGGAAATTACAGAGTACCAGAAGTTTCTCTTTCTCCGTTTCTCTGGTATAGGCAAAAATATTTTCGTTCTCCTCCTGGAGAAGTTCATAAACGCCTTCTGTGAAAATGCTCTCGCTTTTTCTGAGGCTGATCAGCTTCTGATAGTAATAGAAAATCGAATCCCTGTTGGTCAGGGCCTCTTTTGCATTGATGATGGTATAATTCGGATTGCAGCGCAGCCACGGGGCGCCTGTTGTGAAACCGGCGTTCTTACTCTCGTCCCACTGCATGGGAGTTCTCGCGTTATCTCTCCCCTTCGCGTAAATGGAGCGCATCACATCCAGCTCGTCGTATCCCTGGCTGATCCGTTCCTTATACAGATTCAGAAGTTCAATATCCCGGTAATCCTCAATATCAAACTTCACATTCGTCATACCCAGTTCCTGCCCCTGGTAAATATAGGGAGTTCCCTTCATTCCATGAAGCATGGTCGCCAGCATTTTTGCGGACTGTACCCGGTATTTTCCATCGTCGCCGAACCGCGACACGGAACGGGGCAGATCGTGATTTTCCAGAAACAAGCTGTTCCATCCTTTTCCTTCCAGTTCTTTCTGCCACTTCGATAAAACCTGCTTGAACTTTACGAAGGGCAGCGGCTCCAGATCCCATTTCACATTTCCTTTCTGGTCCAGGACCATATGTTCAAACTGGAACACCATGGAAAGCTCACTGCCATCCGGATTACTGTAAAGCCACGCGCTCTCAGGCGTTGCGCTCCAGGTTTCCCCCACGGTCACAAGATTATTTCTCCGGAAAGCCGCTTTACTCATCTCTTTTAAATAGGGATGGAGCATCTTTCCCTCGGCCATCACCATAGAATCCGGTTCCTTTCCGATAAGATCGATCACATCCAGCCTGAACCCGCCTACGCCGCGGTCCACCCACCAGTTGATCATCCTGTAGATCTCCTCGCGTACTTTCGGATTCTCCCAGTTCAGATCCGGCTGCTTTACTGAAAACTGATGGAGATAATACTGTCCGCATTCCGGGACCCATTCCCAGGCAGGTCCGCAGAAAGCGGATTTCAGTTCATTGGGATATTCGCCTTCTTTTCCGTCTCTCCACACATAATAATCATGATACGGATTATCTTTCCCTTTTTTCGCCTCCACAAACCAGGGATGCTCATCAGAAGTATGGTTCAGCACCAGATCCATGATAATTCGGATATGCCGTCTGGCCGCCTCGGCAATCAGCTCGTCCATATCGGCAAGAGTGCCGAACATGGGATCAATATCCTGATAATCAGAAATATCATAACCGTTGTCATCCTGGGGAGAGCGGTATACCGGAGAAAGCCAGATGGCGTCGACGCCCAGTTTCTGAATATAGTCAAGCTTCTGAATAATACCCTGAAGATCTCCGATTCCATCCCCGTTGCTGTCGCAGAAGCTTCTGGGATAAATCTGATAAATCACTGCCGTCTGCCACCATTTCTTCGCACTGTCACCCATATACTTTACCCTTCCTTTCCCTTTCTTTAACATAAAAACTAGTTGGTTGCGTCAGGTTTTGCAATAAGTGTGCGGCAAAACCAATATATTTCACAAGAAAACACACTGGATTTTGTGAAAAACAGCAATAAAAAAGCCGGGAGTTCAGGGATCATCTCCCTGCTCCCGGCCTGAAACCGTTCTGTCTTCTCTGATAAAAGATTGCTGTTCCATCCCGGCGGATCAGTAACCCGCGCGCTTGAGAAACTACAGCTGTCTCACCGTGCGATTGGCAACGCTCTCCCTGACAATCAGTTCTGTGGGAAGCTGCAGGCTGGGCGCCAGAACTTCCTCCCCGTAGATTCTTTTCATCAGAAGATTCACCGCCGCCCTGCCTTTCTCCGCAGGGCTCTGGCGCACTGTCGTCAACGCCGGCCTTGATAATCTGGCGTAAATATTATCGTCAAATCCCACTACGGAAATATCCTCCGGCACATTCAGTCCCTGGGAAAAGAAGATATTGATCCCCTCGTTGGCCAGCAGATCATATACGAAAAAAGCTCCTGTATAGCCTTTCACTTTCGCGGTTTTGGCGAAACGGCGCAGCACTTCATGGCGGAGATGTTTATCCGCGGGAAGAAAAATATAATCCTCTTCTTTTGAGAAAGAGGCGCCGTATTTTTTCACCGCGTCCAGAAATCCCCTGTATCTTTCTCCGTCTGCCCCTACGGGGTCCCTCTGGTCACAGAAAAAAGCAATTTTATCGTTTCCCTGCTTCAGCATATAGCTGGCGACCTCGTAGCCTCCCTCATAATCCTGAAGGCCGATATTGTCATAATTGCCTCTCCCGGAATCTATAAACACAATAGGAAACCCGGTCCTTCTGGCAAGAGGTTCGCAGTTCTCCTCCATGCACCCCAGGATCACGGCTCCTTCCAGGCCGCTGCACTTCAAACGCTCATCAAAATCCTCGTTTGCGTCAACAACTCCGCATACCATGGTGCGTCCATACTTCCTCAATTCCCGCTCCGCGGCTTCCAGAAGCTCTCCGCAGAAGGGATCCATCAGGATATGTTCCCTGTCGCCCAGACAGCAGTAGACAGCAACATAATGAGTCACCGGTTCGTCATCCCCATGGCGGCTTTCGTGAACATAATGGTTCTGTATCAGGGCTTCCTGTACCTTCTGGCGTGTCTCCGGCGACATTTTTCCCGTCCGGCCGTTCAGAACATTTGATACTGTAGTGGGACTGACGCCCAGCTGCTGCGCAATTTCTTTGATCGTAACCACAAAATCCCCTCCCTTGCAGCACGAATATAATAACCACTTTTCGGTTATTATAACATATTTATACTCTCGGGGTCAAAACGGATTGATACCACCCTGCAGACTTGCTATAATGACAGAAGAATAATCAGGGAGAGTTTTGTCATGAAATATTTCTTTATCATCAATTCCCTCTCCGGCTCCGGACAGGGAAATCCTATATGGCATAAAGTACACCGTGTGCTGCAAAAACAGGGCGTTTCTCATGAAGCTTATTTTACCCGGCATAAAGGCCACGGCACAGAACTGGCCCGAAAGCTCGCCTCCCGTCTTCCCGGGAACCGCCTTGTTGTCCTTGGCGGCGACGGAACCCTGAATGAGGTACTGAACGGACTTGCCGGCGTTTCCGGGATAACCCTGGGATATATTCCTGTAGGCTCCGGAAACGATTTTGCCAGAGGGATGGGTCTCCTTTCTGATCCTAAAGAAGCGCTTATGTATATCCTCAAGGCCGAACGGACCGTTCCGCTGGATCTCGGCCGTGTCCGCGGCAATGAACATACTTCGCTCTTCGCCATCAGCTCCGGTCTGGGATATGATGCGGAAATCTGTTATAAAGTATCCCGCTCCCGTGTCAAAAAGCTGCTGAACCGGTTCCGTCTCGGGAACCTGATCTACGCTTTTACGGCGGTGCGTCTGCTTTTCACCTATCCTCCCTGTGACATGGCGGTATCTGTGGACGGACAGAAGCAGATTTTCCGCAAGGTTCATTTTGTCACCGGTATGAATCTCCCGTTTGAAGGCGGCGGGTTCCGTTTCTGCCCGGCGGCCCGTCCGGACGACGGAAGACTTTCCTGCATGGTGATACATGACATGCATCCCCTAAAGATACTTTTCCTTTTTCCCACCGCCTATTTCGGGCGGCACACCGGCTTCCGGGGGATCACCATCCTGGAAGGAAAAAAAATAGAGATCCGCAGCGCCTCTCCCCGGAAGATACACCGGGACGGCGAATACGGAGGAACCGCAAAACGGGTGAGGTTTGAAGCCGGAGACGGAGACGTTACTTTCATACTGCCCGGCACTGTATGATTCCGGAAAATAAGTTTCCGGAAAATAATGGAAATAAAAACTTTTTTATATTGACAATCATATTATAATAATTTATATTAAAAATAAGAAATGGGTTTTTTTCAAGTAAGGTTTTGAAATCTGAAAGAGTTGCTCGTTTCTTTTTTATGTCTATAATATCGTACAAATACATTTTCCCATCATTTGCATGGCGAATAATTAAAGAACAATGAAATACATTATATCTTTCGATTCCACCACTCTGTCCATAGACAGGTAATACAAAATAAGAATCATATCTGTACCATCCATTTGCCGCTTTTCTTTTATGCTTTTTTCCTGAATTGTCTCTATGATACTTTCCGTGTGCTATTCTGATTATTTCTGGTATACCCTGTACGGCATTTGCTTTTGCTTTTGCGTTACTCCCCCTTAGTGAATATGTATATTTAGAACCTGTGTATTCATCCGGCATATCTTTACCAATATGAATTATATCTGCTGTTTCATTTATCTCAAAAGAGGCATTTATATAATTTTCAAGATATTTTTTTACATCTTTCCAATTTATTGCTTTCTTTCCTTTAAAAATAATACGTTCCACCATCACCGCTTTATTTCCATCCGAATCTTCTATAATTCTGACATTTCTCCTCAGTCTTTTCACCTTCTTTGCTTCAAGCTTCGCCTGCATATCTTGCCTATGATCGATCCAATCCCCGCGATACCCGGGCAACTCAGGCTAATACCACTTGCTGTCCGTTGCCCGGCAAATATCCGCTCATACAAGCATGGCGGCTGCTTGCCGGGCGTACGCACAAAAAACACCATCAGATTCTGGAATTCCCAGTGATATCTGATGGTGTTTCTGTCTGTCACATATTAATCATGTGTCTTATTTGTAATTAACAATCTTTCCAAAGTCTTCTTTCAGGGAAGCGCCGCCTACAAGGCCGCCGTCGATGTCGTTCTGCGCGAACAGATCCGGTGCTGTTGCAGCGTTTACAGATCCGCCGTACTGGATACGGATTGCTTCTGCTGTAGCTTCGTCATAGATCTCGGCGATGCATGCGCGGATGCCTGCGCAAACTTCCTGAGCCTGCTCAGTTGTAGCCGTCTTTCCTGTTCCGATAGCCCAGATCGGCTCGTAAGCGATCACTGCCGTCTTAGCCTGATCTGCTGTAACGCCCTGGAAGCCAACCTTAACCTGCTGACGGATGAAATCCATAGTCACGCCCTGCTCTCTCTGAGTAAGAGTCTCGCCGCAGCACATGATCGGAGTAATGCCGTGCTCAAGAGCTTTCAGCACTTTCTTGTTAACGTCTTCGTTTGTCTCGCCGAAATACTCTCTTCTCTCAGAATGTCCGAGAACAACATATTTAACGCCTGCGTCTGTAAGCATGTTCGGGGAGATCTCGCCTGTATAAGCGCCTTTTTCCTCGAAGTACATATTCTCGGCACCAACCTGGATATTGGTTCCCTTTGTCGCTTCAACAACCGGAACGATATCGATAGCCGGAACGCAGAATACTACGTCAACTTCGTCATTCTTTACAAGAGGTTTCAGAGTTTCTACTAATTTAACTGCTTCGCTGGGAGTCATGTTCATTTTCCAGTTTCCAGCGATAATTTTCTTTCTTGCCATTTTCTTTTTCTCCTTATTTTATCATGACGTTCAATTCACTAAATCCGGACTTGCTTCCGCTTGCCCCTGTAAAATTCCTTCAAGCAAATCCCTGCATTATCGAATCTGCCGCCGATAAGCGCCAGATCCGCTTCAAGTACAAGGCAGATGCAGCGAAGAACACAAGGAAATTCGATTCACTAAATTCAGCCTGCGCCTTCGGCTTGCCTTCATTAAGTGTTTTATTTATCGTTTGCTGCCGCTACGCCGGGCAGTTCCTTGCCTTCCAGGAATTCCAGAGAAGCGCCGCCGCCGGTGGAAATGTGGCTCATTTTGTCGCCGAATCCAAGCTGGTTTACTGCCGCTGCGGAGTCGCCGCCGCCGATAATGGTAGTAGCGTCTGTCTCAGCCAGAGCTTTGGCTACTGCGATAGTACCTTTTGCAAGAACCGGGTTCTCGAATACGCCCATCGGTCCGTTCCATACAACTGTCTTGGCTGTCTTTGCAGCTTCTGCGTATGCTTCTGCAGTCTTCGGTCCGATATCCAGTCCGAGAGCGTCTGCCGGGATCGCGTCGCAGTCTACATACTCTACGTCGATCTCTGCGTCGATAGGATTCGGGAATGCTTTCGCGATAGCGGTATCTGTTGGGAGAAGAAGCTGTTTTCCAAGAGATTCTGCCTTTGCGATCATTTCCTTGCAGTAGTCAAGCTTGGTATCGTCTACCAGGGAAGCGCCTACTTCCATTCCTTTTGCTTTCAGGAAGGTGTAAGCCATACCGCCGCCGATGATCAGAGTATCGCATTTCTCCAGAAGATTGGAGATAACGTTCAGTTTGTCGGCAACCTTAGCTCCGCCGAGGATCGCTACGAACGGTCTTACCGGAGTTTCGACAGCTTTTCCGAGGAAGTCGATTTCTTTCTGCATCAGGTATCCTACTACGCAGGTGTCAATATATTTTGTAACGCCAACATTGGAGCAGTGTGCTCTGTGAGCGGTTCCAAAAGCGTCGTTTACGAATACGTCGGCCAGAGAAGCAAGATCTTTGCTGAATTCATCGCCGTTCTTTGTCTCCTCCGCGCGGTAACGTGTATTCTCAAGAAGAACGATCTCGCCGTCCTTCATAGCTTCTACAGCTTCTCTTACCTTGTCGTCAACAACAACAGGGCTGGGAACGAATTTTACTTCCTGACCGAGAAGCTCGGAAAGACGTACTGCAACCGGCGCAAGAGAAAGCTCCGGCTTCGGCTCTCCCTTCGGTTTGCCAAGATGAGAGCAGAGGATTACTCTTCCGCCGTCTGCAACGAGTTTCTTAATTGTAGGAAGGGCTGCTACAAGACGGTTTTCATCTGTGATCTTTCCTTCTTTTAACGGAACATTGAAGTCGCATCTTACGAGGACTCTCTGACCTTTTACATTGATATCGTCAACTGATTTTTTATTTAATCCCATGAGTTTTTTACCTCCGATCATTATAAAAAGGGCCCGGTCCAAATCAGACCGGACCCTTACTGAGTCTATTTACTCTGCAATGTCTAACAGATTATGCTCCAAGCAGTTTGCCGAAGTGTTTGATTGTACGAACCATCTGGCTTGTGTAGGAGTTCTCGTTGTCATACCAGGAAACAACCTGTACCTGAGTTGTTCCGTTGTCCAGAGGCAGAACCATTGTCTGAGTAGCATCAAACAGAGAACCATAGGTCATACCTACGATATCGCTGGAAACGATTTCGTCTTCGTTGTATCCGAAGGATTCATTGGAAGCTGCTTTCATAGCTGCGTTGATCTGCTCTTTTGTTACGTTTCCTTCAACAACTGCTGTAAGGATTGTGGTAGAACCTGTCGGGGTAGGAACACGCTGTGCTGCGCCGATCAGTTTGCCGTTCAGTTCCGGAATAACAAGGCCGATTGCTTTTGCAGCGCCTGTGCTGTTAGGAACGATGTTAACTGCTGCTGCACGGGATCTTCTCAGATCGCCTTTTCTCTGCGGTCCGTCCAGAGTCATCTGATCGCCTGTGTAAGCGTGGATTGTACACATGATACCGGATTTGATCGGTGCGCAGTCGTTAAGAGCCTTAGCCATCGGTGCAAGGCAGTTTGTTGTACAGGATGCTGCGGAAATAATCTTGTCTTCTTTTGTCAGACCTTCATGGTTTACATTGTAAACGATAGTAGGAAGATCGTTTCCTGCCGGTGCGGAGATGATAACGTGTTTAGCGCCAGCATCGATATGAGCCTGAGCTTTAGCTTTGGAGGTGTAGAATCCGGTGCACTCCAGAACTACGTCTACGCCGATTTCTCCCCACGGAAGTTCTGCTGCGTTAGCTTTTGCATAGATTTTAATTTCTTTGCCGTCTACAGTAATGGAATCTTCGCCTGCTTCTACTTTATCGCACAGAGCGTATCTTCCCTGAGTTGAATCATATTTTAATAAGTGAGCCAGCATTTTCGGGGAAGTAAGGTCGTTGATAGCAACGATTTCGAATCCCTCTGCTCCAAACATCTGACGGAAAGCCAGACGACCGATACGGCCAAATCCATTAATTGCAACTTTTACTGCCATGATAAATTCCTCCTATGAATTAAATGGTTAATTATGGTATTCTTCATCTTGGTAAAGAATTGCCAACCTGAACATATTGTATCGAATCTGGTACGAAAATTCAAGACTATTTTAGAAAAAACATTACAAATTTAGTAAAACATAGGCTTCCCCCGGGAAAGAATATAAACAGAAAAATATGGCGTGATTTCATTGTCCATGATATAATAACTGCACTGCGGAAGTCTCATTCCGTAATGTCTTCATAACCAGAAGTATACAACTGATAAAAATCCGCGTTCTTTAACGAAATTATACAGGAGGCGCCGCCGATGAAAAATGAAATCCTGTGGGACTGCCATATGCATTCTTCTTTTTCCGCAGATTCCAGCACGCTCATGGAGGATATGATCCTGAAGGCCGTCAGCCTCGGCTTAAAGGGAATATGTTTTACCGAACATCTGGATCCAGACTATCCCGTCGTTCCGGAACCGGAACAGCCGGATTTTTCCCTTGATATTCCCTCATATCAGAACACCCTGAATGATCTTAAAGAAAAATACCGCGGCGCGCTTGATATCCGCTTCGGCATTGAGCTGGGCCTTCAGCCGCATCTGGGGAATTTTTTCGCTGAACTTGAAAAGGCTTATCCATTCGACTTTGTGATCGGCTCTTCTCATATTGTACACGGAGCCGATCCCTATTATCCGGAATTTTTCCATGGACGCAAAGAATCTGACTGCTATATGGAATATTTTGAATCCATTCTGGAAAATCTGACCTTTTTTTCTGAGATGGATGTGTACGGACATATCGATTACATTGTCCGTTACGGCCCGAACAAAAACAGTGAATACACCTACAGACGTTACCAGGATATCCTGGACGAAATACTCCGCGCACTTATCAGTAAGAATGTGGGAATTGAGCTGAACACCGGCGGTTTTCATTACGGGCTGGGAGGACCTAATCCCTGTACGGATATCATACGGCGTTACCGGGAGTTCGGAGGCGAGATCGTCACTGTGGGAGCCGACGCCCACGCGCCCCATAATATCGCCCACAGCTTTGACAAAGCGGCGGATATCCTCAGAGAATGCGGATTCAGATATTATACAGTGTTTAAAGAACGAAAAGCAGAGTTCCTGCCGTTATGAAAGGCCGGAGCTCTGCTTTTTTATACCGTCTGCTTTATCTGTCCTAAAAATTATAATTTCGTATTTCTTCAGCCGCCTTCCGGAGTATCCTGTTTTTATCCGCCCCCTGCACGTCAAGATTCTGAACGGTAAACGCGACATGCTCATGTATACCGAAAAAGGTATCGGACAACGCTTTTACATAATCGAATCCCATATTCTGGTAAACAGGGCCGCCTGCAGTAGTCACATAAATGATATGACGCGCTCTGCAGAGTCCTTCCGGTATGCCTTCCGGCGTATACTGAAAGGTAATCCCGGTAATGCAGATATGTTCCAGATAGACTTTAAGTATTGAAGGAAAGGACAGATCCCAGTAGGGCGCCGCGATAACGATTTCATCCGCCCCGGCAAACTGCCCGGCATATCTGAAAAGCGGATCCTGGTACTCTCCGGACGCGATAAGACCGGTCCTTTTCTCAAGAACGCCGTAATCCAGCGGCGCAAGCCTCTCCTCAAAGAGTTTAAGTTCCGTCACCTCCCCGGAAAGCCGCCCCAGCACTTCCCCTGCCAGTAATAATGTCCTTGACTCCGGTCTGGCACATGCGTTAATAAAAAGTATATTTTTGATATTCTCCATACCATATGTCCCTTCTGAAATTTTTAATCATATCGTACCATTTCAGATTTATAAGTACAAGAGAAATCAATTTTAGTCCTGTGTTTTCTCCATCATTACCGCTTCGTAAGGCCGCAGGATCAGTGTATTTTCTTTGAATATCATATCCCCGTAATTGCAGCTCAGACATTTTCCATCTTCTGCCGGAAGCTTTTCCTCTTCTTCTCCCATGTTGATATAGATGGAGATCGTCTTTCCTGACTCTGTTTTTCTGGAAAAGGCGATCACCGGCCCGTTTTCCACCTGGATCTCCTCGATCGTTCCATAAACCAGAATGTCTGCCTTTTCTTTACGCAGACGGATCAGCCTCTGATAAAATTTAAAAGTGGATCCTTCTTCTTTTTGCTGGCGCTGCGCGTTATTCTCCCGATAGTCGGGATTCATCTTCAGCCAGGGCGTGCCTTCAGTAAATCCTCCGTTCTTTTTAGAACTCCAGGGATAGGGCGTTCTGCTGTTGTCCCGGCTTCTGTCGTTCACAAATTTCAGCGCCTTCTTTTCATCGCATCCCGCTTTTAAAGCTCTGTAATACTGATCGATCGTGTTCAGATCGTCAAACTCGTCGATAGATGCAAACGGGCAATTCGTCATCCCGAGTTCTTCTCCCTGATAAAGAAAAACAGTTCCCCGCAGCCCGAACAGCAGCGTGCCGAGAGCCGTACTTTGAAGAAAGCGTTTCCGCACTTCATAAGGGCGGGCCGCTTTGTCCCGGAAATATTTGTTCAGAGAACGGGACTGGTCGTGATTTTCCAGATAGACGGCTCCCCAGCCCTGTCGCTGTACGCTTGACTGGCTGTGGAAGATCAGTTTCTTTAACTGAGGAAATGTCCAGTCCGCCTGATAATACCAGTTCCCGCCGGGGGCAAGATCGATATCCGCATAGCTGAAATCGAAGATCATGGAAAAGTATCCGTTTTCTCCAATAAACTCCCCGATTTTGTCATAAGGGACGCCTGGAGCTTCCGCCACCGTCATGGCGTCTCTCCCATCTATACATTCCTTACGCATTTCCAGCAAAAACTCTCCGATACCCGGCTGGTTCAACCCAACGTCCGCAACGTCGTGAAGTCCGTCGTCTCCCTGTGGCGCCGCGTTTTTAAGCGACGCGCCTTTTTTTATATAGGTGATAGCGTCCAGCCGGAAGCCGCTCACCCCTTTATCCAGCCAGTAGTTCAGAATCCTGTAAATTTCCTGGCGGAGTTCCTTACATTCCCAGTTCAGATCCGGCTGGGTTTTGTCAAAGGTGTGATAATACCAGACGTCCTCTTCCACCTTTTCCCAGACGGAGCCGCCGAAGCAGCTCCGCGCGTTGGAAGGTCTTTCTTTGCTTTCTTTAAAAATATAAAAGTCTCTGTATTTGCTTTTTGGATCTTTTAACGCCTCCTGAAACCAGCGGTGTCTGTCGGATGTATGGTTCAGAACCATGTCGGTAATCACACGGATTCCCAGTTCTTGTGCCCTGGCAAGCAGCGCGTCCATATCCGCCATACTTCCAAACTGAGGATCAACGGCATAATAGTCTTCCACATCATACCCGTTGTCCCGCATCGGAGAGAGATAAAAAGGACAGATCCATAAGAGGTCAATGCCCAGTTCCTTCAAATACGGAAGCTTCTCTATAATGCCTTTTAAATCCCCGATGCCGTCTCCATTTGTATCCTTAAAACTTTTTGGGTATAGTTCGTATCCAATGGCTTCTTTCCACCAAACTCTCTCCATTTTTCTCCTCCTCGTCAGCCTTTTACCGCGCCTACCGCGATACCTTCAATGATGTTTTTCTGAAGGAAAATAAATACTACAAGAATCGGGATCACACAGATCAGTACTGCCGGGAAGATCAGTTCCCAGGGATTTCCGTACTGTCCGGAAAGACTCTTTGCGTAATACAGACTCAGTGTCAGCGTTTTACTGTCGTTGTTTCCGATGATCAAAAACGGAAGCAGATAGTCGTTCCAGATCCACATGGCGTTTGTGATCACTACGGTAGCTGTGATGGGCTTTACCAGCGGGAATACCACTTTAAAGAACAACTGGAAAATGTTGGCTCCGTCGATCACCGCCGCCTCTTCCAGAGAAAGGGGCACTCCTTTGAAAAATCCATGATACAGGAATACAGTCATGCTCAGTCCGAATCCGCCGTACATCAGGATCAGTCCGAAGGTATTCTTCAGCCCCAGATTTTCCATAAGACTTACCAGCGGATACATAACGGACTGAAACAGGATCAGCATTGCGGCCGTAAAGCACAGGAAAAGGAAGGTGCTTCCTTTTGTCTTATTGCGGACCATCATCCACGCGGTCATGGAAGAGATCAGCACAATAAGAGCCACAGCCACAACTGTGATCACCAGAGTGTTGATCACAGATTCCCCCAGTTTGATCTGCTCCGCCGCATTCTTCAGGAAAGTCAGATCCCAGCTTGAAGGAAGGGAGATCGGTGATGCAACGATTTCTTTCTGGCTTTTAAAAGAGTTTACAAATAAAAAGTAGATCGGAAACAGGGTGTAGACTGCCACAATCGTCAGGACCACATACATGATCCCCTGCTTTATTTTTTTGTTTGTACTCATTCTGTCTTTCATTACGCCTCAATCTCCTTTCTCTTGGTGATGATTACCTGCGCGATAGAAACAACCGCGATCAGAACAAAGAAGATAACTGCCTGGGCCTGTGCCATACCATAGTTCGGAGGCGTATTCTCTCTTGTTGTCAGGAGGATCTGAAGAGAAAGCATTCTCGTCCCGAAGTCTCCGTTTGTCAGCGCCAGGTTCTCGTCCAGCATCTTGAAGCTGCTGGAAAGTGTCAGGAAGAATACGATCGTAAACGCCGGCATCAGCATGGGCACGGTAATGTGGCGGAACTGCTGCAGCGGCGTCGCGCCGTCAATAGACGCGGCCTCATACAGATCCTCCGGGATATTGTTCAGTCCGTTCAGATAGATCAGCATCAGATATCCGGCCGTCTGCCAGGTTGCCATGATAGCCATTGCGAACACCGCTTTGTTCGGATCCTGGAGCATGTTGCACAGGAACGGAATATGGATCGGCGAATCCTCGGAAAACAGCATCAGAGAAAACACATTCTGGAAAATGAAACTCCATACAAATCCCATCGCCAGGCCTCCCAGAAGATTCGGGAAGAAAAATACTGTACGGAAGATTCCTTTTCCTTTTCCAATACGGCGCACCATCAGCGCAAGAGCAAGACTTACCACATTTTTTACGATAACAGCCACAAGCGTAAACTTAATGGTGTAGATAAGCGCGCTGATAATGTTCATGTGTGGTAAAGTAACACCTAAGAATTTGATAGACAGCAGCCACATTATTCCTTAAAAATAAAAAACTATTGACTTATGTACGAAATCGGATATAATAAGAATGTACGAAATCGGACATATAAAAGGAGGAGGAACATTTTGCACTATTTAGAAACGGGACAATACACCTATTTAGCAGGAGAGATTAACGCTTTATACCACGAAGCGGCTGTAAAAATGGGTATTTCAGATAGCGTTCAAAATATTCTGTATGTCCTTTGTGAGAAAGGCGGACAATGCCTGCAAAGTGAAATCAGTAAGCTTACAGGTATCAGCCGTCAGACGATCAATTCAGCCATTCGCAAATTAGAAAAAGAGGAAATTGTCTATCTGGAACAAGGGAAAGGCAGAAATACCATTCTCTGTCTAACGGAAAAGGGAAAGAAATTTTCAGCAGAAAAAATAATGCCTTTGCATGAGATTGAAAATAAAATCTGGAATGAATGGACGGCGGAGGAACAACAGCAATATCTGACACTTACAAAAAAATATCGTGACGGATTAAAAAAATATCTGGAAGCCATGTTATAAAAACAGAAATAAAAATCTTTTGAAGGGAGGTGGCTTGATGTCGGAAGCAGCATAATAAGGGGATTATCACACTTGATATTGTCCCCTGTTTGAAAAACTATTTTGAAAATGAGAGGACAATTTGATATGGAAAAAACACAAAAATGGAAATCACAGTTTATGATGGTAGCATTGGGACAGGCAGTTTCAATGTTGGGAAGTCACGGTGTTCAGTTTGCTCTGATTTGGTGGCTTGCCGAAAAAACATCTTCGCCGTTAATGCTGGGAATATCAGGACTTGTTGCCTATCTCCCAATGACCTTATTCAGTCCGCTGGCTGGAATTGCGGCTGACCGTTATAACCGAAAATTTATCTCTATTTTTTCGGATATGGCAATGGGTGCAGTTGCACTGATTTATGCAGGACTGCTGTTCTTTTTTGACCTGCCTGTGTGGACAGTATTTGTTATGCTGTGTGTGAGAGGAATTGGAAGCACATTCCAGCAGCCGGCAATACAGTCGATCATCCCGCAGCTTGTACCAAAAGACCAGTTAGTAAAAACAAATGGGTGGATGCAGCTTCTCAATTCCGGCTCATTTTTATTGGGACCGGTAATCGGTGCGTCTTTGTATGCGATTTTCCCGATGTCGGTCGTTTTAATGAGTGATGTGGTGGGGGCAATTTTAGCAAGTGTTGCGCTGGCTGTTGTTAAAATCCCAAAACTTGAAAAAACAGAACAGGAAAAACAGCATTTTATCGCAGAGATAAAAGAAGGATTGCAGGTATTCAGAGAAGATAAAAAATTGTTTTATATCGTAATTGCAGAAGCTCTCTGTATGTTCTTTTATGCACCCTTATCGTCCTTTTATCCACTCATGACAAGCGACTATTTTAAGCTGTCGGCAATGTATGGCAGCGCTGTGGAATTATCTTTTGCAATCGGTATGATGGTATCCTCCCTTTTATTTTCCAGCGTTCTAAAAATAAACCGGAAAATCAGAGTTTCCTTTATCGGTTTGTTTGGAATGGGAATGACGTCGCTGCTTTGCGGTATCATACCGCCTACTTATGTAGGCTGGTTTTTCTTTGCGGGAGGCTGTATCTGCTTAGGGGCTTCTGGTAATGTCCATACAATCCCATTGACTGCCTATATGCAGGAAACCATATCCCCTGAAAAAATGGGGAGGGCATTTTCGGTACTTACCTTAATTTCTTCTGTTACAATGCCGATTGGCTTGCTTTTCAGCAGCCCGATAGCAGAAAAAGTAGGGGTAAATGTTTGGTTCTTCATTTCCGGTCTGTGCATGATTATATTGACTGCATGTGTTTCCATCCGGTATTCAACAAAATGCAGGAGGTAAAATTATGATTAGAGAATTTCAAATGTCAGATACAGAGCAAGTTATGAAACTTTGGCTTTCTGCAAATATAGACACACATTCATTTGTTCCAGAGGAATACTGGCGTTCACATTTTGACGAGGTACAGGAAGCATTATTGCAGGCGAAAGTTTTTGTCTGTGATATAGATGGCAACATCAAAGGATTTATTGGTTTGATGAATGAATATATCGCCGGGATTTTTGTTGACAAAAGTTGCCGTTCCACAGGAATTGGTACGCAACTTCTTACTTATGCGAAAGAAAAATATGATATTCTTTCGTTGAGTGTATATCAGCAAAATTCACGCGCAGTAGCCTTTTATCAAAGGGAAGGTTTTTCAATTCTATCAGAAGGTGTTGATGAAGATACTGGAGAAAAAGAATATACAATGTGTTGGGAAAACTATGAAAAAATGATTATATAAAAATAGCAAACCCAGCCGAGCCGGTCAACGGTAAATAAATGGGCTTTGAACTGCACCCCAAAAGTTGGACAAGAAAGTCAACGAAAGGGGTGCAGAAATCTATGGGAAAAGAATTGTTCAGTGAGGAATTAAAATTAGCAGTTGTTCAATATGTACTGGAAGGGCATACACGCAAAGAGGCATCCGAGAAATTTTGCGTATCCTGTACGCCGATTGAAAAATGGGTAAACTTGTATAAGCTGCATGGTGCAAAAGGACTTCTAAGCAGAAATCTGGTTGGCCGACAAAAAGGCTTTGATGGCGAGTTTCACCTAAAAGTGTTACAACCCGAGTTTGCCACTTTATAGAAAGCAAATCTTCCAGAAATGTCGT